>Ga0172376_10006671_pt1 | contig 12481 bp, 8 predicted proteins | sample Lak35m_FD_121114 | JGI IMG/M metagenome (GOLD analysis project Ga0172376, IMG submission 121114) | Freshwater microbial communities from Kabuno Bay, South-Kivu, Congo - kab_092012_35m | ecosystem: Environmental > Aquatic > Freshwater > Lake | place: Democratic Republic of the Congo: South-Kivu...
CCGCATGGCAGCATCGATCACGCTCGCGCTCATCGTGACCTGGCTCGTGACCGGGACCTGGGTCGTGATCGGGGCCTTCCGTCGGGATGGCCGCCCCTGACGCCGGGCGGCCCGTGGCGCGGCTCGGATCGCGGCCCCGGGCCGTGGTTTTGTCGTACACTCGGGGGATGGCCGGGCATCGCTCCCTACGCTCGCCTCGCGGCACCGCGAGGTTCGTGGAACCGACACCCATGAGGTGGCACGCGTCGTTCCCGCTCGCGCTCGTGCTCCCGCTCCCGCTCGTGCTGGGCGCCGTCGCGACGGCCGCCGAGCCGCAGTTCAATCGGGATGTGCTGCCCGTCCTCGCGGCCAAGTGCCTCGCCTGCCACGGCTTCGACGCCCACGCGCGGGAGGCCGGCCTGCGGCTCGACACGGCCGAGGGCGCGACCGCGCTTCTGGAATCGGGGCGCAGGGCCGTCGTGCCGGGCGACGTCGCGGCCAGCGAGCTCGTGCGGCGGATCGCCAGCACCGACGCCGACGAGGTGATGCCGCCGCCCGACTCGGGCAAGGAACTCTCGGCCGCCGAGCGGGATGTGCTGCGCGCCTGGATCGCGGCCGGAGGCCGCTACGAACGGCACTGGGCGTTCGCGCCCCCCGTGGCCGTCGAACCTCCGGAGGAGCGGATGGGCGGCCGTCCCCCGAGCCATCCGATCGATCGCTTCATCGCGGCCCGACTGGCCGAGGGCGAGCTGACGCCTTCACCGGAAGCGCCGCCCGAGATCCTCCTGCGTCGCGTGCACCTCGACCTCACGGGCCTGCCGCCGAGCATCGCCGATCTGGACCGGTACCTCGACGCGCACGCCGCCGACCCCGAGGCGGCCTACCGCGACGCCGTCGAGCGGCTGCTCGCTAGCCCGCACTATGGCGAACGGCTGGCCCGCTGGTGGCTCGACCAGGCGCGGTATGCCGACAGCAACGGCTACTCGATCGACGCGCCACGCGACATGTGGAAGTGGCGTGACTGGGTGATCGATGCCTTCAACCGCGACCTGCCGTTCGATCGGTTCACGATCGAGCAGCTCGCCGGCGATCTGCTGCCCGATGCCGCCATGCCGCAACGGGTGGCCACCGGGTTCCATCGCAACACGCAGATCAACCAGGAGGGTGGGATCGATCGGGAGCAGTTCCGCATCGAGAGCGTCTTCGACCGTGTCGCGACGACCGGCGTCGTGTGGCTCGGCCTCTCGATCGGGTGCGCGCAGTGCCACGATCACAAGTTCGACCCCGTCAGTCAGCGCGACTACTACCGGCTCTTCGCCTTCCTGAACAACCAGGACGAGCCGACCATGAAGGTGCCGCCGGCCGGGGAGGATCTCGCGGCCCTCGCGGCGGAGCGATCCGCGGCGCTCGCGGCCGTGCACGCGCACGTGAAGTCCCGCGCGTCCGAGCTGCAGGCATGGGAGGCGACGCTCGACGCCGGCGCGCGCGGCATGCTCCCGAAGCCGGCCCAGGCCGCCCTCGACATCGAGGAGGCGAAGCGATCCGCCGAGCACCGTCGCACGCTTTTCGCCGCCGGCATCGGCGTCGGCGACACGGCGTTCGAGACGCTGGAGCGGCGCTGGCGCGACCTCGACGCCCGGTGGACCGCGATGCCCACGACGCTCGTGCTCGAGGAACGGCGGGAGCCCCGCCGCACGACGATCCTCGTGCAGGGCGACTTCACCCGCCCCTCCGACGAAGTGTCGCCGGGCACGCCGGAGGTGCTGCACGCGCTCGCGGCCACCGCTCCCACGCCCACGCGGCTCGATCTCGCCCACTGGCTCGTCGATTCCGCCAACCCGCTGACCGCCCGGGTGCTGGTCAATCGCTTCTGGCAGCGGCTCTTCGGCATGGGACTCGTCGAGACCGAGAACGATTTCGGGCTCATGGGATCGCCTCCGTCACACCCGGAACTGCTCGACTGGCTCGCCGTCGAATGGATGCGACGCGGCTGGAGCGTGAAGGATCTGCACCGCCTCCTCGTGACCTCCCGCACCTATCGCCAGTCGTCGGTCGGGACGCCCGCGGCCGCCGCGGCCGACCCCTCCAACCGCCTGCTGGCCCGACAGCGCCGGCTGCGGCTCGAGGCGGAGATCGTGCGCGACGCGGCGCTCGCCGCCAGCGGCCTCCTCGTGCCGACGATCGGCGGGCCGTCGGTCTTTCCGCCCATTCCGGACGGCGCGACGGCGCTCGGGCAGATGCGGCGGCCGTGGCAGACGAGCACCGGTCCGGATCGATATCGTCGCGGCCTCTACACCTTCGTCTTCCGGGCGACGCCGCCGCCGGCGCTCGCCGTCTTCGACGCGCCCGAGGGGTTCACCACCTGCACGCGGCGCAACCGGAGCAACACGCCCCTCCAGGCGCTCACGCTGCTCAACGACACGGCGTTCGTCGAGATGGCCGAAGCGCTCGCCGCCGTCATCCGAACCGACGGCGTCGTGGCGGCGTTCCGTCGCTGCACGGCGCGGCACCCGGACGACGACGAGGTGGGCGTGCTCTCCGCGCTCGAGCCGATCGAGGCGGCGCGGGTGCTCTTGAACCTCGACGAGACGGTGACGCGGGAGTGACTCGACCCTGGCCCGGCCGAGACGAGCCGGACCGCAGCGGGAGGCGGGCGATGGACGACGCGACGTGGCTGCTCCGGGAACGCACGCGGCGGCACTTCTTCGGCGGGTGCGGGATCGGCGTCGGCGCGATGGCCCTCGGCGGGTTGCTCGCGGCCGACCGGGCCGTCGCGGCACCGCCGGATCCGCTCGCCGTCGGTCCGCCCCATTTCCCCCCGCGCGCCAAGCGGGTGATCTACCTGTTCATGGCGGGCGGTCCCTCCCAGCTCGACCTCTTCGACTACAAGCCCGAACTCGCGAAGCGCGACGGCCAGCCGATCCCGGCACGTTTCATCGAAGGGAAGCGGTTCGCCTTCATGGATTCGAGCCATCGCGTCGACCTGCTCGCGTCGAAGCGGTCGTTCGCCCGGCACGGCGAGAGCGGCGCGTGGGTGGGCGACCTTCTGCCGCACATCGGCGGGGTCGCCGACCGGCTCTGCTTCGTGAAGACGTGCGCCACCGACCTGTTCAATCACGCGCCCGCGAAGCTCTTCATGAACACGGGCACCGGCCAGTTCGGCCGGCCCAGCATGGGCGCGTGGGTGACGTACGGGCTCGGGAGCGAGTGCGCCGACCTGCCGGGCTTCGTCGTGCTGCAGAGCGGGCCGCGCGGGCCGCGGGGCGGGGCCGTGCTGTGGGGCAGCGGGAGCCTGCCGAGCGCCTACCAGGGGGTGCCGCTGCGGAACACCGGCGACCCGATCCTCAATCTCTCTCCGCCCGCCGGCATCACGCCCGTCTCGCAGCGCCGGGTGATCGACGCCGTCTCCAGGCTCAATCGGCATCGGCTCGAGGCCACGGGGGATGCGGAGATCGCGACGCGGATCGCCGGCTACGAGATGGCGTTTCGGATGCAGTCGAGCGCCCCCGAACTCATGGACATCGCCGGCGAATCGGCCGAGACGCTCGCTCTCTACGGCATCCGCGAACCCGGCGAGGCGACCTACGCCCGCAACTGCCTGCTCGCGCGGCGGCTCGTCGAGCGCGGTGCGCGGTTCGTGCAGCTCTACCACACCAACTGGGACCACCACGGCGGGCCGACCGAGAACCTCGAGACGCACCTCCCGCAGGTCTGCGGCGAGATCGACCGCGCGAGCGCCGCGCTCGTCCTCGACCTCGAGCGTCGCGGCCTGCTCGACGAGACGATCGTGGTCTGGGGCGGCGAGTTCGGCCGCACGCCGATGGGGGAGAAGCGCGAGAGCACGGGCCGCAACCATCACATCGACGCCTTCACGATGTGGTTCACGGGTGGCGGCTTCCGGCCCGGGCTGACGCACGGCGAGACCGACGAATTCGGCTTCGGCGCGGTGGACCGCCCGACCCACGTGCGTGACATCCACGCCACGCTGCTGCACCAGCTGGGGCTCGACCACGAGCGGCTTTCGGTCCGGTTCCAGGGACTCGACGAGAAGCTCACCGGCGTGAAGCCCGCACGGGTCGTCACCGAGATCCTCGCGTAGCACGCATCCGGTATCCGCGCAAGACGTGCGCGAGGGTCAGCGACGCTCGGGCACGGCCTCCGGCAGGGGATCGAGGCGGAGGAACGGCTTGAGCGCGCGGTACGTGGACGGGCCGATCCCGGGCACCTCGAGGATGTCGGTGAGACGACGGTAGGGCCGGGCCTCGATGATGCGATTGGCGAGTGTCTCCCCGATGCCCGGCAGTCGCATGAGGTCGTCGCGCGACGCGCCGTTGAGGTCGATGACGAAATCCGCCGGCAGCGTCTTCGTGTCGACGGCCTCGCGAAGCTCGCGCGCCTCGTCCCGGTCGCGGCGTCGCTCGTCGGGCAGCGTGTTCCAGTCGGTGTGTGCCCAGATGCCGGCGCCCCGCGCCGCCGCCTGCAGCTCGAGGTCGGCGAGGCGTTCGCGATAGTCGTCACCCGTCTCGCCGCTCGGCGTGGTGCGGGAAACCCCGAAGGCGCGTGCCAGGCCGCGGGCCACCAGGTGGGCCGCGAGGTCCCGGCCGTCGGCGTCGGTCACGAACGCGTAGATCCGCTGGAATCGGCCGTCGCCGCGGGCGTCGGCGAAGCCGGTGTGGATGGTGAACGGGCGTCGGAGCGCGAGGCGGGTCTCGTCCGCGGCGCGACGGCCGAACTCCTTGGCGAAGTCGATCGAGGCGACGGCGTCGGGACGGACCGTCGTGATTCCGAAGAACCGACGCTGGCTCCGGAGCCGCCGGGCGTCGGTTTCATCGCGGGCGGTCGTCTCCAGGCAGTCGACCCCGTAGAGTCGGATCGTGTGCTCCTCACCCGCCGGCGTGCGCACCCGGAAGCTGTCGCCATCGGCCCACTCGGTCGGCACGAGCGTGCAGCCCGCGATCGCGACCAGGTCCGCGCCGGCACCCCGCACCGTGGACGCGACCAGGCAGAGCAGGCAGGCCGCGATTCGGACCGGCGCACGGGCGATCGTGAAAGCCGGCCGCGACGGGGGGTGTGGCACGGCGAGCCCTTCGTGGGAACGTCTCAGGCGATCCATTCGTCGATCACGTGCCCGCCCACGCCGGTGAGCCGTGCGTCGAGCCCCTGGTGCCGGACGGTGAACCGATCGTGTCGGAAGCCGAAGAGCCGCAGGATCGTCGCCTGCAGGTCGTTGACGTACACGGGCCTGTCGACGATCGACCATCCGATGTCGTCGGTCGCGCCGTAGGTCAGGCCTCCCCGCACGCCGCCCCCGGCCATCCAGAGGGAGAAGGCGAAGGGGTGGTGATCGCGGCCGGTGACGTGCGGGGAGCCGCCCCGATTCTCGCCGAGCGGGGTGCGACCGAACTCACCCGCGAAGATCACGAGGGTCTCGTCGAGCAGCCCCCGCGCCTTGAGATCGGCGAGGAGGGCCGCGACGGGCTGGTCGGCCATCCCGCAGTTGTGTGGCAGTTCCACGTCGAGGTTGGAGTGGTGATCCCACGAGGCGTGGAAGAGGCTCACGAACCTCACGCCGCGCTCGACGAGCCGCCGGGCGAGCAGGCAGTTCGTCGCGAACTGCCGGTACTGGCCCGGACCGCCGCCCCGGGCGGCCTTCACAGCCGGGTCGGGCCGCTCCACGCCGTAGGCGTCGAGCGTGGCCCGGGTCTCACCGGAGAGGTCGATGAGTTCGGGTGCGGCACTCTGCATGCGGAAGGCGAGCTCGTAGCCGGCGATCCGGCTGGCGATCTCCGGATCGCGGAGCAGGCCGAAGCGCTCCGCGTTGAGATCGCGGGCCACGTCGAGAGCCTGTCGCTGGAGGTCGGGCGGCAGGCCCGCGGGGTTCGCGAGATTCAGCACCGGATCGCCCTGGTTGCGGAACAGCGTGCCGGCATACATCGATGGCAGGAAACCGCTCGACCAGAGCGATGCCCCGCCGCTCGTGCCCCGGCCCGCCGAGAGCACGACGTAGCCGGGCAGATCCCGCGATTCGCTCCCCAGGCCGTAGGTCAGCCACGAGCCCAGCGTCGGCAGGCCGAAGAACGGCCGGCCCGCCAGCAGCGTGAGCTGTGCCGGATGGTGGTTGAACTGGTCGGTGTGCATCGAGCGCACCATGAGGATGTCGTCGGCGTGCGCGGCGATGCGCGGCAGGAGATCGCTGAACTCCATGCCACAGTGGCCGTGGTTCGAGAAGACCCGCTTCGAGCCGAGGAGCACCGCGGTCTCCTTCTTGATGAAGGCGAAGCGCACGTGCTTCGTCATCGATTCGGGCAGCGGTTGCCCGTGCAGCGCGGCGAGCTTCGGCTTCGGGTCGTAGAGATCGATCTGGCTCGGCGCCCCCTCGAGGAAGATGAAGATGCAGCGGGTCGCCTTCGCCGCCAGCGGAGGGCTTTTCGGGGCGAGCGGATCGGCGGTCGCGGAGAGGTCTGCCCCACCGGCCGCCTCGGCGAGGAGTGCCGCCAGCGCCGTCGCGCCGACGCCGTAGCCCGCCGTGCCCAGGAAATACCGACGGCAGTGGGCCTCGGCCGCGGCGCGGATGGCGCCGTGCGCGTCGTCGACCCGGGAGTGGAGCGCGGGCGTCATTCGCGGGTGATGAACTCGTCGAGGTTGAGGAGCACGCGCAGCGTGGCGATCCAGGCCGCCGTCTCGGCGTCCGGCACCGCGGACCCGGCCTGCGGTGTGCCGACGAGCGCCGCGGCCGCCTCGGGGGCCGTGGCGTAGTGCGCTCGGGCGGCGGCGAGCAGCCCGGAGAGCCTGACCATCTCGGCAGCCCGGGTCGGCCGGCAGAGGCAGATGGCGACGGCTCGCGCGAGCCGGGCCCGGTCGTCGAGATCGGGCTCCGCGACGATCCGCCGGCCCAGTGCCTGCGCCGACTCGACGAAGGCGGTCTCGTTGAGGAGCGTGAGCGCCTGGAGCGGCGTGTTCGACACGCTGCGGATGACGCAGGCGAGGTTGGCGTCGGGGCAGTCGAACGTCATGAGCGTGGGGTGCGGCACCGTGCGCTTGAAGAAGGTGTACATGCCGCGACGGTACCGGTCCGGCCCGGTGCTTTCCTTCCATGTGAAGTTGTTCGCATAGCTCAGCGCGGCGAGGTCCGGGGGCATCGGGGGGAACACGCTCGGGCCCCCGATCGACGGCACGAGAAGCCCCGCCACCTCGAGCGCCAGATCGCGCACGATCTCCGCCTCGACCCGCAGGCGATTCTGCCGGGCCAGGAGCACGTTGAGCGGATCGACGTCGGCCAGGTCCGGCCGGTGCGCCGACGACTGCCGGTAGGTCGCCGACAGGAGGATCGTGCGCAGCAGGGCCTTCGTGTCCCAGGCGAGCTCGTCGCGGTAGGTGGCGGCGAGCCAGTCGAGCAGGTCCGGGTGGGAGGGCGGCTCACCACGCGTGCCGAAGTCGCCCACGGAGCGCACCAGCCCCTGGCCGAACAGTCGGGCCCACCACTGGTTCACGATCACGCGCGGCGTGAGCGGATTCGTCGGCCCTACGAGCCACCGCGCGAGGTCGAGCCTGGTCGCCCGTGCGGCACGGGGCGGGAGCCCGGGCAGCACGGCCGGCACGCCCGGTTCGACGACCTCGGCCGGCGCGAGGAAGTCGCCCCGGTCGAAGCGATGGGTCGCGCGGCCGAGCCGTGCCGCGGAGAGCAGCCGCACCGGAAGAATCTTCGCCTGCGACTCGCGCAGCACCCTGTCGATCTCGCTGCGCAGCCGGCGCACCTCCGTGTCGCCGTCGGCGAAATGATCGAAGAGCGTCTGCCGCGTGTCGTACACCCGCTTCTCCGGATACTCGCGGAGCGCCTTGACCACGGCCGGCGGCAGATGCAGCTCCGTCCAGTCGCCGACGAGCGCCGACACGCGGAAGCGCCCGAGGAGATGGCCACCTCCGTGCCGCGTCTCGATCTCGAGCCGCAGGGATTCCCCCGGCTCGAGTCCGGTCCGCCCGAGGGTCCGCACATCGAGGTGGTGCGGCCTGTCGGCGGCCAGGCCACCGCCCCAGCCCCTCCGGACATTCGTCCCGTCACCCAGCACGTCCGCCGCCGTGAAGTCCTTGGACTCGGCGTCGGCCGTGGCGCGTTGCAACGGCAGCGGACGAAGCACGGCGCCCGTCGCATCGACGATGCTCGCGGAGAGCCGTGTGACGACGAACGTGCCGTCGTCGGCGAGGCCCGCGCCCCCCTTGGGCAGCGCCGTGTCGGGCAGCGTCGCGAGCCGCAGCCCGGTGAATGGCAGCAGCACCTCGTCGATCGCGAGGACGAGCGTGTCCACGTCGGCCGGGACGCCGGTCGCCCGGGCGTCGACCGTGTCCGTCTCGCCGCCGCGTCCGACCATCCGCCACGAGCCGTCCTCCCGAGGCTCGTAGACCAGGCCTGCGACCGACGTGACGCCGACCATGCGACACGGCCGCTCCTCGAGCCGCGGATTCGGCGTCGACTCGAGGAGCCCGCGCTGTTCCTCCTCCCAGGCACGCTGCGCCGGCGCGATCGCCCGTTCGCGCGCGGCCAGGGCGTCCCGCAGCGGTGCCAGTCGCGCCTCGAGCGCGTGCGGCTCGGCCGCGCCGAAGGGCAGCCGCGCGACCGACTCGTCGGCGTCGTTGAAGAAGGCATAGAGCGAGAAGTACTCGGCGTGGGTGATCGGGTCGTACTTGTGCGTGTGACACTTCGCGCAGCCGACGGTGAGTCCGAGCCACACCGACCCGACGGTGTCGGCACGGTCCATGCACGCCGCGACGCGGTACTCCTCCTGATCGACGCCACCCTCGGTGTTGGTGAGCGTCTGCCGGTTGAAGGCCGTCGCGACGAGCGCGGCTGACGTGGCGTCGGGGAGCAGGTCCCCGGCCAGCTGCTCGATCGTGAACCGGTCGAACGGCATGCCGGCGTTGAAGGCGTCGATCACCCAGTCGCGGTAGACGTAGGCGTCCGCACGAGGGCGGTCCTTCTCGTATCCGTCGCTGTCGGCGTAGCGGGCCAGATCGAGCCAATGCCGTCCCCAGCGCTCGCCGAAGTGGGGAGAGGCGAGCAGCCGATCGACGAGCGCCTCGTACGCGGCGTCGGACGGATCGGCGACGAAGGCGGCCGTCTCGTCGGGCGTCGGCAGGAGGCCGATGAGATCGAGGGAGACCCGCTTCACGAGGGTGTGCGGGTCGGCCGGCGGGGACGGGGCGATGCCCTCGACGGCGAGCCGTTGGTGGACGAAGGAATCGATCGGATGACGCGCGTCACGTCCGGTCACGTCCGGCGTGACGAGCGGGCGGAACGCCCAGTGATCCTCGTACACCGCGCCGGCCTCGATCCAGCGACGCAGGATCCCGACGGCGTCTGGCGTGAGGGGCGGCTCGTCGCCCGGTGGCATGCGAAGGTCCGGGTCGGTGCTCGTGATCCGCGCGAGCAGGTGGCTGGACGCGGCGTCGCCAGGCACGATGGCCCGGCCGCCATCGCGACGCTCGCCCGTCGCCGACCCGCGATCCGTCAGGTCGAGACCCGCCTCGGCCGTGTCGGGGCCGTGGCACCGCACGCAGTGTTCGGTGAGGAGCGGCCGGATGTCGCGGCTGAAGGAGCTGCCGGACGCCGGCGGATCGGCGGCGTGGGCGGGGGGCTCGCCCGAAGCGAAGAGCCACGCCGTGGCGACCACGACGACCCTCACGCGGGCGCAGGCACACATGCTCGCGACGCCGGGCTGCCGCAGCCTGCGCATGCGTGGACCTCCCCGGGAAGGCAGCGCCGGAGGAACGGCCATCACACGCGGGCCGCGGTGCCGGACGGCCCGCCGATGCACGATTTATCGGCAGCCGCTGCGGCGGTGTCAAATGGCGCCGTCGGTCCGGGGGCGCGATGTGCCATCGAGCCGGCCCCTTGGCGGTGCGTCGACTACAGTGGTCGACGCACGTGACGATCCCGGGAGCACGCCGATGGAGTCCAGGAAGACGGATGCCCGCAAGGAGTACGAACAGGGGTCTCTCGACGAGGCGACGATCGCCCGCGATCCGATCGACCAGTTCGCCTCGTGGTACGACGCCGCCGTCGCGGCCGGCGTGCCGGAACCCGAGGCGATGACGCTCTCCACGGCGACGTCCGCCGGACGACCCTCGGCACGGATCGTGCTGCTGCGGGGTTTCGACGCCCGTGGCTTCTGCTTCTTCACGAACTACGCAAGTCGCAAGGGACGCGAACTCGAGGAGAATCCCCACGCAGCGCTCACCTTCCACTGGGTGACGCTCGAGCGGCAGGTGCGCATCGAGGGTCGTGTCGAACGCACGAGCAGCTCCGAGAGCGACGCCTACTTTGCGAGCCGCCCCACCGCGTCGCGGATCGGCGCCTGGGGTTCGCCGCAGAGCGAGGTGATCCCGGACCGCAACGCACTCGAGGATCTCGTCTCGCGGTTCCGGGCGGTGCATCCGGACGACGCGGCGATCCCGCGGCCGGAGCACTGGGGCGGCTTCCGCGTGGTGCCCGAGCGGGTCGAGTTTTGGCAGGGGCGTCCGAGCCGCCTGCACGATCGCCTGCGATTCACCCGCGACGCCTCCGGCCGCTGGGCGCTCGAGCGACTCGCCCCCTGACGTGGCCGCTGGCCCCGCCTTTGCGGTGGTCGGGCGAGCGGGCTATTCTTTCGAATATGTGATCCGTGGGAGGTTCGGGGGGATGACGAACGACTCGAGGCGGGAGTTCACTCGATGACACGACCGAACGTGTGTCTGACCGGGCAAGGAAGGGCGGATCGGGGGCGTGTGGCCGCGATCCACCATGGTTTTACACTGGTGGAACTGCTCGTCGTCATCGCGATCATCGCGGTGCTGATCGGGCTTCTGCTGCCGGCCGTGCAGAGCGCCCGGGAAGCGGCACGACGGTCTTCGTGCTCGAACAACCTCAAGCAGATCGGCGTCGCCGTCCAGCTCTACACGGAGTCGAGGAAACACCTCCCTCCGGGCGGATCCGTCGAGTTCGACACGCATCCGCAGCCCGCGATCAATCTCGCCGGTTCGACGACGATGCTCATCCTGCCCTACCTCGAACTGGCGTCGCTCTACGACCAGTACGACTTCTCGCTGGTCACGAACAACGGCAGCGGCAAACCGGGCACGCGGATCGACGAGTCGACATTGCCCGGCAGTTCGTCGCGCGTGTCCACGGCGAAGATCCCCGGCTACGTCTGCCCGACCGACGGCAACGTCAACGTGAACACCGGCGTGGGGAAGTGCAACTACTTCTCGTCGGCCGGCGCGCAGGCACTCTCGACGGCGGGCAACAACCTCACCCCGTGCCAGTGCACGAACGCCTACACGGCCTATTTCACGCCCAATACCGGGTCGGTGAATCGCAGCGGCCCCTTCACCCGTGACTGGGATGCGACACGCAAGAGGGCGCGGGTGTGCCGCCTCGAGGAGATCACCGACGGCCTCTCGAAGACGATCTTCTTCGGCGAGAATCGGCCGACCTGCTCGAGCCACGCGAACAACGGCTGGGGCAATACCAACAACGGATGCGGCCTGGTGAGCACGCAGATTCCTCTGAACTTCGACTCCTGCAAGCTGGACGTCGCCTCCGCCGCTGGCGACGGCTGCGCGGCCCGGTGCAACTGGAACACCGAACTCGGCTTCAAGTCGATGCATCCCGGCGGGGTGATGTTTTTGTTCGGGGACGGCGCCGTGACGTTCCTGCAGCAGTCGATGGATCATTGGACGCTGCAGTATTTGGGCGGGAAGGCCGATGGGAGGTCGGTGTCGTTTTGACCGTTGGGCGGCGTTCGTGGCGCGGTGGCGCAGGATCGCGCTGGAGCCCCGGCGCCGCGCGGCGTCACAATGGATTCGTCACCACGTGGCCATACGCGAGAGGTGCGTCGATGGTGGATCGGAACGCGCAGAAACGGTTCGTCGGCGGCGGGCTCGTTCCCATGGTGCTCCTCGTCGCCGCGAGTGCCGGCTGTGGCAGCGGCCTCGTCCCGGCCGAGGGCCTCGTGCTGCTCGATGGTCAGCCCCTGGCAGGTGCCACCGTCACGTTCATGCCGCAGGCGGAGGGGCGGCCGGCGTCTGCGGTGACCGGTGCCGACGGGCGGTTCAAGGCCGCGCTCCCCGACGGCAAAGGCGGCCTGGCCCCGGGTGAGTACCGGGTGGTCGTGATGCTCGTGAAGCAGGCGGTGGTGGCGGCCGGCGGCGAGGCGGCCGAGACGGCCAGTGGCGGCGGCGGACCCCCCGTGGAGTACATCGTGCCGCAGCGGTTTGGAAATCCCGAGACTTCGGGACTCACCGCGTCGCTGTCACGGGGCGCGACCGACCTGCGGTTCGAGCTGGTCTCGACGCCGGAGCCGGCGGCCCCGCCCCGGCCGTAGGCGGTGTCAGCGGCCGCCACGGTCACCCGTCGGCAGATGGTCAATCACGCGGTCGGTGCGGCGGGAACCTCGAAGCCCTTGCGGTACGGCTTCGTGATGAGGCGGTCGGCTGCGGGCGCGTTGCGGAAGGTCATCGTCGCCGCGTC
>Ga0172376_10006674_pt1 | contig 12478 bp, 11 predicted proteins | sample Lak35m_FD_121114 | JGI IMG/M metagenome (GOLD analysis project Ga0172376, IMG submission 121114) | Freshwater microbial communities from Kabuno Bay, South-Kivu, Congo - kab_092012_35m | ecosystem: Environmental > Aquatic > Freshwater > Lake | place: Democratic Republic of the Congo: South-Kivu...
CCGAGGCGCTGCACGTCGAGCCCGCCGGACCGGGCGAGCTCGAACACGCAGTCCGCCACGGCTTTCTCGTCGCCCGAGACGCTCGGGATCGCCACGAGCTCGCGCAGGAGCGCCTGGAGATCGGTGGCGAGCGCCTGGCTCATGCGTGCACGACTACGCTCGAGCCTGCCACATCAACGAGCTCGCTCGCCTCTTCCTTCTCGCGTGTGACGAGCGTGCCGGCCCCGTGGTTCGTGTAGAGCTCGCACAGGAGCGCCTCGGGATCGAGCCCCGAGACGACGTGCACGCGCCCGACGCCGTTCTCGATCGCGCGCCGGATCGCGGTCGCCTTGGCCTTCATGCCGCCGCGCACCTGGCCGCCCTCTTCCAGCGCGGCCAGCTCGCCCAGCGAGAGCGCCGAGACCAGCGAGTGCGGGTCATTCGGGTCGGTCAGGATGCCGGGCGCGCCGGTGACGAGCACGAGCTTCTGCGCTCCGAGCGCGCCCGCGATCGCGGCCGCCATGAAGTCGGCGTTGACGTTGAGCAGCCCGCCCGAGCCGTCCGAGACGGGCGGGCACACGACCGGCAGACGCCCGGCATCGAGCAGCGCGCGCAGCGGCAGCGGATCGACGCCGATCAGGTCGCCGACGGCGCCGAAGTCGACCGTGCCGACGTCGGTCTCGACCGGCGGACGCTTCTTCGCGACCAGGAGGCCGGCCGACGAGCCGGCGATGCCCGTCGCGGGCACGCCCGCGGCCGCGAGTTCGGCCAGGAGCTGCCCGTGCAGCTCGCCGGCGGTCGCCATGCAAAGCGCGCGCAGCGCGAGCGGCGTCGTCACGCGCTTGCCGCCGATCATGCGCGGTTCCTCGCCGAGCTGCCGCTGGACGGAATCCGTCTGCGGACCACCGCCGTGCACGAGCACGATGCGCGAGCCGAGCGCGTGGATCGCGGCGATCTCCTGCGCCAGCGCGCGCCGGTGCGGACGCTGGGCCAGCGGCTCGCCGCCGAGCTTGAGGACGAAGGTCTTGCCACGGTGGGCCGCGATGTGCGGCGCGGCGCGAACGAGGTCGATCATCGGACGGTCTCCAGGGAAATGGCCTCCAGCGCGGTCGCGAGACGCGTCGCGTCGGAAGGCTGCAGGGTGAGCGCGGGCGAGAGGCGCAGGACGCGCGGATCGTTGCTCGTGCCGACCAGCACGCCGCGCTCGAGCAGCTGATCGCGCACCGTGGCGGCCTTGAGGCCCTCCTCGAGCACCAGGCCGAGCAGGAGCCCGGCGCCACGCACCTCGACCACCGGACCGCGCCTGGCCGCCGCGACGAGCGCGGCCGAGGTGGCGCGCACGTTGGCGAGGAAGCCCGGCGCGTTCACGCGCCGCGCGACCTCGGCCGCCACGGCGAGCACGAGCGGACCGCCGCCGAAGGTCGAGCCGAGCGTGCCGTGCTTCGCGTGCTGCGTGAAGCGCGTGCGCGCGACCGTCAGGCCGATCGGCAGGCCGCCGGCCGCGCCCTTGGCGGTCGTGAACACGTCCGGCACGACGCCGAAGTGCTGTGCCGACCAGGGCGTCCCGAGACGCCCGTTGCCGGTCTGCACCTCGTCGAAGACGAGCGCGGCGCCGCTCGCGTCGCAGGCGCGCCGCAGGCCCTCGAGGAAGCCGCTCGTGGGCGTCGTGACGCCCGCCAGCGACTGGATCGGCTCGAGGATCACCGCGGCGACGCTCGCGTCGAGGGCGGCCTCCTCGGCGGCGAGGTCGCCCCACGGCACGCGCTTCACGACGAAGGGCGTCGACGGGTGCGCCTTCTTGCCGTCGGTCACGGCCGCCGCTCCGGCCGTGCGCCCGTGGAAGGCGCCCGAGAAGCACACGACCGTGCTGCGCCGGGTCGCATCGAGCGCGAGCTTGAGCGCGTTCTCGTTGGCCTCGGCACCGCTGTTCGAGCAGAAGACCTGCCACTCCTCGCCGGCCGGGAGCTGCGGGAGCCCGGGCGCGAGCGCCTCGAGGAACGCATGGCGCGGCGCGTGATCGAGCAGGTTCGTCGCGAACGAGAGCTCGCGCCACTGCCGCACGATCACGGCCTCGAGGCCCGCATCGCCCGCCCCGAGCGTGTTCACGCAGTGCCCGCCGTACAGGTCGAGCACCGTGCGCCCGTCGGCGAGCACGAGCTCGCCGCCGTGCGCCGAGCGCACGGGCAGCGGAAGACGCGGATAGACGTCGATCTCCTTCAGCTTCATCTAGCAGACTCCGAGCCCCGAGCGGGGCAGGCCGGTCGTCTCCGGGAAACCGAGCATCCGGTTCAGGCACTGCAGGCCCTGGCCGGCGCCGCCCTTGACGAGGTTGTCGAGCGTGACCAGCACGGTGAGCAGCTCACCGCGCACGTGGACGGAAAGAGCCGCGCGGTTCGAGCCCGCGACGGTGCGCAGATCGGGCGTGCCCTCGGTCAGCACCTCGACGAACGGCGCGCCGGCGAAGCGCTCCGCATAGAGCGCGCGCGCCGCGGCCTGCTCGACGGGCCGTGCGAGCGGCAGGGCCGCGTGCAGGTGGATGCCGCGCGCGAACGGGCCCGAGTGGGCCACGAACGAGAGCGCCGGCGCGTAGCCGTGCGGCTCGACGGCCTGCAGGAGCTCGGCCTCGTGGCGGTGCCCGCCGACCGAGTAGGCCCACAGATTCCCGTGGCGGTGCGGGTGGTGCGTGCCGGGCTTCGGCTCGTTGCCGCTGCCGGACGAGCCGGTGATGCCGCTGAAGACCCACGGGCGCGCGCCGTCGAGTAGCCGCGCCTCGGCCGCGGGCACGGCGGCGAGCTGCAGCGCCGTCGCGAAGCAGCCGGCTGCGGCGACGCGAGTGCGACCGTCGAGCGACTCGCGCGCGAGCTCGGGCAGGCCGTAGGCGAAGCGCGCGAACTCGGCGGTCGAAGCGTGGGCGTGCCCGTAGGTGCGCTGGTGCAGCGCCGGATCGCGCAGACGGAAGTCGGCCGCGAGGTCGAGCACGAAGACGCGCTCGGCGTCGGCGCCGAGCTCTGCCTTCAGCGCGAGCCAGGTGCGCGCGGACTCGCCGTGCGGCAGAGCCAGGACGACCGCCACGCGCTCGCCGGCGCGCGCGCGGCGCACGAGCTCGGCCTCGGCCGTGGCCGCGTCGCTCGCCATCACGCTGCCCGCCACGTGACGGTGCAGGTCGCCCGCCTCGCGCGAGACGGCCGCGGCGAGCTCGAGCCCCGGGTGGAGCTCGAGGAAGCGCAGGAACTCGCCGGCCAGCATCCCGCGCGCTCCGAACAGGAACACGGGGACCCTCGAGGGACTCGCACCCATCTCAGGACACCGCCGCGAAGTCGCGCTCGATGGCCGCGCAGCGCCGCTCGATCGCGGCCAGCACGACGTCCGCCAGCTTGTCGCCGTCGCGCAGGGCGTTGTGGCCCGGCAGCTCGAGCTTCTCGTTGCAGAAGCGCACGCCGGCGACGCCGTCGGTCACGCGACCCGAGACGACGTCCGCGTCCATGCCGTACTTCGAGCGCAGGAGCTCCTGGGCGCCCCAGGCCCCGACCGGATCCTGGGCGCACAGCACGATCGAGCGGAGCGCGGCCGCGATGACCGAGTCGGAGAGCAGCGCATCGACGCCATAGGTGCCGAGCAGACCGTCGCCCATCTCGAGCACGATCAGGTCGGGGCGCGCCTCGGCGAGGTGCGTGATCAGCCCGTGGCCCGCCGGAACCGCGTTCGAGGGGTTGGTCGTGACCACACCGAAGTCGGTGAAGAGCGCGACCGGACGCGCGCCGCAGTCCTGCATCATCAGGATGTCGCGCCGCAGCGAGACGCCGGTCATCTTGCCGGCCGCCACGCTGATCCCCCGCCGCACGAGCGAGCGCACCAGGGCGGCCGCGGCGGTCGTCTTGCCGGCGTCCATCGAGGTGCCGACCAGGGCCACCAGCGGCGGCAGCTCGTCCGCATCCGGCACGCGGATCGGCAGGGCCGCGCGCGCGACCTGGGCGGGCACGCCGACGCGCCGGCCGAAGTACGGGAACTCGAGCACCGAGCCCAGGATCTCGAGCCTGAACGGCTCCTCCATCGAGGGCGAAAGCCCGTCGGTCTGCCCGATCACGCCGCCCAGGTTGAGCATGCGCAGCTCGTCGCCGACCTTGACGCTGTCGGGCACGCGACCCGCGTGGCCATAGAGCGCGTCACGGTGCCCCAGGGCGCCGGCGATCACGTCACCCGGGTGCAGCGCGACCATGCGCCCGTGCACGTCCTCGAGCGTGTTGTAGCTCGTCTTCGCGTTCAGGACGCGGGCAGCGACGACGGTGCCGGCCACGGCCGGGATCTCCTCGCCCAGCACGGCGTTCGCGTCGAGCGCGAGGCGCTTCGTGACCGAGGCGATCTTGTCGAGAGTGCAACGCTTCATCGGGTTTCCCTCCTTCGAGGATCAGGACGCGGACGGGGTGGAGGTGCCGGCGCCGGCCTTGCGGAACAGCCGCGCCGGTTCGGCCAGGATGCGCGCGTAGCCGAGCGCCGCTTGCGGGTCGCTGCCGTGGGCAGCGCGCTCGCCGTACTTCGCGTCGGAGACGTTCATCATGCTGAAGGGCGACTCGACGCCCTCGACCAGCGTCGCGCCGCCGCGCACGCGCACGCGCGCGCGGCCGGTGACGCGCTCCTGCGAGGAAGCCAGCAGGGCCTCGATGTCGCGCTGGAACGGATCGTGGAAGAGGCCCACGTGGAGGCGCCGGCCGTACTGGTCGCCGAGCTGATCCTTGGTCGTGCGCTGCTCCTCGGTCAGGACGAGCTTCTCGAGCTCGCGGTGGGCCGCGAGCAGGACCTCGGCCGCGGGCGCCTCGAAGGCGATGCGCCCCTTGATGCCGAGCACGGTGTCGCCGAGGTGGTAGCCGCGGCCCGCGCCCAGCGCGCCGGCGCGCTCGTTCAGGCGCTCGATCAGCGTCACCGGGTCGAGCGCCACGCCGTCCAGCGCGACCGGCTCGCCACGCTCGAACGAGACCACGAAGGTGCCCTCCCTGCTCGCACCCTTCGTCCAGTGCCAGGCGTCGTCCGGCAGCGAGCCCCAGCTCGTCAGGAGCTCCTGCCCGCCGATCGTCAGGCCCCACAGGCCGGCGTTGACCGAGTAGCGCCCGCCCGAGGGCGGCAGCGCGCAGCCGACCTTGGCGAGATACGCGCGCTGCTCGTCGCGCGACAGGCCGAGCTCGCGCACCGGCGCCAGCACGACGAGCTCGGGCGCCAGCGTCGAGAGCGCGGCCTCGAAGCGCACCTGGTCGTTGCCAGCCGCGGTGCAGCCGTGGGCCACGGCGTCGAAGCGTCGCGTCAGACCCTCGCGCGCCAGGATCTCGGCCTGCAGGCCGCGCTCGGCGCCGACCGAGAGCGGATAGACCTCGCCGCGCCGCACGTTGCCGGCCACCAGCCAGCGGATCACGCGCCGGTAGAGCTCGGCGCGCGCGTCGACGAGGAGGTGGGCCCTGGCGCCGGTGGCCAGCGCGCGGCGCTCGATCTCGGCCTTTTCCTCGGCGCTCCAGCCACCGCAGTCGATCGCGAGCGTGGTGACCGTGTGGCCTTGCTCCTGCGTGAGCCAGGCGACGAGGAAGGACGTGTCGAGACCACCGGAGTAGGCGAGGAGTACGTTCATCGTGGAGTCAGGAGTCGGATACGAGCGCTGCCACGCGTTTCTTCACGCGTTCTCGCGCCGCGCGCGAGGTGAGGGCCACCAGCACGGTGTCGTCGCCGGCCACGGTGCCGACGATCCCGTCGATCTCCTCGGCCTCGAGCGCGCGCGCGATCGCGCTGGCGGCACCGGGCTCGCAGCGCAGCAGCACGAACTCGCGCGCCGTCTCGGCCGAGCGCAGGAGGCTCTTCAAGGCCGTGAGCGAGGTCACGCGCTCGGCCTCGCGCAGCTGGTAGATGCCCGCTTCCTTGGCCACGCGCAGCATGCGCAGGTCGCGCGACAGCACCGGCTGCGAGGCCCGGAACCCGGCCGCCTTCAGGCGCGAGCGGAGCTCGGCCTGGCTCTGCAGCGAGTTCTCGAGCACCAGCCGCCGGATGGCCGCGCGGCGTTCCTCGGAGCGGGACATCGGAGAAGAATAGAACCAAAGCCGGACACGGCAAGTTCTGGATAGTTATTCGGCATAACGGCCCACGGGCTGCATACCGCACGGATCCTTCGCTCCCGGTCTGACCGGTCTCGTCGGGCGCGGTAGGATCGGCGGCATGAAGCCGCTGCGCGCCCTTTTCGGCAAGAGTCACAACGGGATCTGGGAGGCGCTCGCCGCCGAGCTCGGAGCCCGCTTCACCGATGGCGGAAGCTGGAAGGGCGACCGCATCCAGGTCGATCAGGGAGACTGGACCGTGACGCTCGACCACTACACGGTCCTGATCGGCAAGGTCCCGGTGACCTTCACTCGCCTGCGCGCGCCCTACGTCGCCTCCGGCGGCTTCCGCTTCAAGATCTACCGGCGAAGCCTCGCCAGCGACCTCGCCACGAAGCTCGGCATGCAGGACGTCGAGGTCGGCCATGCCGCCTTCGACCGCGACTTCGTCATCAAGGGCAACGACGAGCGCAAGCTCCGGCAGCTCTTCGACGACCCCGAGGTCCGGCGTCTGCTCGAGCGCCAGAAGGACGTGACGCTGTCGGCCAAAGACGACGAGGGCTGGTTCGCCCCCCGCTTTCCCGAGGGGACGGACGAGCTCGCCGGCGTGTTCCATGGACTGGTGGTCGAACACCAGCGCCTGAAGGACGCCTTCGAGCTGTTCGGGGCGACCCTCGACCGGCTGTGCCGGATCGGTGCGGCCGAGAGCGGCGATCCGGGCCTCGAGCTCTAGCTCGAGCCTGCCGCCCGCCACGCTCAGGACGGCACGAGCAGCACGGGTCGGCTCGAGCGGCGCGCGACGGTGCGGGCGACCGAGCCGATCAGGGTGGAAGCCACGCGTCCGTGGTGGTGCGTGCCGAGGCACACGAGGTCCGCGGCGTGTCGCTCGGCCGCCTCGAGGATCGCACGCGGGACGTCACTGGCTTCGACGACCTCCACGCGGGTCTCGATCGGGCGGTTGCCGAGCGAGGCGAGCTTGTCGAGCTCGCCCTCGACCAGCGCGCGCTTCATCGCGCGCTCGCCCAGCGTGGGCTGGGCGCCGGGGTGGTAGCCCATGATGAAGCCCGAGGGCAGCTCGGGGGGCACGTCGACGTGCAGCAACACCAGCGTTCCGCCCTCGGGCAAGATCCCGAGCGCGAGCTCGGCCGCGGCGTTGCCCGTGGCCGAGAGGTCGGTGGCCACCAGCACGCGCCGCACGCTGCGCGCCTTGCGCTCGACCGTCTCGTGCGCCTCGGCCGGGACGACCAGCACGTTGCCCTCGACCGCCGCCAGGACGCCGTAGGAGACCGAGCCCCGGAAGCGCCGGTGCAGCGCGCCCTTGTGGTGCGAGCCGACGACGAGCAGACCGGCCTTCTGCGCGTCGACGAACTCGGCCAGGGCCTCCTGCACCGGGCCGCGCGCGGGCAAGGCCACGAAGCCGCCGATGCCCGTGGTCAGGTCGCGTCCCGGCAGGTCGCGCGCGAGAGCGCTCTCGATGCGGTCACGGGACTCGTCGGTCTCGCCGTCGGCCAGGCCGAGGCGGCGCGCCTCGTGCTCGGGGTCGTAGACGTGGACCTCGGTCACACGGCATTCCCCGAGCTTCGCGAGCTGTTGCACCTGGCGCACGGCCGAGCGCGTCGGCCGCCCCGGACCGAGCGCCAGCACGACCTCGAGCGGGTGACGCTCCTCGATCCAGCGCACCAGCGTGCGCGCGTCCCGCACGACGAGCAGCGGGACCGGCGCGCTCTGCGACAGGCGATCCGCCACGCTGCCGAGGCGCCACATCGTCGCCGCGCGGCGCCCGATGGCTCCGACCACGATCAGCGCGGCCTCGTCTTCCCGGGCGAGCTGGCACAGCTCTTGATCCGGCAATCCGGTGCGCACGGTGTGACCGACCTCGATACCGAAGCGCTCGGAGAGCTCATCGGCCTCGCGTGCGAGCTCCTTCTTGACGCGCTCGCGCTCCTGATCGAGGACCGTCGTGTTGGCGAGCGCGACGGGCAGGCCGCCCGTGACGGGATCGATCGAGAAGACGAGCGCCTCCTGCACGTGCACGAGCTGCAGCGGCTGGCGCAGAGCCTTGGCCAGCGCTGCGGCGGCGCGCGCGGCCTCGTGGGAACGGCCCGAACCGTCGATGCCTGCGATCACGACCATGGTGTTTCCTTCCGGGGCGCACGCGCGCCCACCGGGAGGATCGCTCGGAAGGCGGGGCCGGCACGCTGGGCTGACGTGCTCGGAAGTCCCGCGCCTAGTGCGTAGCGCCGGGTCTCACTCGAAGAGGCTGCGCTCCAGGGCCGCGCGGTAGGTACGGCAGGCGCTCTCGGCCTCGCCCGCGGCCTCCTGCAGGCGCGCGCCGAGGTAGGCCGTCTCGGGCGCGTCGGGATGGACGCGTTCGAGCTCGACGAGGAGCGCGCGCGCCTCGGGCTCACGCCCGCGCTCCAGCGCGCAGCGGGCAACCAGAGCCAGTGGCCAAGCCGCCTGCGCGAAGCGCGTGCGGGCGGTGGCGAGGAGCGGTTCGGCCTCCGCCAGGCTGCCGGCCGCCACGAGCTTCCCGAGCAGGATGCGCTGGCGTTCCTCGGCGGGATCGGGGCCGCTCGCCTCGCCGCCACCGGCCAGGGCGCGCTCGTAGGCCTCGCGCGCGAGCAGGCCCGCTGCGTAGCGCGCGCCCAGCTCGGCCCGGTACGCGAACAGCGCACCGTAGCCCTGCACGCGCGCCAGGGCGCGCCGCGCGGGCGACACGCACAGCACCGTCGGTGCGGCGACCACGCCGTGCGCGGCGAAGGTGCCGCGCGACGCATCCACCAGCACGCGAGCCGCCGGGCCCAGCGTGGCCAGCGCGCCCTCGGCCGCCCGCGCCTCGTCTTCGCTCGCGCACAGCACCCACAGGCGCGTCTGCGCGCGCAGCTCTTGAACCGGTGCGAGGCGCGCCACGATCTCCTCCAGCCCCTGGATCGAGTAGCGCGAGGAGCCGGCATGGAAGAACAGGAGGACCGCCGCGTCGCGCGCCTCGCTCAGGTGCGCCGGCTTCCCGCCGAGGTCGACGACGGCCTCGAGCTCGGCCACCGACGGCGGAGCGTCATCCTGACGCAGCGCCGCGGCGACGAGCCCGACCAGCAACGGCACGAGCGCGAGCCGGCTCACTTCGCGCCTCCGGCCGGCGCGAAGCCGCCGTGGCGGTACTCCTTGGGCGCGTGACAACCGGGCGCGCACTTGCCGCCGTCGGTCAACGGCTCGTAGCCGATCGGCAAGGCCCAGTCTCCGAACGGTACGTCGCTCGCCATGTGCACCGGCAGGTCGCTGGCATGCGTCTCGTGGCAGGCCCGGCAGGTGCGCCCCTTCTCGCGGTTCACGTGCAGGAAGTGCAGGTTCTTCGTGCCGTCGCGGAAGCGCGTCAGGGTGTCGGTCGCGGGCGTGGTGAAGACCTCGGCCAGGTGGCAGCGGAAGCACAGGCCGTAGCTCGCGAGCTTGAAGGGCGCGTAGAACTCCTTCGGATAGGGCTCGCGTAGCAGCGAGAAGGTGTGCCCGCCGTGGGGATCGTGGCAGGCGTCGCAGGCGCCGTCCTTGATCGGACCGTGGACGTTCTTCGCCCCGGCGATCTCGTGTCCGACGGGAGCGATCGTGCGTCCGTCGGCGCGCGCGATCGCCTGCGTGTGGCAGCCCATGCACAGCTCGGCCACGGGTTTCTCGAGCAGCTTCGGGAAGGGCGAGGCGTGGGCCGAGTGGCAGTTGGCGCAGCCCTCGTCGGTCACCAGCGCCTGGTGGAAGACGGGGCGCTTCTCGAAGTCGGCCAGCAGCGGGGCGTGGCAGTCGAGGCACAGCTCCTTCGGAGCCTTCTGCAGCTGGTAGCGCTGGTCGGAGGCGTGCGCATCGTGGCACAGCGTGCAACCCTCGAGCACCGGCGGATGGCGCGAGACCGCCGTATCGAGGCGCGCGTGGACGTCCGCGTGGCAATCGAGACAGGTCTGGTTGGCGGGCTTGCGCAGCAGCTTCGGCTCGTCGGAGGAGTGCGGCACGTGACACAGGCTGCAGGCGCCGGCCGCGACGGGGCCGTGCACGAAGGCGTGCTTGCCGACGGTCTCGGCGTGGCACTTCGTGCACAGCTCGCGCTCGGTCGGCGCGCGCAGCAGGTTGCGCTTGAAGGTCTCGGCCTTCGAGTGGTGCGCGGTGTGGCACTCCAGGCACTGCCCCGCCGCCACCGGGCCGTGCGTCTGGTGGCGCTTCGGCAGCTGGTGGCAGGTCGCGCACACCTTGCCCTGGTCGGGCGGCGCCTGGAAGGCGTGCTCGTCGGCCTTCTTCTGCAGGTGACAGAGCGCGCACTTCGCCTCGCGCACGGGCGAGTGCGAGTTGTGCCCCTCGGTCAGGTCCTTGTGGCAATCGATGCAGCGCGAGCCCTGCGGCAGCACGCTCGGGCGCGCGGCCTTCTGGGCAGCGGGGTCCGCGGCCAGGATCAGCACGAACAGGAGCAGGAGGTGGAGCCGGGGTTTCATGGGAGTGCTCAGTAGTCCTCGTCGCTGTGGCTCTCGCCGTGGCAACGCAGCGTGCACGAACCGCGGAAGGTCCCGCGGTCGACGAACTCCAGGCGGTTCGAGCTGCCGGGAGTGACAATGCTGACGTCGAAGTTGATCAGGTGGCTGTGGTTCGTCGCGCTGCCCTGGGCCGCCGAGATGCCGTGCGGATCGTGGCAGGCCGAGCAGGGCGTGCGCTCTTCCACGATGTGCTCGCGGTGGCGCTTGAAGCTGCGGTCCGAGAGGATCGACTCGCGCGAGTGGCACTTGTAGCAGAGCGCGTAGGCCGCGGCCGACTCCTGCGTGCGGTCGGCGGTCTCGTAGCGCGCGCCGAGCAAGGGCGAGAAGATCGAGCCGTGCGGACCGGCCGCGCCGTTGCCACCGAAGGCCGGCGAGTCCTCGCTGGCATGGCAGTCGGTGCAGCTCACGCGACTCGCCGTGGTCCAGGGCGGAATCAAGCTCGGCACGTTGGCGTTCGTGCCGGCTGCCTCGATCGGGTGGAAGGACGGGTTCGACGGATCGAACTCGAGGCGCACGTTCGACTGCACCACCTTGCGCGGGATGACCGTGGGCGAGCCGCGGTTGTCGGCGTGGCACTTGTAGCAGAGCTCGAAACCGAAGCGGATCTGCGCCAGCGCCTGGCCGGCGCCGTCGAGGCCGCTCGCGCCGATCAGCGCCCCGGGCACGCCCGGCGCCGCAACCGCCTCCTCGCGCGCGGAGTGCGGGTCATGGCAGTCCTGGCACTCCGAGTGGCGCGCCATCGAGAGCGGATCCTCGGTCGGATCGTGCAGCCCCAGGGTCGTGAAGGGCGTGTGGCGCGAGGGCTTCGCGAGGTCGGCGGCGATGCTGGTGCGCACCACGCTGCCGTCGTGGCAGCCTAGGCAGTTCTGCTCCTCGTCCGCGTGGCGCAGCAGGCGTTCGCCGCTCTCACCGCCGTGCGGCTCGTGACAGGCCGCGCAGCCGTTCTCGCCGACCGTGTCGTAGCGCAGCTCGAGCGGATCGTTGACCGAGCCGCGCACCGAGACGTGCGAGCTGCCGTGGGCGCTGTCGCGCCAGCCCTCGGGCTCGTGGCAGGCGAGACACAGGGTCGAGTTCCGATCGGTGACGAGCAGGAAGTTCCCCTGGCGGTCGTCGTGCGGGTCGTGACACGAAGTGCACTGCAGATCGCCGCTCGGATCGAGGTGCACGGGCGGCACGATCGACTGCTCGTCCTTGAACTCGAGACCCGAGCCGCCGCGCGAGCTGGCGTAGTGGAACGAGACCGGATGGTCGTTGCCGAGGTCGGTGCCGAGGAACGACGGGCCGCGGTCGAGGAAGCGCTTGCCCGGGCGCATAGCGATCTCGCTCGGCGCATCGAGCACCTGGCCGAGCGCCAGGCTGCCGTCGTGGCACGAAAGGCACAGCTTCGAGCTGCCGGTCGGCTGCCCGATCACGCCCTGGAAGGTGGATGAGTCGTAGGTCAGGTACGACTGGCGCGAGTCGGCCCGGTTCCACAGCGGTGCGTCGGTGCGCGAGCCGTGCGGCGTGTGACAGAAGACGCACACCTCGCTCTCGTTCGAGGCGCGGAACGAGCCCGGGCCGCTGACCGACAGGTTGTGCTTCGTGTCGAGGATCGTGCCCTGGGCCGCAGGCAGCCCGGCGCAGGCGAGGAGCAGCAAGGTGCAGCGGATCATGGCGCACTCCGGAAGCGGAAGACGGACAGGCGCGCGTTGCCCGCGTCGGCCACGAAGATGCGGCCGGCGGAGTCGATCGCGAGGCCGGTCGGCAGCGAGAGCTCGCCCGCGCCCGCACCGGTGCGCGCGAGCGCGAGCAGGAGCTCGCCCCGCCCGTCGAAGACCTGCACGTTGTCGAACATGCCGTCGACGACGTACACATGGCCCTCGGCGTCGAGCGCGATGCCCTTCGGCTTCGCGAAGCAGCCCGGGCCAGAGCCGGCGCGGCCGAAGG
>Ga0172376_10006675_pt1 | contig 12478 bp, 7 predicted proteins | sample Lak35m_FD_121114 | JGI IMG/M metagenome (GOLD analysis project Ga0172376, IMG submission 121114) | Freshwater microbial communities from Kabuno Bay, South-Kivu, Congo - kab_092012_35m | ecosystem: Environmental > Aquatic > Freshwater > Lake | place: Democratic Republic of the Congo: South-Kivu...
CCGGACTTTCCATTTCCAATGCACGTGTAGTAGCCGGCTTTCTGAAACAGTTCCGGAACGGGAACAATCCCATCCGGAAGATGGATCTTTTCGACTCCGCGCCCGCTGCGGTGATGGTGGGCGCCGATCGTCGTCTGATACATCCCGGTGATCAGAGCCGACCGGCAGGGGGAACAGACGGGAGCGGTGACAAAGGCGTTCGTGAAGCGCACGCCCTCCCGCGCGAGCCGGTCCACATGCGGTGTCGAGATGCTGGTTTCTCCGTAGCAGGAGAGATTCGGGGACATGTCATCCACGACGAACCAGAGGATATTCGGCCGGTCCGCCGCATTCGCATCCGGCTGCGCGAGCAGCACCATCAGCAAGCCGAGCAGCAGAATCGTTCGCATGTGAATGCTTTCTCAGGAAATGGCTTTCAGGAAATGTTCCATCTCAAAACGGCTGCCGCAGATCAGGGGAGTGCGCTGGTGGATGCTTTCTGGAACAACGTCGAGCACTCTCTGTGTTCCGCACAGGGCGAGACCGCCCGCCTGCTCGATCAGGTAAGCCATTGGATTCGCCTCATACAGCAGTCGCAGTTTGCCTTGCGGATAATCCTGTGTGGGAGGATATAAGAAGACTCCTCCCTTCAGCAGTGTGCGATGCACGTCAGCCACCATGGATCCGATGTATCGAGTGTCGTATTTCCGGCCGTACTGTCCGGTGCGCAGGCCTTCGAGGTAAGCCCGGTAGGCCGGAGGAAACCCATCCCGCCGCGCCTCATTGACGGAGTAGTATTTCCCGGATTCCGGCATGCGGATGGTGTCGTGACTCATGAGGAACGCGCCGATGGACGGGTCGAGCGTGAATCCATGCACTCCGTTGCCGCCGGAGTACACCAGCATGGTGGATGAACCGTAGACGACGTATCCAGCGGCGATCTGCTGCGTGCCCGGCTGCAGCACCCAGCGATCCACCTGTTCGTGAGTGGCATCTTCCGGCTTGCGGAGGATGGAGAAAGTCGTGCCGACGCTGACGTTGACGTCGATATTGGAGGAGCCGTCCAGCGGATCGAAGATGATCGCGTAATGAGCTTCCGGCGAGGCGGAGTGAACAGTCAGTCGCGGATGCTCGTTCTCTTCCGATGCGAGGACGCCGACGCTGCCGCGCACGCTGAGTGCGTTCATGAGCACATCGTTGGCGAAAACGTCGAGCTTCTGCTGGACCTCGCCCTGCACGTTGATGTCGCCATGTACTCCGAGGATGTTCGTCAGACCGGCCCGGCGGACTTCGGCCGCGATGATTTTCGCCGACAGCGTGATGCCCGAAAGCAGCCACGAGAATTCACCGGAAGCGCCGGGGAACCGCTTCTGCTCCTGCAGAATGTGCTGCTGAACGGTCAGTGCGCGGGCACTGCGTGAACCGATCCGGGCGGCGCCGGAAGAAGAACTGCCAGAGGCGTTGTCCGCCATGATGAAAACCACTCCTGATTCGATCGAAGGCCATCGAGCGCGGCTCCATCAGAATGAGCGTCATCGCCACAATCAAGCCCGGCGGTCTGGTTGCTTCCGGTTATGAATTCATCGTGTCGGTGCATGCGCACCGTTCACAACCGCTGCCACAGAAGCCGCTCGTTGACACTCTGAAACCCCCGTCCTAGCATCCCTCCGCTCTGGATTCCGATTGGCGGATACGCTGGCCGGTATCCCATTCCCGAACACTTCCGTTTTGATCTCACGGGTCGGACTTCCCGATCGACTATCCCGTCTCCGGCACGTCATCCTCTGAATTTCCGCGTAAATTCAGACGCGCGGATGAGTGCGACATCATCCGGTTCCGTCCATGCCTCAGCCGACACTGCAAAGCGATCTGCGCCGCAATCCGGTGATGAAAGAGACCGGATACGACCGGACTTCCTCCGGCATGATGGCGGCCGTCTCGCTGCTGGTCGTGGTGACTCTGCTGCTGATCGCCGTGTGGTTCACGAATCGCCGGCCGCCGCCACCGGAACCGACACCGTTTGAAATCATCGAGATGCCGGGCGGCTTTGAGGACGGTGACCCGAACGCCTCGCCGGACCTGGAATCGCCGGCTGAGGAGATTCCTGATCCATCCATTGCCGAGGCTTCGGAAGAACAGCCGCAGATGACCGAGCTGCTGGAGACCATCGTCGATCTGTCGGAACAGACGACCGACCAGGTGGAAATGGTCATTCAGGCGGACGCGGAGGCCAACACCGGAAGGGTCGGCAGCTCGACCGGCAATGGCAAACGCCCGCTGGGCACCGGAGGTCTGGGCAAGGGCGGGTTTTCACGGGAGCAGCGGTGGATCGTGAAGTTCGACGAAGGTTCGATCGAGGAATACGCGCGGCAACTGGACTTCTTCAAGATCGAAGTCGGCGCCCTGTTTCCGGATGGCCGGCTGGTCTTTCTCTCCGGTGTGTCGCGGCCGAATCCAACGGTGCGCGAGGTCAAGACCGGGGCCGGTGAGAACAGACTGTATATGACCTGGCGTGGCGGCAATCGCAAGGACGCGGACGTTTCCCTGTTTGAGAAGGCCCGGATGAATGCATCGAACGCGACGCTGATGCACTTCTACGCGCCCGAAACCGAAAACCTGCTGGCTCAGATCGAGGTCGCTTATCGCAATCGCAAGAGCACCGAGATCCGCCGGACTTATTTCAATGTCAGACCGGAAGGAACCGGATACCGGTTTGTGGTGACCAGTCAGTCCTATCTGCGGTGATGCCGGGATCACGTTGCCGATCGTGGTTCCGCCGTTTCCGGTTCTCTGTCGGGCCTTGACCGGCTCGACGGTTTGTCAGCGGTCAATGCGTTTGTTCGTCTCGGTGAACTTTCCTCTTCAGGCACACAGCATCGCATGGATACAGCACAACTCATCGAATGGCTCAGCAACGCCATTTATCCGGTCATGGGAATCACCGGTCTGTACGGCGCGTTCTGCACGATACTGCTGGTGCGGCGCATCGGGCAGAAACGCTTCGTCAATGAGGCGGCCGGGCAGGAATTTCTCGACAGCGTGCGGGACTGTCTGGACAACCAGAAGTTCGAGCAGGCGGCCGAACTGTGCGATTCGCCGCCGTACTGGGCGAAAGCCGTTCCGCAGCTCATTCTGATCGCGCTGGCCAATCGCAACCGCCCGGTCAGCAAGCTGCGGAATCTGATGGCCGAGCACTTCGAGCGGGATGTGCTGGCCGAGTTCGATTACCGCCTGTCGTGGATCAATACAGTCATCAAGACCGCGCCGATGCTGGGACTGCTGGGAACCGTGCTGGGCATGATCGCGGCCTTCGCAAAGATCGGTGCCATGCAGAACAAGGGCACCGACCCCGGCGCGCTGGCCGGCGATATCAGCTTCGCGCTGTTCACGACCGCGCTGGGACTGATCGTCGCCGTGCCGCTGATGCTGGGCATTTCCTACATGCAGGTCCGGATCGGACGGCTGCAGGATCAGGTCCAGCAGTTCGTGACGGTGTTCCTCGAAGACTTTGAAGCCGCGGCGGCGAAAGCCGGAAAGCGTTGAGGTGTCTGATGGCCGGCTTCAAGAAAAGAGCAGCCGCCGATTCGGAGATGGACATCACTCCGATGATCGACTGCACGTTCCTGCTGCTGATCTTCTTCATGGTCACTTCGACGATGGATTCCTCGAAGCAGTCCAACGTGCCGCCCGCGAAGAACGGAGTCGGTATCGACGCGCGCGGTGCGAGTTTCGTCACGATCAAGGCCGTGCCTGGCGGTGCTCAGCCGGAACTGATCATGGGCGATACCAAAGGCGAAACAGCCAGCAACGTCGAGCAGGTGAAACGGTACGTCGAACAGGAATTCAGCACCGGCAAGAAGATCTGCATCATCAAGGCCGACCGCGATGTGACCAGCGGCAAAGTGCAGGAAGTGCTGAAATCCCTGGCCGAGATTGAAGGGATTTCGTTCGCGGTGGGAGTGCAGGACAAGAAGTAGCGCGAAGCCGGTCCGCCGGCGGAGTTGCCGCCTCAGAGTTTGAAGCCGTTTGAAGCCCGATAAAGTTTGAAGTCTGGTCGAGGAGTCCGCTGGGATGCCCATTCGCTTCCGCTGCCCGGAGTGCCGGCAGTCTTACACCATCGGCGACAACAAAGCCGGAGCGTCACTGAAGTGCCAGAAGTGCGGCGCGATGATGACCGTTCCGAATGTCGAAGCCGGTGAAGCGGATGCTCCAGCATCCGGCGGGAAGTCGGCATCGCGGCATCAGGCGGCCTTCGACAGTCTGTTTGAGGATGAGGACGGGAACCGGACAGATCAGGACACCGTCCCGCCCGGGCAGTCCACCGCGCGCGGTTCGGCTGCGAAGAGCCGCCATGCGGATGATCTCGACGCGATTCACGAGTTCGAGCAGGCTCAGGAACGAAGTCCCGCTCCGGCGGCGAAAGCTCCGGAACTCGGCTTCCCTCCGCCGGACGATGACGAAGACGACGAAGAAGACGAACCGAAGCTCGGCCGAGGGCGTCGCGAATCCGACGGCGAGATGGACCTCACGCCGATGGTCGATGTCGTCTTTCAGTTGCTGATCTTCTTCATGGTCACGGCCTCATTCAGCATTCAGAAGAGCCAGGAAGTTCCGGCTCCAGACCCGGAAGAGAAAGGCGCTTCAGCGGCCATTCAGCAACTGGAAGAGTTCGAGGAAGAGTCGGTCACGGTCAGTATCGACTCGCGCAATCTGATCTCCGTGGATGATGAGCCGCTCAGCGATCCCAGCCGGCTGGAGGATGTGCTGCGTTCCAAACGCAAGTCGGAGATCCTGATCACACTGCACGAGAACGCCATCCATGAAATGATGGTGCTCGTGATTGATACGGCGAACGAAATCGGGATGCAGAAAATCCGCGTGGGCGTGACGCGCGGAGCGGAGTGACGCCCGTGCTGATACCTCTTCCGCGATCACAGCGACAGGACTGATGGAATAATGGCGAAGAAGGGCGACAAACCCGACTGGCTCGATGACGAGGATCTCGACGGCGACGACGCGCTGTCGGCCGACGATCTGTTTGTCGAAGAGAAGCCGGCGAAAACTCCGATGCTCAAACGCGGCGGCGGGCGCGACGAACCCCCTCCGTCGCGCGAAGAACGTCCGGCTCCTCGTGCGGAAAGCCCGAAGCACAGTCCGGCCGAGGAGGAGAAGCACAAGGAAGCCGGCGCCATCGGACGCATGCTGATCAAGCAGCAGAAGCGGCCCGGCGAGCAGGAGATCCTGAAGTCGCCGCTGGTGCTGTCTCTGTTCGGTGGCATCCTGGTGCTGCTGGTTATGGCGATGGCGTTCTGGTTCATCATCGGCCGCGATGCGACGACCCGCGAACTGGAGACCATCGACGGAGCGATCGCCGAACAGCGTTACTCGTATGCGATCGAAAGGCTCAACGAATTCCTGCTGAAGCACGGGCGGGACTCGTACACCGAACCGGCCATGTTCAAGCTGGCCAAAGTGCGGATCGACGCGCAGGTCGGCGGGTCCACTCCGAACTGGCCGGAAGGACTCAAGGCGATCAATCAGTTCATCGACGACTGCCGCGACTTTCCGAAGTATCCGGAGCAGTACCCGACGCTGCTGGATTACTCGAAGCAGATTTCTCTCGGCGCTCTGGAAACCGCGACACGTACCAAAGACCGCGATCTGCTCAAGGTGTCGGAAGACGCCGAACTGATGATCGATCGCTTCAGCAATCCGGAGCAGCCGCAGACGGCACTGCATGAAGAAATCCGAGTCGCGCGGGAACGCACAATCGACGCGATCCGCAAGCACGAAACCACGCTGGCAACCTATGCGGAGATCCAGAAGCTGCTGGATGGCCGCAAGCCGATTGAAGCTCTCAAGTCGCGGCGCCGGCTGCTGGATCGTTATCCCGATCTGGACCGGGACGCGAAGCTGACGTCGCTGCTGCAGGCGACGCTGGACACCGAACGGAAGCTGGTCGTGGCTGAGGAAGTCAATCGCGATGCTTCGCGCGAAGATCGACCGCTGCCCGTTCCCGCACCGCTGTCACTGACCCTGCATACCCGCGCGCTCAGCGATGAATCATCGGAGGGCCGCACGGTGTTCTCCGTCGCTCAGGGATGCTGTTACGGAGTGGACACGATCACCGGGGATCCGGTCTGGCGCCGCGCGATCGGGCCGGACACTCCCTTTTTCCCGGTGGTGGTCGATACGACTGTGCCGGGGCTGCTGCTGTTCGATACAGCTCATCAGGAACTGCTGCTGCTCAACCGGTTGACGGGGCGGCTGGTCTGGAGGCAGCCGCTGGATGAAGCGGTCTCCGGCGCGCCGCTGGTGCATGAAGGGCAGGCCTACGTTCCAACGCTGGGCAATCATCTTTACAAGATTGATCTGCAGACCGGGCTGGTGTCGTCGCGGCTCAGTTTTTCGCAGCCGGTCTATTCGCCGCCGGTGTTGACGCGCGACGGTCAGCATCTGGTCGTCGCGGGCGATGAAGCAGTCAGCTACGTGCTGACGGTCCGGCCGCTCGAATGTCTCAAGGTGTCGTTTACCGGACAGCGTCCCGGCGCGATCGACGTGCCGATGCTGGCGATGGGCAACCTGATTCTGATGATCGAAAACGATCAGCTCGGCCAGGCTCTGCTGCGCGTGCTGAGCGCGGCCGCTCCGGATCAGGGACTGACGGAAGCCGCGGCAACGCGGTTGCAGGGACTGGTTCGCGATGTCCCGGTGCTGCGCGGTAATCAGTTATTCGTGCCGGCGGAAGGCGAGCAGTTCAACATCTTCACCGTCTCGGATGCCTCGGACAAAGAGCCGCTGCTGCCGATTGCCAAACCTCCCGCCGCGTCGCAGTACAGCGGAGCGGTGCATGTGCTGGCCGGAGCGGACGGACGCATGTGGTCGGCCAGCGATAACCTGCGGCAGTTCCAGTTGACTCAGGATTCGCTGCTGGAAGACCAGAAGAAGAAGCTGTATCTCGGCGCATCAGGCCAGCCGCTGCAGAGCATCGGGAAGAACCTGTTTGTCGGCCGCCGGCAACTGGAGTCCGATGCCATCTCGCTGCTGCTGGTCGATGGCGAGGACATGGCCAGTCAGTGGCGAACGGTGCTCGGCGCCGGAGTGCTGGCTCTGCTGCCGAAGGCCGACGGAGCCACGCTCGTGCTGACCCGCTCCGGCGATCTGTTTCAGCTCGGTCAGGCCGACCTGGCGGCCAGTGGGTTCCGCTTCCGTGCGGAAGGCAGTCTGCCGCTGCCGGAAGGTCTCGATCAGCCGCTGGTGGCCAGCGTGCTGCCGGGGCGCCGCATCGCAGTGGCCTGCGGTGGCAAGTCGCCGCGACTGTGGATCGTCAATGAAGCGGGCAAAGTCGCGCAGGAGTTTCCACTCGAAGAGCCGCCGGCCGGACCGCTGGTGCCGCTCGCGGGTGGAGTGGTTGTCACGCTGCCAACCAAACTGCGGCTGCTGGGTGCTCCGGCCGGAGTGGTCGAAGACTATCTCGGCACGGTTGAGAAACAGGAACAGTCGCAGTGGGCGCACCTGATGCCGATTGATGACAACCACTTTCTGCTGATTGATCGAGCCGGGCGGCTGTCCCGGATTCAATACCGCACCAGCCCGAAGGCTCATCTGCAGCCGGTGGACACTCTGGAAGCCGGGCAGCCGGTGGATGTCCCGCCGCTGCTGGCCGATGGAAAAATCGTCGTGGCAGACGCCGGTGGCCGCCTGCAGGTGCTCAATCCCGCCGGCTTCGAACGCGTGGCAGAAACGCGGCTCAAGGCGCCCGCCATCGGTACGGGCGGAGTGGCCGGGCAGAGACTGCTTCTGGAAACATCGGACGGCCAGTTGAACTGCTTCGATCTATCGCAGGATCTGAAGCCGCTCTGGTCGGCGAGTCTCAACGGCGATCACATGACGGGAACTCCGGTGCTGGAGGGCACTCAGCTTGTCTTCGCCACTCTTCAGGGACGGGTCATGAGCTTCCAGGCGGACACGGGCGAAGCAGGTAAGACGCTGCAACTGGATGCGGCTCTGGAGCACGGTCCGATCCGGCTGGGGCCGCATCTGATCGTGACTTCGACCGACGGCAGCCTGTATCGCGTGGAAAGCATTGCGGGAGGCAGTCAGTGATGCTCCGGCTCATTCCTCACCGTCTGGCAGAACCGGCCCGGCTGCTTCCGCTGATGGCCGGATTGATGGCGGCCTTCAGTCTGTTGCAGACGACAGCGCTGGCTCAGCCGAACCAGCCCGCCGCCGCCACGACGGACCCGGAAGACACGCCCCTGCCGAAGCTCAGCGAACTTCCGCTGCCAACGGCGGAAACTCTGCTGACGAAGCCGCCGGTAGATTGGATCGTGCTGCTCAAGGATGAAGTCCTGGTCGTGCAACCGGTGTTTCCGCGACCAGGCACGCTGGAGAAGCTGGCCGCGAAGAAGAAGGATCTGTCCAGCGCCACAACTCGTCCGAAGAAAGAGGCGGGAGAAAGCGACGAGGACTACCGCGCGCGAATGGCGCTGGAACTGGCGGAAGCGGAGAACCTGTCCGTCATCCTGCCGGACAATCCGGACACACCGGATAAGAACGACCCGCGCGAATACAAACTGCCCATCGGCCGCAACGTGCAGCGGATCATTCATCACGAAGACCTGATGCTCCGGCGGGTCGATCAACTGCTCAATGACGGGCAGCTCACCAAAGCCTTCGAGATGCTGCTGATCGTCGAACGGTCCTTCGCGGAATGGCCGGGGCTGGCCGAACGGCGGAACCGGTTGATCTTTGAAGAGGCATCGCTGCGACAGAAGAACGGGCGAATGGAAGAGGCGCTGGCCTACTTCGAGGAACTGGCCGCCGTCTCGCCGCAGTACAACGGTCTGAAGGCGGGGATTGGAGTGGTCATCGACAAACTGGTCGGCGACGCCTTCGCGAACGAAGACATTCGCCAGGCCCGGTTCTTCCTGCTGCGTCTGAAGAAAGTCGATGAGCAGCACCCGGTCTTCGCGAAATGGGTCGAGCAGTTCATCGCGCGTTCGGGAGAGCTTCTGAAGCAGGCCAGCGAAGCGCGGGAGAAGGGGCAGCATCCGGAGGCGCTGACTTTCGTGGAACGCGCGGCGCGGATCTGGCCGGATCATGCCTCGCTGAGGAATCTGCACAACGCCACGGCGCGGCGCTGGCAGGTACTCAACGTCGGCGTGACTCGACTCCCCGGCGACCCCGCTCCGTGGCCCTTCAAGTCCGCGGAAGACCGCCGTCACGAGGATCTGCTGGCGACGCCTCTGTTCGACGTTCAGAGATTCGAACGGGCCGCGTTTTATGAATCCCGCTATTTCGAGGAATGGACGCCGACCGATCTGGGCCGGCAGATCGTGTTCTCGCTGCGTCCGCGCCGATCCACGTGGGAAACCAGCCCGGTGCTGACGGCGACCGATGTTGTCTACTCGCTCAACGACCGGCTCAACCGCGAATCCCCCTGGTTTGACGAACGACTGGCCACATCCATCAAGTCCATGCAGGTGCGTTCGCCGCAGGAATTCGTGATTCAGTTTGAAGCGATTCCCGTCCGGCCGCAGTCGCTGTTCCGCTTCCCGGTCCGGCAACCATCGCAGGGAGCGCCGAGCGATTCAGCATCAGCCGATGGGCTGCTCTCACAGCGGTTCCGCCTGCATGAAAAAACCGAGGCACGGGTTTCGTTCCGGCGATCCATTCCACAGAACGACGGCCTGTCTCAGTACCGCGTCGCGGAGATTGTCGAACGCAAATATCCGAATCACGAAGCCACGCTGCAGGGACTGGCTCGCGGCGAAGTTTCGATCCTCCCGTCGCTGCCGCTGCCGCTGCTGCCGAATGTGGAAGGCGATGAGAAATACTACATCGTCAACTACGGCGTTCCGGCCACACACGTCATCCAGTTCAACACGGCCAGCAAGCCTCTCAAAAATGGAGAACTCCGTCGCGCTCTGGCAACCGCACTCGATCGCGAACGGATGCTCAAGGACATCGTCCTGAAAGATCCGACCATGAAGCGCGGCCGGCTGGTGTCCGCGCCGTTTCCATCCAGCAGTTATGCCTATCGTTCGCAGACGCCGCTCCGGGCTAAAGACCTTCCTCTGGCGTACGCACTGCTCAGCGTCGCGAAGAAGTCCATGAACGGAACGATTCCCGAACTGACCATGATCTGCGAACCGGATGTCACCTCGCGATCCGTCGCGCAGGAAGTCGTCGCGCAGTGGGGCCGCCTGGGAATCAAAGTGCAGCTGATCGACGATCCGGCGGAACCGGCTCCAGACAACTGGGACATCCTCTACCGCACCGTCCGCATGAGCGAACCGGCCACGGACCTGTGGCCGTTCCTGACGTTGCGGGAAGACACGCGCGTCGAAGATCTGGAACCACTCCCTGACTGGCTGCGGCAGTCGCTGATCGAGCTGGAACAGGCGGTTGATTTCAACACGTCCGTCGAAATGCTGCAGCGACTGCATCACCGGCTGGATCAGCTCGTGCATCTCATTCCGCTCTGGGAAGTCGATGATGTCATCGTCATCCGTCGTTCCATTCAGGGCTTCCCGCAGGGAATGGTGACGCCGTACCAGAACGTCGAGCGCTGGATCAGTCAGCCGTTCCTTCCTGAGACCATTGATTGAGCGTGCCCATGTTCTTTCCACTCCGGCATTCCCCGCGAACGCGCCTCGGCATCAGCAGTGCCTTCCTGCTGCTGATGCTGCTGTCCGCTCCGCAGACTGCGGACGCACAGAATGAGCCGGCGGGCAGCGCTCCCGCGACTCCCGCCGCAAGCAGCAGCGTCGCCCCGGCCGTTTCTGGACAGACTGCGGAGGGCAGTCCGATTCCGGCCATCACCCCGGCTCCTGCTCCGCCGGAACTTGAACTTCCGCCGCAGCCTCCACCACCACCGCCGAAGATTCCGCACGAACTGAGGGCGTATCAGGTTCAGATCCCGGTCGTCTTTGGAATCTCGGCTCAGATGGGGCCGGCCTTCCGCCGCGACATCCTCAACGAACTGCGCGTCATTGCCGACCGGTCGATCGGACCGATGTGGGAGCTGGAGATCGTCGAAGCGGACTGGATCGCTCCGCTCAATCGCTCGGGCATCGAACGTATCACATCCGGCCGGATCAGGCAGCGGCTGCTGGAACGGCGGATGATCGAAGTCATCCGCGATCAGCTCGTCGAACAGACGGAGGGAAAGTTCAAAGCGGACCGGCAGACACCACCGTCCGAATCGCTGTTGAATCAGTCGCGAGCCGCCATCGCGGAGGCTGATGAAACAAAGCGGCGACTCCTGTCCGACGCGCTGGTCAAAGCGGTTGCTGGTAATCAGCCGCTGGAAGCGAAAAAGCTCAAGACAATCAGCGACATCGTGTTTCTGTATCTGCTGCCTTCGGAAGTGACGCTCGACAAGATTTATCCGGTGGCGATCGAACTGACCGGCAGCACTTTTGTGATCAGCAGCCGTGAGTGGGATCGTGAGTCCGAACAGATGACGGCCGTGCGTTCGCGCATCACCACCGACCGCCGGGCTGTGGCGACCGAGACCATGCGGCTGGTGCGGGATCTGTTTCATCCCGTCATGCAGGTGGATGATGCCCGTCCGGAGGGCGTCCGGCTGCGCGTGAAGGCCGGCGATTACCGTCCGGCCGATCCCGGATTCAATCAGGCTCAGGAAGGCACGCTGTTCGCCCCGTTCTTCCGGTATCTCGACAAGAACCGGGTCGTGCAGAAGATTCAGCCACTCCCCTGGTCCTACATCACGGTCAATTCGATCGAGAACGCGCGTCTGGGCGGCGTGCTGCAGACCGGAGTCAGCACTCCACTGGGCGCCTTCCGCCGCCGCCGTATGGAACTCCGCGCCATCGCCCTCAAGCCGGCGCATGAGGGAACGACTCTGACGCTGGTCCCGCGGCGCTACCCGGACAAGCCGCTCATCGGCTATCTGGTCGCGGTGTATGACGAACCGCCTCCGCCTCCCGCGAAGCCCGCCGCCACCGAACCAGCGGCGGGTACACCCGCAGCACCGGCCAGAAAAGAGGAGACGGAACCAGCACCGGCAACCGCTGCAGCAGAACCACAACCCGAACCTCCAAAGCCGGACATCTTCCGCAGCAACCGCCTGGGGCAGGTTCACGTTCCGGTTGTTCCCGACCGGCCTCTGCAATGGGTCTACATCCGGAGCGGAAGCGCGCTGCTGGCGAAATTTCCGATCGTGGCCGGACTCGAATCGAACATGACGGTGGACTGTCCCGACGACACGATCCGCCTGGATGTCGAAGGACAGGTCACTCTGCTGCAGACGCGTCTGATCGACACGATCGCTCAGCGCGTGACTCTGATGGCGCTCGCGAAGAGCCGCGCGAAGAAGAACGAATGGGCGAAGGTGGACGAGTCGCTGAATGCGCTCAAGAAGCTACCGGAGCTGAAAGACTTCCAGCAGCAGGTCACCGAGATTCAATATCCGGCGGTCAAGAAGGCTCAGGCCCGGCGCGACAGAAGCACCGAATCCAAAGTGAAGAAC
>Ga0172376_10006676_pt1 | contig 12477 bp, 22 predicted proteins | sample Lak35m_FD_121114 | JGI IMG/M metagenome (GOLD analysis project Ga0172376, IMG submission 121114) | Freshwater microbial communities from Kabuno Bay, South-Kivu, Congo - kab_092012_35m | ecosystem: Environmental > Aquatic > Freshwater > Lake | place: Democratic Republic of the Congo: South-Kivu...
ACAAAGACCTGAGAAATACTTTTGGTTTGAACATGCCGAACGTAATGCCATCTATAACGCTGCCCGTAGCGGTGTTTCACGTCGTGATACCATAATGTATCTTACCTGTGGTATTCCATGTAGTGACTGTGCGAGGGGTATTATTAGTTCAGGAATCAAAACAATATATTGTAAAACTGAAGACACCACAAAGAACCGTGAACACTGGGATGAACATGCGAAACGAAGTTTACAAATGTTTCAAGAAAGTGGGGTTGAAGTAATTTTTTATGAGGGTGAGTAATCACCCTTTTTTTTTGTATATTTGTTCCATGGACCTTTCCTATAAAGTCAAAGGTAGTGATGTAAGACATCATCCTTTGAAAACATATACAATGAACGATGGAACAGTTGTTGCCATCTATCAAGGATTTCGTGGAGATAATCCTGATTTAGATTTTATTGTCAAATACAAGAGTCCTGGTCAAAGACTACGTACACCAAGTCATACACACTGGATTGTGGACTTATTAGTCAAATGTGAAACGAGTCAGACAGTTGTTGGTGATTACGTAACTGAGATGTTGAGTCAGTACAATCAGATGGAACCATTCCAAAGTGTTGATGAGAGAAACGGATATGAATTGGGTTTATATGGTAATATAGACTATAGTGGGATGAACGGACATGGGTACTACTCTGTTGAGACACTAACGGCTTTTATTGAACTGTTCATTCGGTGTGAAAAACAAACAAAGGGAGCATTCATGTTCAAGACACTTTTAGAACTTGTAAAAGATTACTGTGATGGTAAAAAAGATTTTTACCAAGTTGTAGGATATTCCAAACGGGTGTAGTATATTTGTATTGTTAAACAACCACAACTATGACAAACACCACCACAACCACCAACATCATCGACATCGTGAAATTGAACAAAGTAGATTTCATCAAAGGAAACAAAGGAAGCTTCCGTGTAGTATCAAAATGTAAAGCAGGATTCATGACTGTAGTTGAGTTCAACCAAGTAGTCAACGAAACATTCTCAAAAGACCCAAGTCAAGTTTTGGGATGGTTCAAAAAAGGAGCAATCCAAACTGTAGAGTTCAAGGCTGAAGGTTCAAACTTCTGGCTCACAGTCTTCGCACGAGTAGGTAAGAAAATCAAGTTGATTGACCAAGATATGTTGAAAGGTTTGAAAGTTGGAGTAATCAACTCTTTCTGGATTAACACTGACCTTTACAGTCAATACCAATACTCAGCCGTAAAGGCAAAAACTTGGGACAGCATGGCATTTGTTATGAACGAAGAAAAAGTTGAGTTGGTATGAAAGTAAAAGTGGTAATCACGGGGGTGGACGATAAAAAACGGGAGTACGTCCTCCCCCTCGAAAATTTGTGGATGTCACACGGTAACTTCTCAGGATTTGGACCGTTTAAGAAGTTGAAGATTAAGGAGATTGTGGAATGATAACTTTGGACATTAAGGTAGGTGATGTAATCCTGATGGGTCGATTCAAAAATAAAAAGGTGACGGTAAAGACCGTCACCTTCGACCAACATGGGATGCCGTTGGTAAACGGAAAACCCATTTGTAATTTTAGATATTCTAAGGATTAAACCAATTCAAGTTGTTCTTGTTTCATTAGTTCGTATGCTCTTGCCATTCTGGTAAGGCCGATACCACCACCAAATCTTGGGAAGAACTCCATAGTTAGAAACTCCCCAAGTTCTTTCTCAACTCGTTCTTTTCCAAATAGTTCAAACAACTTGGCGGAATAACCACCATTTTCGATTGTGTAGAACATCTCTTTCATTTTTTCTACGTCACTTGAACGTTCTGCTGAACCGATTGTTTCTTGACCGTAAAGGATAACATCTACTTTATTGAATATTTCACCGTTGTTGTGTTTCATGTTCCAAAATGGATTGGTTCTTCTTGGGAAATTCTGAAGGGAGATTACGGAACCTTTTTCTTCCCACATTCTTTGTTCGTGTTCATTTTCCAAGATTGGAACTCCACCGTACTCTTCACATACATCTTCGTAGTTCACCTCAACAAGTGAATCAAATCCAAGGTATTCCAAAAGTTCAGATTCCAATTTAAGAAGTTCTTTCATTCCGCCTTTTGATTCAAATTCGAACATTGGGAAAATCATTTCATGTCTTTCAGGGATTGGGTTCTTCTCCTCACGGTATGATGTTGAGATACAGAACACACCTTCCCACTCAGGGTTTTTAAGTAGTTCATACTCTAACCACATTTGACCTGTTTGAGGTAGGGGCCAAATCTCTCCGTTGTATTCAAATGTTTTAACGGAGTGTGGGTTCTCACAAGCTGCGAGGATTGATAATCTTGATTGTGTTGGTACTTCGATAAAGTTCTTGTCAAGGAAGAACTGTCTCATTTTTTGAACTAGTTCGTTGTAGGTTTTTGTGTTTTTCATATTCTATTTTTGTTTTTGTTTATTTTTATTTGGGCAAAAAAAATTATAGAGAAAAAAAAAATCCGTCAACGACGGATTCTTCTATACTTTCTAACTTTGATTATTTCGATTTCGATTGGACATCAATTTTTCATTTCAAATAAATATATTTGGATTTATAAAAGTGTAAATCTTTTTTTAAAAATCTTTATCAAAAGGTTTTGTAATGTCTTTTGTCTTGAATCCAAGACCTCCGATGTATGATTCAGCGTTTGACATTTCCTTTCTGAAGTAGTCAACAACTGCCTTAGCTAACTTTCTGTCGTACTCAACATCATCAGTCATTGGTACCATACCGTCAATGTAGATTGATGCTCTGTATTTTCTCATTGGACCTTTGTAGTAATCCAAATCCGTCATATCAGAATCAGATAATTCAAAATCGATGTCATCAACATCAAATTTACCAACAGCAAAAGGGTCCTCATCTTCATTATCCATGTCATCCATTGGTGCTTCAGATAATTGGCTCAATCTTTCCTCAACAACCTTTTCTATAAGAGACGCTAACTCATCCTCGTTCAACTTAAGTTTTTTCATAATTTGGGTTTTTACAATAAATATAGTATCTTTGAATAAATATTAGAAACATGGGTCGAATAAAAGAAAGAACTTATCTCCTGTTCATTTACGGAGTATTCAATGATGATGAACGTGTCAAGGGTACGGTATCAACCCTATTACCGGTTTTATCAACGAAAGCAATGAAATATATATGGGGTGACTACGGTATTGTATGTATGTTTTCATCCAAGGTCAAGTTTGCTGAGTTATCTGATTTTGTGTTTGCACACATCTCGGGTGAGTCAAATCAGTACTTTTTGACAGAAAAAACTGACAAATTGTCAGTTTATGGTCCTGACAAAGCTATGGAACACCTATTGTCATCAGATGACTTCATTCCATCATTAGAGGAAGATTCGACAGATGAGGTTATAACAGATGACTTCATATATGAGTTTCTTAAGAAACAAGATTTCAACTTCAGCGAAATCGATTTTAGTAAGATACAGGATTTCAAAATAGTCGAAGACAATGAAGATGAAGAGGATGAGGACATTGAAAAAATAAAAAAACAAAGCAAGAATAAAGTTCAGAAACCGTCCTTAGATGATATTTTGGAAAAAATACAAACAGATGGAATAAACACCTTAACTTCGCAAGAGAAAAAACTATTAGATGACTATTCACATGGAAAATAACCACAATGACAACCAAACCAAATCAACAAGTGCTCTTAATCAAGATGAGATTCAAATGTATTTGAAAGACATCCGTAAGATTAAGGTAATGACACGTGACCGTGAACGTCAATTATCAGATTTGATGTGTTCAGGTAAATGTACAGAGGCAGAAAAACATGCCATCTATCAAGAACTATTAGAAGGTAACCTTCGATTTGTTATCACAGTAGCTAAACAATACCAAAATCAAGGTATGGAATTGGGTGACCTTATTGCGGAAGGGAACCTCGGACTCATGAAGGCAATCAAAAACTTTGACTGGACTAAGAAGTTACGATTTATTTCATATGCGGTATGGTGGATTAAACAATCAATTATCCAATCACTAAACGAAAACTCTCGTATGATTCGACTACCAGTTAATGTAGTTCAGGACCTACAAAAGGCCAAAAAAGAATCACAAAAGAATAACACAGAACTCGACGGTCGTTTTGCGTCGCTCCCAAAAGTTATTGACCTTGATATGAATATCAACGAAGAAGGTGATACCTTGGTAGACCTAATCGAAAACACAAATGCGGTACAACCTGACGAGGGGTTTGATACTGCGGAGATGTTGAAAGAAAAAATGCGTGAGATTATGAAAGTACTTGACGAACGTGAACGACTAATTGTTGAAGACTATTTCGGACTTTCAGGTACTCCAAGAACATTGGAAGACATTGGACAAGACTTTAACTTAACTAAAGAACGTGTACGTCAAATCAAAGAAAAGGCACTCAGAAAACTACGTAACGAAAGTTCAGTATTGTTTGATTACCTATAAACCGTATATTTATTAACTAAACACTTTTTATTATGAAAGAATTTATAAAAAAGAATTTTACCGTAATCGTATTGGTAATTGCGGTATTGGGTTTCTTCAAAAGTTGTGGAGATGCTCGTAATTTGTCAAACATGAACAAAAAAATGGAAACCTTGGTTACCAAGGAGGAAATGATGAAAGAACTCAAAAAAGAAGGTTTGAAGTCTGAAAAAAGAATGATACAATCAACAGATAGAAAAATGTTGGATGTTACCAGACAAACACAAATTGATGAGGAATTAAAGAAGTTAGAGAATAACTAATATGAATTGGTTTCAAAGAAATTTCAAAGCCATAATTTATATTGCGTTTTTAGTTCCAATCCTGACGGTTGCATTTGTTTCAATATCGCACGTAACCACATGGTATGGTATTACTAACCCTATTAGTTGGGCGATTTATTTGTCTGTTGGTGTTGAAATTGCTGCACTTGCATCACTTGCAGCGATATCTGCTCAGATGGGTAGTAAAGTTTATTTTCCATTTGGTATCGTAACCCTGATTCAGTTTTTAGGTAATATATTCTTTGCATACCAATACATTGATGTGAACTCAGCACCATTCCAAAGTTGGGTTGAAATGGTAGACCCTTTAGTATCTTATATTGGTGTTGAATCAGGTAATATGATTTCACACAAAAGATTCTTAGCTTTATTTGCGGGTGGTATGTTACCACTAATTTCATTATCATTCCTACACATGTTGGTTAAGTTTGAAGAACAAGACAAAAATAAAACTCAACCATTACAGGATAAGGATATTATTGTTGAGAATTTGGATGAAATATCTAAAAAGGCTGGTGCGATAGAAAGAGAAATGGAAGAGAGTAAAATCACTCCAACTAATGAAGATTTAGAAAGATTACAGAACGAACTAAATAAACTAATGTTGTTAAAACAGGAACAAGAGGTTGATAATTCTGAACAGGATACTAATATTTTGGAAGAGGTAGTTGAGACACCTCAGATAAATAGATTAGTATATAGTAGTCGTAATGCTGGAGATACAACAACTGACGGGATTTAATTCGGTAGGTAAAAACAAAAGAAAAAAACAAATTGTACTTACACATACTTCAAGAAATGTTTCTGATTACATTTCTTCGTTGAAGTATAGATATAATGGGAAGTACGATAAAACACCACATTTTATTATTAAAAAGGATGGAGAGGTCTTTCAAATGATTGACCCTTCTTTCTATTCTAACATACTTGGTTCTGAACAACAGAACAAGAACTCTATTGTCATATGTTTGGAAAACCTTGGATGGTTAAAGAAAAATCCACTCACACCGTTATATGTTAATTGGATTGGAGATATTTATAAAGAAGGTATATACGAAAGAAAGTGGCGAGGACATTTTTTTTGGGAACCTTACACGGAAGCGCAAATGGAAAGTTTAATAGAACTTAGTTTGTATTTATGTGAAATGTTCTCTATACCTCCGACCTGTATAGGTCATAATGTAAAGTTAGACGGAATTGAAAAATTTGAAGGAATAGTAACAAGAAGTAACTTCACTACCGAAAGTACAGATTTAAGTCCGGCTTTTGATTTTGATTATTTTAAAAAAATATTAGAAAATGAACCAGTATGATGAAATAAAAAGACTTCTAGAAAATTCAAGAAGTATGTTGGGTAATTCTAAATTGAATGAAACCCGTGAGACCCTTATTAAAAAAGGATTAATTCAGGAGGCTGTAATACCTAACGACCCTTTGAATATTGAAAAAGATATTGAGGTTGATATCGATAACGAAACGGAGCCACAAAAAGATAAAACACAAGCTTATAGAGTTTCGGGTGGTATCTTAAAAATGCACGGTAAAGACCAAAAAGAATTGGAAATTACCACAGATGAAAAAGTTGCATTTCAAGAAACTATGGATGAATTTGTAGAACAAGTTTCAGATTTATCTGATTTTGGTGTTTTAAATGTATACCCGAATAATGTTGACTGGAGTGGTAAAGTAATTGATTTTGATTTAGAATTCTACTTCACTATTGGTGAAAACTCAGGTGTATACATAAATGGTGATATGATTAAGCTTGACCCAGAATTAATTGAACTAATCAATAAACTTACTAAGTTTTACGAACAGTTCAAATCTAAGTGGGCTAAGGTATTAGCATCAAGAAAGAAAACAATGCCTGAACAGGAGTAATGGAACAGATTAAAAATATATATAACAAAGTATTATCATTCATCCAAAGTATTACTTTGGACAAGGTTAAAAACATTTTGAGTCTTATCGGACTCATTTGTATTTTATGGTTCGTATTCTTTTTCTCATTCCAAAGACCAAGAGAAATTGCCGAGTCACAGAGAGTTATTGATTCGTTGAATGTTGTAATAAAACAAAATAATGTTGCATTTAAAAACATCGAAAAAAGAAACAATCAGATTCTTGAATATATCGAAAAGAAAAATAAAGAGTTGGCGGATTTAGCCAAACAATCAAAAAAGTATAAAAAAGATTATGAAAAACAAGTTGCTCGTCTTAACAGTCTTGACGATGATGACGTTACCGATTTATTCACAGAACGTTTCAGCTCCTTCAAGTAAACCAACACAGTGTGTAGTACCATGTGAAACATTAAGAAATGCCTTAATGGTGTTGGAAGAGAAAAAATTATTAGAAAATCAGTTAGGAGTTGCTCGTGACTCAATTCAGATTTTATCAAGTGTAATCAAATCACAAAATGAATTAGTTGATAATAAAACTCAACAGATTAATTTACTAAACGGCAATTTACAGGCACAGTCTCAAATCATTGACGAAAATAAGAAAATGGTTGAGGAGTACAAAAGACTATACAAAAAAGAAAAGAATCTTAAAAGAATTGGATTCGGTACAGGAATTTTAGGTATTGTCTTAGGTGTATTGGTGGCTCTTTAATATTTATAAACATGGCACTTTCTCCTGCAGATAAAAAAGAAATCGAAGTTATTGTACGAAAGGAAATCAAGGATTTTCTTGACTCTAATACTTTGAAACAATTTGAAAATACGATGATTGAAAAAATCAGACAAGAAATTCAAAAAGGTAAAATAAAAGGAGATATCAACGAGATAGTTGCTAAAATAATGAAAGAGTTTTATAGACTCATGTGGACCCAAAGAAGTTTTTGGGAACCAGCCTTAAAAAATGTTAAGTAATGAAAATTTCTGAAAATTCATTGAAATCTATGATAAAAACATCTTTGAACCGTGCTTTCCAAGAAAACAAATTGAAGAGCCCAGGTCTTGATTCAGGTGAAAATTTATCAGCACAAACAAAAAGTATGAGTGATATAAAAGAAGAAGATAAAGTTGAGGCTAAAGAAGCGACTACAACAGCATCTTCAGGTCAATATTCAGGAGCTTTGTTTGGTCCTATGCAAACTGAACAACCTGATAGTACAAAACCACAAGGTGGTGATGTTACTGAGTCTGAAATAGAAGGTGGTAAATCTGAAGGAATGTCTTTGATGGACTTAGCAAAGAAACATAAAGTTTCCTTAGATAAAATTAAGACACAACTAGAAAAAGGAATTGAAGTTGAGATGGAACATACAAAGTCAAAGTCTATTGCTAAAGAAATTGCCATGGACCACATCTTCGAAGACCCTCAGTACTATGTAAAACTTAAAAAGATTGAGGCAACTGAAGCAACCACATCAGCATCGGTAGGACAATACGACGTACCGTTCCCTTCGAAGAAACGAAAAGACCCATTAGCAATTGACGGACCTAAAAGTATCTATAACAGTAGAGCGGTTAAAGATAAGTCATTTCCGAAATTGGGTGGACCTGGTTCAAAATATGTGAAAGTAAAAGATAAATGCAATAAGTTTCCATACTGTAATCAGGGTGATATAAACTCTATTGAAATATTTGAAAACAAAACAATTAAAACTGTTGTTGAAAATGTTTCTAAAAAAACGAACATTCCTGACTATGTGATTAGAAACATTATAGCAAAGGAAATGGGTTTCGTTGAATAAACAACAATAACTAATATTTATATAGAAAATAAAACCATGAAAAATATAATTGAGTCTAAAATAAATTCGATTGTTGACAAAATTCTTAACGAGGAATTGTCAACTAAGGTTAATTCAGCCGTTAATAGAGTTAATGAAAAGTGGGAGGGTGATGTTAAGGTTAAACAAACTGGTGAACATGCTAAGAAAACCATTGCACAACTTGAAAAAGAATTAGAGGCGTTGAAGAAAAAATCAAAACAACTTCAGGACAAAGGTGAAAAAGTACCTAAGTCTCATAAAGAACAAGAGAGTGAAATTGTATTTGCTATCAGAGCTAAGAAAGACTGGCCAAAAGGTAAAGGTTCTATGGACGAAGGCAATGATATGGAAGATATGTACTTAGGTATTGGAGACCACGGTTTCTATGACAAACATGATAGACAGATGAAAGATTTCGACTTTGATTATGATGAAGAAGAATATGATGATTTTGATGAGTTTGTTTCAAAGTATCCAAAACAAAATTGGTTCCCAATAGATGATAGAGATGAAAAACCTTTCGATTTTAAATTGAGACCAGGTAGAAAGTTTTGGGACAGCTATAAAGAAAAATTCGGTGGACCTTTCAAACTTCGTAAGAGAAGACCAATGGGTGAAGAGGTAGATGAAATGGAAGAAAACTACAAAGTGGCTAAAGAAAGAAAGACCGCTCGAATGGAAAAGAACGAAGAGTTGAAGGGTAACCAAGACAAAATCGACAAGAATAATAATGGTAAGATTGATGCTGAGGATTTCAAATTGTTAAGAAAAGACAAGAAAGAAAAACCAAGAACACCTGCAGGATTTGAACATGGTGAAATCGTTTCAGGTTATGTAAAGGAGTCCAAGAAGAAGACTATCCAACTTACTGAGGATGAAGTTATCGAACTTATTCAAAGACTTGTAATTGAGGAAAAAGAACAAAACTCAATCAAAATTACTAATAAGAACTTGAAAGACTCAAAGAAAGAAAACGATGAGTCAACTAAAGAGACAACTAAGAAGATGAAAGAATACACAAAGAATATGGGTGTATCTTATGAAGCTGAAAATAAAGAATTCCCAAGAGGTAATACTAAAATGGATATTGAAGACATGGGTAAAATCAAAAAGGATTCTGACAAGAAAAAGGCTTATAAGGCGTCTGATGCTGTTGAAGAATATATCGACCAAATTGCAAGGTCAGGTGGTATGGAAAATTTGGACTACGACCAAATAAAACCAAATGACGAGTGGTTAGAGTTGAACATTGAGGGCTCATCTAAGACAGGTAATTCTCAAGAATATGCAAATGCTATCCCTACTGATGTTAACAAGAAAGTTAATGAGAGAAGAAAGAAAAACATTTTAGCTATGTTGAAAAAACAATCTTACCAAAAAGCACCACAATCTGTTTATGATGTGGCCGGTGAGAGTACACATCTTGAAAAAATGTTAGGTATCGGTGAATCTGTTGATGAGAAAAAACAAACAAAAATCAATGAAGATATCGATAAAATGAAAAATCTTTTAAACTACAAAAAGAACACTCAATAACATTTATATTTTCTTTTAACAACTCCATCCTACTATTTAGTTATATGAATAAGGGGATGGAGTTTTTTTTTAATTGGATGGCCAAACCATTGAATCCTGAGGATGTCGATGCTTGGTTCAGAGCCAATAATATAATTCCAGAGTATAGTGAACTATTCAAAGACTTCTGTTTTTCACTTTTGTTTTTGATTAGAGACACTTACTTAGGTGATAGTCACGGAGACAGTAAAGAAACTAAAATTGGTTTGACCTCCGAAGAAAAGAAACAACACTTTGAATGGTGTTGGAACACTACATTAAAAAACTTTGAAAAAGAAAATATCTTGTTTGAGTTTAAACAAGATGACTATGATTATTTTGAGAGTTTCTTTTCCGAGGTATTCTATGAACAGACCGATTACAAGGTGAGAGATGCAATCCACGACTTTATTCGACAGTTATTTACAAGAGATAGGGCTTTTGCAAAATCTGATTTAGAAATGTTTACGGATGTCTACAAGGTTTTGGAAAGGTCTTTAGTAAATTAATTTTTTGTTGATTGCTTTACAACCAGCAAAGAAAAATTATGTTATAATAAAAATAAAAGTATTACAAAATTTAAACAAATGGAAACTTTAGAAACAATTAAAAATTTGATGGAGCAACTTTCAGTTGACTCAACAAAGTATTATGCGGGTAACAAGTCTGCAGGTACAAGAGCAAGAAAAACAGCTCAGGAGTTGAAGACTAAACTTCAAGATTTAAGAAAAGAAATCCTTGAATTCAAAAAAGACTAATATAAATGTTGTTTGATTACTTAAAATATCTTACACTTTTTTTGATGGTATCATCATCTGTTGGTATCATTAGTTTAGTTATGAATTTTTTTCTATCAGTATTTTCAAACCCACCAAAAAAGTTTGTTCTAACTGAAAAAGAAAGGATTTTCTATGGACTACTAATCAGTTACTTTTTCACTTACATAATAGCTTATTCAATATGACATTTTCAGAATTTATAGACAAAACGGACGGATATTTGAAATCTTGTAGAATTTTAGAAGACTACGTGTCTTTTGATTTCTACATACCTGAAACATGGAATATACCCAACAAAATGGTAAAAGATTTTGAGGTTATCCCTGGTGATAAGACATCAAATAAAAGGTCAATTTCTTTTGTATGTAAGAATGAAAAAAAAGTAATAGATAATTTGGAACAATCTTTTGATTCTATAATTCGTTTTAACAAAGAACGTGAGGAGAAAGAAAGATTGTTCAAAGCCAAAATCCAAGAATTAAAAGGTCTTTTTGAAAAAGAAGATATTGATTCATTACGTACCTTGAAATTCGATTTAGATGAATATGAAAAACTAGTTGGTTATGAATACGAACAGGAAGAACGAGGAGCTGTTGACGTGGTACAAGACGGAAACAGTGAAGGACGAGTTGAAAGTGAACAAGGCTAAGATGGATTTCATAAATGAAATCAAAAAAGTGCCTGTCACAAATATAAACAACACACAAATAGTCGAGAAAAAATATACCTTATGGCAGAGAATCAAACAAGTTTTAGGGATGAGTTAAAAAAACTTGCTGAGATTTCTGAACTGTTAGAAAATAGTATTTTTTCAAAAGGAACTTTTTCCGTTATTGTGGAGTTGAAAGAAGAAGACTTCAAAGAAGTTATTAGTTATCTAAGTCCAAAAGATTTAAAACAAAAAAGAATTGTTATCGATATCTCAGGTGTTGAGTTTACTATCGTTTTGAGTAAGTAGTAACTTGTTTGTATAGTTTCTTTTTATCAAAACCATTTTCAACTAAAATATTGTACAACCATTTACGTTGTACTGTGGACGTATCTCTAACGAACATGGCGTCCTTTCTTCCGTTATTCATAAAGTAAGATTCAAGAATTGTAATAAACCTGTGACTATCTGCAGGATTCTTCATCGAAAACAAATTGAATTCTTCATCAACTTGAACAACTACTTTATTATTTAGTGAAAAGATACTCTTGAACTCTTTTTTGTTACAATACTCTTTGAGAAACTCCTCAAGTGTTATTCTTTTATCTTTTTGCCAATCATAAAGTTTCTCCTCAATTTTTGTTGGTTTGACTGATATTATTGTAAATCCGGAATCATCATCAACAAATACCTTTTCATTTCTTCCATACTCGTCAGATTTAAAAAGTAATAATTGATAAGCGTTTTGATTAGTCATAAGTGCTAACTCAAATTTTACTTCCTCTGCGTTTTCATATAACATTTCGAAAATTGGATTTGAGGACTTCAAATACTTCTCATAAAACTCTTTGGCCTTTTTTTCTGTTTTAAAAGATTTGATAATCTTTTTCTTTTGTTTATTCTTAAACAATACAACGATGTAGTTATCCGTCATGGCAAAAGATTATTATGAAATATTAGGGGTAAACAAGAAC
>Ga0172376_10006678_pt1 | contig 12477 bp, 10 predicted proteins | sample Lak35m_FD_121114 | JGI IMG/M metagenome (GOLD analysis project Ga0172376, IMG submission 121114) | Freshwater microbial communities from Kabuno Bay, South-Kivu, Congo - kab_092012_35m | ecosystem: Environmental > Aquatic > Freshwater > Lake | place: Democratic Republic of the Congo: South-Kivu...
GGAATGGCTAAACGGGTGTGAAGGGAGGCATCCACATAATCATAGACCATCTTTGCCCAAGCATGGGGATTATTCTCGGGTTGAGGGGTGCCGTTGCCACCGCTCAACACAGAACCGATCAGATAATCGGAGACATCTTGGGGGGCAATGCTGAGGTTTTCGATTTGTGTCATCTGCCCGATCTTTTCCGCGAGGGTCATTTGTGACAGCAGGTCATGGATACGGGCATCTGTGGATTGAGACGGATCACGGAAAAAAGGAAGTGTAGTTTCCATTCAAGCAATATCCTTAGCAAATTATCCGAAGTTTGTAATTGAACAAAATTCGCCTAAGTGTACTGAAAAAAAGTGGGCTTAGACAGATCAGCAGCGTGCCATTGATCTGTCACTCTGCGGTTAACGAATACCGAGTGGGTCTTGTGGGTCAATACCATCCATGAATAACTTGCGACGGTCAACATTGGTGAGTTGGTAAACCAAGCCAAGCCAGTTATTGAAGATCGACTTGCCCGTATCATTCCAAGTGTTATCCAACAATGGAATGATTTCATCTTCGGGGAAAGGAGGCAACGCCACCCCCTCACGCAATGCCTGTCGCGCTGCGTCTATGTAAGCGATAATGAGAGTTTGTGCCTCCTCTGGAAGGTAATGGTCTGGGAACGGAGGTTGTTCGGCATCACTTTGGAGATGCAACATCAAGTCACGCCGATATTCCTTCAGCAGGCTATTCGTATAATATTCGGGATGCCCCTGCAAATAGATCACGCGGAATTGATCGGCACTCACTGCCATGTGTACCCCAGCTTGTGCGCTCTCGATCAGAATTGCCAAACCTGCGGATTCAAATTGCGCTCGACTGACATCGTTATAGCGTGAATGGGGTACATCAAAGCGCGTGTTGATGTCCCGTAAGAGGGGATGTGACGGCATCGTGACGCGGTGGCTATACACCCCCCACTTCTTTTGGGGCATCCGCTGACGATCAATGTTATAGAAGAATTTCATGATCGCGTGCGTGGCAAGGCATGAACACAAAACGGAAGGGACGTTTTGTGATGCCCATTCCATCACTTCGGTGAGTGGCTCCCAGAAGGGTTCTTGTTCTAGGCTAGGGTTTGCCACATTCGCCCCTGTAATGATGAGCGCATCTAACCCTTCGGTGCGAATTTCTTCAAATGAGCGATAGTATTTTTCAATGTGGGCTTGTTTGTCTGCACTGCGGTTTAAGCCGGAAATGGTGAATGGATGCACATAGAACTGGGCAATCTTGTTGCTGCTCCCCACTAGGCGCATGTACTGTTGTTCCGTCACCTGTAAAGCAGAGTCTGGCATCATGTTGAGCAACCCAATGTGCAATTCTCGGATGTCCTGCTTTAAGGCGTAATCCAGCGATAAAACTTCGTGTCCGTTTTCACGCAGTTTTTCAAACGAGGGTAATTGGCTATGGGCGACAAGAGGCATAGCTGATGGTCAATCCTCAAACATGGATAATCAAAGGTGCATCATCATAGCACATCAAGACAGGACAAATTAAGGTTTGTTTAGCCACCAATATAGTACATCTCAATGCGGTTAGAACCGTGGTTAGGCTTGCCCTCCCCACGTTCTTCGCTGTAGCGGTCGGTACGATTTTGCCAGAGCGTGGCAATGAGCGCGGTCAAGTCGTCATCAGAGGCACCCTCACGCAATGGCGTAAAGATATCCAAGCCGTTGGTGGCAAACAGGCAGGTGTATAATTTGCCATCAGGCGAAAGCCGTAAGCGCGTGCAACTCCCACAAAATGCCTGCGTTACCGAAGCAATAACCCCTACTTCTCCTTGACCGTCAGCATAACGATAACGTTTAGCGACTTCGCCAAAGTAATGTTGTTTGTCGCGCTGTAGGGGGAAGTGAGCATCCACCGTCTGTAGAATTTCTTTCGCCGTCACCACATGGGTCATGTTCCAACCGTTGCGCGTACCTACATCCATATATTCGATGAAGCGCAAAATGTACCCACGTTCACGGCAAAACCGCGCCATATTCACCAAGTGATCCCCATCGTTCACGCCCCGTTGTACCACACAGTTAATCTTGATGGGATGAAAGCCAGCACGTTCCGCGCTTTCAATCCCACGCATGACATCCGATACAGTAGCCTTGCCTCCATTCATCTTGGAAAAGGTGGCATCATCTAGGGAATCCAAACTCACGGAAATGCGCTGTAAGCCAGCTTCTTTGAGAAGATGAGCTTTTTCTGGCAGGAGTTTGGCATTGGTCGTCATGGCAATATCTTCTACACCCTCAAGCTGTGCCAAGCTACTGACCAAGCGTTCAAGTTCTTGGCGCACGAGTGGCTCTCCGCCGGTGATGCGGAGTTTAACCGCGCCTTGCGCCACGATCAAACGCACCACGCGAGTGATCTCTTCAAAGGTCAGCAGTTTGCTCTTGTGCAGGAACTCGTATTTTTCCCCGAATATTTCAGAGGGCATACAATACGTACAACGGAAGTTACACCGATCTGTCACCGAGACGCGCAAGTCTCGAAGGGGACGGTTAAGCCGATCTGTGAGGGGGAGGGACATGATTTACACCAACTACTAAGTTAAATGGCTCATAGAATCTATTTTGTGGTTGTATAAAATACTGTAACATACATTGTTCAAGATGTTTATGAGATTTTAGTTGATCCCAGATTTGATGAATCATGGCTAAGAATGAATTTTTCACCACCAAAACCGTAGGCGATGTCTTACAACTGGTTTTTAATGCTATCCACCCCATCGAGCGTGTGCGAGCCTGCTCCACTTATCAGGCGTTAGATGAAGTTATTGCCACCCCACCCATTGCCCCACTTGACCTGCCAGAGTTTAGGCGCAGTAGCATGGATGGCTATGCGGTACGCGCGGCGGATACGTTTGGAGCATCCGCCAGTTTACCCGCCTACTTAACTTTGATCCAGGGGGTGCGGATGGGGCATGCCCCCACCCAAGCGGTAGAAGCCACCCAAGCCGCCCCCATCCACACTGGGGGAATGATCCCAGCGGGAGCGGATGCGGTCGTGATGATGGAGAAAACGCAGCAAGTGGATGCCACACAAATTGAGGTGCTGTCTCCTGTTGCACAGGGCGAGAACGTCATCCAAGTGGGAGAGGACATCACTCGTGGTCAGGCGGTGCTTCCGACTGGGCATCGCATTCGCCCACAGGATATAGGGGGGTTATTGTCGCTGGGCATTGAGTCGGTACAAGTGCGTGACCGCCCTAAACTCGCCTTGATGGGAAGCGGGGATGAAATCATCCACCCATCACACACCCCCCACGAAGGGCAGATACGCGACATCAATACTTACGCGCTGTCCGCTTTGTTCCAGCAACATGGGGCACAAACCGTCGCGCTGGGCATTGCTGAAGATGATGCCGATGCCTTGTTTGAGATGGCGCAAGCGGGGATCGCCCATGCAGATATGCTCGTCATTACGGCGGGTAGCTCGATTAGCACCCGTGACCACACCTATTCCACCATTCAGAAGCTGGGCATGCCGGGCGTTCTTCAACATGGATTAGCGGTTAAGCCGGGCAAACCTACTCTCATTGGAGTTTGTCAGGGCAAACCCGTGATTGGGCTACCGGGTAATCCGGTTTCTGCCATGCTGGTGGCGCGTCAGTTGATCTTGCCTGTGATTCGCTTTCTGCGTGGAGAACCCCCCACTGTACCCGTCACGCTTCATGCACACCTCACGCAGAACGTTGCTTCATCCACAGGACGCGAAGATACCGTGCCCGTCGTGGTGACAGCAACCCCAACAGGCTATGTCGCTGAACCTGTCTTCGGAAAGTCCAACTTGATTTTCACGCTGGTTCGCGCCAATGGGGTCATCCACATTCCCTTAGATAGCAACGGCTTGAAAGCCGGCACACTGGTTGAGGTTTACCCGTTCTAAAGGAGTTCACATGATTGAGACCACTGAGCGTAATTTTTACCTGAATGACATTCCGATGACTGTTGCCCAGCAACGCCTGCAAGATGCCCTCCGTCAAGCGGACAAACACCATCCACTGGAGGCGGAGCGCGTAGGATTGCGCCATGCAAATGGGCGCATCCTTGCCGAAGCAGTTTGGGCGCGGCGAAGTTCCCCACATTTTCACGCCTCTGCAATGGATGGGTATGCTGTGCTTGCCAGTGACACCATTGGTGCAACGGAAACCAGTTCCAAAAGCCTGACCCTACCTGAACAAGCAATCCCAGTCAACACGGGTAGCCCGTTGCCAACGGGCAAAAATGCGGTGGTGATGATCGAGCATGTTCAACAGGTGGACGCGCTCACGATTTCGATCACCCAAGCGGTTGTGCCCTTTCAGCATGTGCGCCTGATGGGGGAAGACATTGTTGAAACCGAGCTAGTTTTACCCGCTTCCCACCGCATCCGCCCGGTTGACTTGGGGGCGATCGCCGGCTGTGGACATCATGAGGTTTGGGTGCGCCGTCGCCCACATGTCATCCTGATTCCAACCGGCTCGGAATTGGTAAAGGCTGACCAAAACCCCCACGAAGGACAGTTGATTGAGTTCAACAGCCTGATCCTCTCGGCACAAATCGAAGAAGCTGGGGGCATTGCCAGCGTGATGGATATCATTCCCGATGAGCCTGACCGCTTGATGGATGCCTTGCAAACGGCGACCGACCAGCAACCCCACTTGATCCTGATCTTGTCGGGTTCTTCTGCCGGGAGCAAGGATTTCACCTCGTCAGTCATCGGGCAAATGGGGTCCGTGCTGGTGCATGGGGTAGCCGTTCGACCGGGGCATCCGGTGATTATGGGAATGGCGAAGCATATCCCGATCATTGGGGTGCCCGGCTATCCCGTTAGTGCCACCCTCACGGCTGAAATTTTCATTCTACCGTTGCTCCACCAGTGGTTGGGCTTGCACCCCGCCGTCTATGCCACGCTCCCCAGTCTTGTGGCAACCCTCACGCAAAAGCTCAACTCCCCCATCGGAGATGATGATTTTGTGCGCGTGTCGTTGGCAAAAATTGGGGACACGTTCCTTGCCACGCCGATCTCAAAGGGAGCGGGGGCGATCACCTCGTTAGTGCGGGCAGATGGGATTGCACATGTCCCACGCCTCACGGAGGGGGTAGAGGCAGGTGGGACTATATCGGTGCGCCTGTACCGCCTACTCAGCGAGATTGAAAACGCTGTGGTCTTGATGGGTAGCCATGATCCGATGTTGGACTTGCTGGGGCAATTTCTCCTGTTGGAGCATGGTATCCGCCTCACATCCAGCAATGTTGGCAGTCTGGGCGGGTTGATCGCGTTGCGACGCAACCACGCACACGGGGCAGGAACGCATCTGCTTGATCCTGTTACAGGAGACTTCAATATCCCCTATGTCAAACAATATCTAGCAGGGCAATCTATTCTCCTTGTCACCTTTGCAGAGCGCGAACAAGGCTTGCTTGTCCAAAGAGGCAATCCGCTTGGGATCACAAGCATTGCCGATTTAACGCGCGTGAAGTTCATCAACCGCCAACGTGGAGCAGGGACGCGCATTCTGTTGGACGACACGTTGAAGAAGCTCGAGATCGCCCCATCTCAAATTCAGGGATACACTCATGAAGAGTTCACACACTTGGGCGTGGCAGCGGCGGTCAGCAGTGGCATCGGTGATTGTGGGTTAGCTATTCGGCAGGCGGCGGTTGCACTAGGGTTAGACTTTGTGTCTGTCGGTTGGGAGCGATATGAGATTGCTATCCCCCTCCCCCACCAAAGTCACCCCGGTATTCAAGCCATTCTGACCCAGCTAAGCAATACTGCCTTCCTAAGCGCCCTCGCCAACCAAGCAGGATACCGCACCGATTTAAGCGGTCAGCAACGACTCATCCACGAATCAGGGATGCTCACCGCATGACCACATTCATACAAGGTTTCAAAGAAGCCATCCTTTTGATTTGGTCGTTAGACCCCACCTTGCTAGAGATCATCAACCATACGCTGCAAGTTACCCTATGGGCACTGCTATTCGCCAGTGTGCTAGGTGTCCCGTTAGGGGCGATGCTTGGGCTAACCTCCTTTCGAGGGAAAGGATTCGTCACCACCATCATTCACACGGCTATGGGACTGCCTCCCGTGTTTGTAGGGTTGGTGGTCTACTTGTTGCTCTCGAATCGTGGGGTGCTGGGTGATTTAGACTGGCTTTTCACCCGTCAAGGGATTGTGGTAGCACAGACCATTATCGGGTTTCCGATCGTGATGGGCTTGACGATGAGTAGCATTCAACAGGTCAACCACCAGTACAAAACCGAATTACTGGCACTGGGGGTGAACCCCTTTCAGTTGGTCTTGACGATGATTCAAGAGGCGCAAAAGGGTATCTTCGTTGCCATCGCCAGCGGGTTTGGGCGCATCATTGCCGAAGTGGGAGCGGTCATGCTGGTTGGAGGAAACATTGAAGGCAAAACGCGCGTGCTGACCACCGCCATAGTCTTAGAAACACGACAAGGGCGGTTTGATCTAGCTCTTGCGTTGGGCATCATTCTGTTGGGGATTGCCTTCTGTTTACATCTTGTGATTAGTGGGATACAAGGGCGCGTGGCGACAACCTTACAATGAGCGAATTATATCAACTTCACGATGTGACGCACCGCTACGGTGAACGCACTATCCTCACCCTCCCCTCTCTCACCATTCAACAGGGCGAAACGTTCGCGCTCATCGGCGCAAGTGGCGCGGGCAAGAGTACCCTGTTGCGCTTGTTGGCAATGCTCGAAACCCCTTCACAAGGAACGGTCAAGATACATCTGGAGAGAGCATGGTATGATGGTCATCAACTCCCTTTAGCACAACGCCGAAAGATCGGGATGGTCTTCCAAACTCCGATCATGCTCACGCGGAGCGTATTAGAAAACTTAGCGTTTGGGTTGCAGATTCGCGGGGAAAAGATTGTGAAAGCGCGGTTGATGGCAATGCTAGAGCAATTACAGTTGGCACATGTGGCAACTGCCCCAGCTTACACCTTATCAGGAGGGGAACAAAAGCGGTTAGCATTAGGGCGCGTGATGATCTTGGAAACCGAAGTCATCCTGCTGGATGAACCCACCGCTAACCTTGACCCCACTAATATTGCATTGATCGAAGGGATGCTACAAAAACAACAGCGCACGATTATCATCATCACGCATAATTTCTTCCAAGCGCGTCGCTTGGCAGATCGGGTGGGCTTCCTTCATAACGGGGAATTGTTGGAGGTTGGGCAAGCGGTTCCGTTCTTCAACCAACCCCAACACCCTGTAACACGATCATTTCTTTCAGGAGAGATGCTATTTTAATCCCAAGCGTTCGGGATGGGTGTAAATACGCATGGCATCTCGGCGAGCATAACCCACCAGGCAAATTTCCCATACCTCCGCCAGCTGAACGGAGATGCTGGTGGGGGCGGTTCGGCTAACCACAACCGCAATATTCATGCGATTCGCCTTCCCAATCATTTCCGAACTGATCCGCCCACTGGTTATCAAGATACAGTTTCTAGGGTCAAATCCGTCTTTGACAACTTTACCGGCAATTTTATCCACCGTGTTGTGTCGCCCAACATCTTCAGCAGCATAGAGCGATTCGGTCTCGGAACATAGGACAGCAGTATGCACACCGCGCACCTTGTTGTACAAGTTGGCAGCATCTCGCAATCCCTCTAAGCGATCTAGGATGATGTCAGTGGTGGTGGTGAACTCCGTCTCAACGCGCCCACGCTGGGCAGAAAGTTGTTGAAAGGTCATGCCCCCTCCACATCCAGATGTAAGGATCATCTGTCGGCGCAGGTGAACGTTGCGCGTTTTCAGTTGCACATTCACACATCCAACCGCCTCATCCACCTGCAATTGTTCAATCTCTGAATAATCTCGCAATACCCCTTCATTGTAGAGAAAACCCACCGCCAATGCTTCTTGGTCAATGGGGCTAGACATCATGGATGCCAGCGTATAGCCGTTCACATTGATGGTCAGGTAGCTTTCTTCAATCATTCCCCCTGCTTCCTGGGTTGCTCCGTTACGATCAACCACCCAATAAACATGAGAGAGGTATCCGCGTTCTAGTGGCATGGTTACTCTTGAGACTGAATGTGCTTCTTGGGTTTACGGGTCGCTTGGCGGATTTCATCCGCGGATAGCCCTTGTTCTAAGCCCCACTCAATCTTTGGCTTGAGTGCCCCCGTTGGGCAAACATCCAAACATTGCCCACAAAATACGCACGGAGATTCCGTCATACCCACGTTGAACAGCGTTGAAACGGCAGTATCAAACCCGCGCCCATCTAAGGTTAAAGCGAAGGTGTATTGTGCATCTTCCCCACACACCTGCACACAACGCCAGCATGTGACGCACTGACTATAGTCGCGCACATAGAAGGGGTTATCATCATACAGGGGGTGTTCACGCTGTGTGGCTTCGGGAAACCGCTGTGCATCAACACCATAATCTTTTATATACGCTTGAATTTCAGGGGCTTCGGTCAAATTGACCGAGGCGTTCAACATTTCAAGGATGGTTCGACGGCTACGCTCAACCCGTTCGTTACGGGTTTGCACGTGAGCATCAGCGGAACAAGTGGCAACGCATGCCGGTTGCAACACGCGCCCATTGTTAACATCCACCACACACAAACGACATAGCCCGTTGGCAGTTGTCTTGTCGCTGTAGCAAATAATGGGGATTTCTTTGCCTATTTGATGCGCCGCCTCTAACAGCGTTGTCCCTTCTGGAACGGTGACAGATTGCTGGTCAATGGTCAGGGTGATTTGTTTCTCGGTCATCGCAGTTACTCCATAAATAAATGGGGGAATTTTTTCAACGCGCTCAAAACAGCGGTCGCAGCGGTTTGCCCTAGCCCACAGATGGAGGCTTCGGTCATGGTCATGCCAATATCAGCAAGGCGGATGGCATCCCCGGCAATCGGCGCACGCAACCGATGCAAAATCTCATGTTGACGTTGCGTCCCCAACTGACAAGGGAAACACTTGCCACAACTTTCATGCTTAAAGAAATGCCCTAGACTTTGTAAGACCTCCACCAAGTCCACCTCACGATTAAAGACCATGATCGCGCCCGAACCAAAGGTAGAACCCACCGCTCGCAAATCTTCAAAAGTCAACGGGACATCCACTTCTGCGGGGGTCATGAACACACCTGCCGCCCCACCCATCAACACTGCTTGTAGCTCGCCGATCACCCCACCGCAGTATTCATCCAGCAAGGTGCGCAAAGTCAAGCCGGGGTTAATCTCAACCACGCCGGGTTGGCGCACGCTCCCGCTGATGGAAATCACTTTTGTGCCGGTGCTTTTTTCTGTGCCATGGTGCTTATAGGCATCCGCCCCATGCAAGACAATCGACGGAACGTTGCATAGCGTCTCAACATTGTTGACCACAGTGGGCTTATCAAATAACCCATTGGTAGTTGGATAGGGAGGCTTGATGCGCGGGAAACCACGCTTGCCCTCAATAGCCTCAAAGAGTGCGGTTTCTTCGCCACACACATACGCGCCCGCGCCCCGTCGAATTTCAACATCCAATGAGAACGCGCTCCCTTGAATGGCATCCCCTAGCCAGTTATGGGCAACCGCATCATCAATTGCCTGCTGTAAAATTCGCGTGGCTTCTGGATACTCACCACGAATGAAGATGTATGCCTTATTCGCGCCGATGGCGTAGGCAGCAATTGCCAACCCCTCTAGCAACAGGTGAGGATTTTCCTCCATTAGAACGCGATCTTTAAAGGTTCCCGGCTCGCTCTCGTCGGCATTGCACACCACATATTTAGGAAAGCTCTGGGTGGCGCGGGTGAATTTCCACTTTAAGCCGGTGGGAAACGCCGCCCCGCCCCGTCCAATTAACCCACTTTGTTGCACGGTCTCAATTAGACCATCGGGATTGTTCTCCGCCAATGCCTTGGCAAGCGCGTGATAGTGAGGTTGTGGCGAAGTTGAATTGCCGATTAGGATGCCAACGTCAGAACGAAAAATGTTTTGATAGGAGAATGCTTGTGGGTTGTCTAGGAACGCCGCCCCATCGTACACCTTGGCATGCAGGGATTCGCCCTGACCTTGTGTGCTGACGAGAACCGCAGGGGATTGGTCGCATAAACCTAAGCACTCGGTTGCTTCTAACAAGGTTTCACCGTCGTCAGTGGGTTGCCCCGCGCTCACTTTCAAATGTTGGCACATCCGCTCTAGGGTGTGATGCCCCCCATCAATCGCACAAGTTGGACTGGTGCAAACGCGCACAATGCGCCTGGCGGTGGGTTCATTGTAGAAGAGGGAGTAGAAGCCGATCACCCCAAAGATTTCTGCTTCTGGCACACGTAAGGTGTAGGAGATTGACTGCACCGCTTCGGGAGAAATATAACCGAAAGCGGTTTGTACGTCCCACAAAATGGGTAGGAGTGCCTCGCGCCCACGTCCGATATAAGGCTGAAGCAACGTCTCAAAAGTTGTTTGTGTTAGAACCATGACGATTAACCCGTATAAAATTTTGCGTGATATATCTGGCGTGCTTGTTCTAATTCGGTTGGTGTATTGACATTGAAGAATGATTCCTCAACATGGTCAAAGATAGCGTATTCCGCTTCATCAAGATAGCGCATGGTGACATCCTCATAAAAGCCGATTACCTTCAATTGCGAGGCAGACAGCTTTCGCTCAATAGAAGGCAGGCAGGTTTTACAATAGAGGGCATGCAAGCCTTGTGGGTATCCTGCCACCCGCGGAATTACCCCATCCACCCCATCCACACACGTCAGCATAAACTTGAGCAAATCCCGATTGATGAAGGGCATATCACAAGCCAACGTGAGCACCCAATCGTGTTGGGCGTGGGTGAGCGCGGTGAAGATTCCCCCGAGTGAACCCGTTTCTGGAAGAACGTCCGAAACCATGCGCAAGCTGAGTTCGGCATAGCGTTCAAATTGATTGGTGACAATGAACGTTTCGGCTTGCCCAAGCGCGAGAACGCGGTCGAGTTGATGCTGGATGAGTGGTCGGTCATGGATGAGGACAAATGATTTATCTGTCCCCATCCGTGAACTTTTCCCCCCCGCGATGATGGCAACGGAGAAGGGTCTCATTAGTGTACGTAACGCACGGGGTCTTTGATGGCACCGCGTTCTAAGAGAGGCAGCTCCACCCCTTCACGTAAGGGGGCAACCGTCTTGGCTAATTGAACAGCGGTCATCTTAAAATCAGGAATTTTGGCGCGAGGATCAATCTTGTCCAACGTTAACAAATTCGCCGCAGCTTCGACAAAGTGAAAGGGCAAGAAGACCGTTCCACTGGGGGAGCGTCCCGTCACCATCACACGACACACCACCTCCCCACGCCGAGAAGTCACCTGCACCCAATCCCCCGATACCACTTCTAGTTGATGGGCATCGTCGGGGTGCATCTCTAAGATGGGTTCAGGGAAAGCCTCTTCCAACTTAGAGCGACGAGTCATGGTGCCCCCGTGCCAGTGGAACAAGACGCGCCCCGTGGTGAGGTGGAAGGGATAGTCAGCATCGGTTATCTCGCTGTCTGTGCCATATTCCAACGCCCAGAATTTCCCGCGCCCGCGTGGGAAATCTTCCTCAAACAAGTAGGGCGTGCCGGGGTGATCTAGGTTGGGACAGGGCCAATGAACGCCACCCTCACGCTCAAGGCGTTCGTAGGTGATGCCGTAAAACGGCGGAGTAACTTGGCGCATCTCCTCCCAGATTGACTCTACATCGGCGTAATCAAACCCAGCGGACTCAACAATGTTCAGTTTGGCTTCCATTCGTTTTGCCAAGTCGCACACAATCTGCCAATCCACACGCGCCTGCCCCACCGTCGGAATGGCTTGGCGCACACGCTGGATGCGACGATCGCTGTTGGTGAACGTTCCGTCTTTTTCGGCAAAGCTCACACTGGGCAAGATCACATCCGCAAGCTGACCGGTTTCATTCATGAAAATATCAATGCACACCAACAGGTCTAGGCACTCAATGGCGTGTTGCGCGTGCGACAAATTCGGCTCGCTCATCAATGGGTTTTCGCCCATCACCACCATTGCCTTGATGTTACCCATCAACGCGCCGTCCACCATTTCTGTTACGGTCAATCCTGGGTCAGCAGAGAGTGTCGTGTGCCATACTTGCTCAAACTTGGCACGCACTTCTGGATTGGTGACAGGTTGATAAGCAGTGAAGACATTGGGTAAGCCACCGCTGTCGGAACAACCTTGTACGTTGTTTTGCCCACGCAACGGATTTAAGCCTGTGCCGGGGCGACCAACCTGTCCGGTCATGAGGGCAAGGTTGGTGAGGGCAAGCGCGTTATCTGTGCCGTGTGTACTTTGGCTAATGCCCATCCCCCAATAGAACGCTGCTGCTTCTGCTGTGGCATACATCCGCGCTGCTTGACGAATGTCTTCGGCAGGAACACCGCTGATCTCCTCCGCCCATTCAGGTGTGCAGGATTCGAGCGACTCAA
>Ga0172376_10006680_pt1 | contig 12473 bp, 16 predicted proteins | sample Lak35m_FD_121114 | JGI IMG/M metagenome (GOLD analysis project Ga0172376, IMG submission 121114) | Freshwater microbial communities from Kabuno Bay, South-Kivu, Congo - kab_092012_35m | ecosystem: Environmental > Aquatic > Freshwater > Lake | place: Democratic Republic of the Congo: South-Kivu...
CGTAAATCACTTGCTAAGTTAAATAATGATATTTTTAACAATAGAGGTGTAAGATTAAGAAGAGATACAATTCCTAACTTTCCAGAAAGTCAAATCATAGCCGAGTGTTATGAAATGGAAAAAGCCGACGCTGATAAAATTAATGCAGCATACGATGAAATGCGGCTGGAACTTCTTAAGATAGAAAAGCTGGCTAAAAAAGATCAAAAGACTAGCGAACTAACCGCTATATTGCGGGCGAGACAAAAGGTGGAGATGATTAAGGTGCCATTGTTTGTTGAGATGATAGAAGAGGGTCTAGAGAATAATATGAGTGTTGTGGTTTTTTGTAACTTTACAGAAACACTAAATGCTCTAGCTCAAAGATTAAATACTAAATGTATTGTTAACGGCGAAATTAAAGATAAAGTCAGACAACAAAACATAGACGATTTTCAGAGTGACAAACAGAGAGTAATTTTAATAAATCTTGCGGCGGGAGGCGCAGGCCTTTCACTTCACGATATAACTGGTAATCATCCAAGATTAGCGTTGATTAGTCCATCCTATTCAGCTGTAAATATGCGTCAAGCTACGGGTAGAGTTTGGCGTGATAGTGCTAAAAGCAAGAGTTTGCAGAAAATTGTATTCGTTTCTAATACAGTTGAGGAGAAAGTATGTGATAGTGTAAATCAAAAACTAGCTAACTTAGATTTACTTAATGATGGAGATATGGATTATGCATAAACAAAATTATAATGTAAGAACAGCGGGTTGGACTATGGATGTATATGTTGACGAGGATATATTTGACGATCCTCATGTGGAAGCCTGTACAGTCAGTATAGAAAAGAAAATTCAATTCTTAGATGAAGGTGAAGACTTTTTAGTAAATCCAGTAATGTTAGTTAAATCATTAAAAAGAAAGAATGCTAAAAGTAAAATCATTAACACATACAAGGTATTACAAAATGCAGGCTTACCACACAGAGCAGAAATGTTAAGAAAAATATTTTTAATGAGTACTCAAGTGGATTTAGCACACGAACCTCTTTCAGCATCTAGAATATAATGGAACCATCGGATATAGAAAAAAGGTTACAAGAACTTGAACAACTCAAAAGTAAAGTTGAAGAATTATTATCATTAAGTCAATTAGGACACGATGTTCGTCAAGAACTTGAAGAAGTAAAGATACTTCAATCAAAAGGTGTAACAATACCTCACTTAGAAAAACAATTTGCAGATCAACTATATCCTAGAAGACAAGGACAGCCTGATAAAAATAGAAAACCTCTATTAGAGTCTGAAGTACGTGAAGCATTAGATAGAGCACCCTCTGCTAAAAAAGCGGCTAGATTATTAGGTGTTAGCTATCCTACATTTAAAAAGTATACAAAATTATATGGTATACATCAAACAAAAGGATGGCCTCCCAAGAAAGGACAAGGTGCTAGAGGTCCAATAGATCCTAAAAAGGGTAGATTTCCAATTCACGAAATATTAGACGGTAAATATCCAGATTTTCCTATACACAGACTTAAAGATAAGTTAATAAGATCTGGTACAAAGAAAGCGGAATGTGAACATTGTGGTTATAAAGAAAGAAGATTAACAGATGGTAAGTTACCATTACTACTTAATTTTGAAGATGGTAACAATAAAAACCATAAATTGGAGAATATAAGGTTACTTTGTTATAACTGTACATTTACATGTGGTAAAGGTTATATAAGCAAAGGACCGAAAATATTTGATCCTGACATGCTTCAAGATGGTAAAAAAATATTAAAACAAAGATTTTAATATATTTAATATTATGAATGACCAAGTTCAACATTTATTATCTAAACACGGCATATTAATTTCATTTAATATTGCAAAAAAAATTAAAATGTCGAAGTTAAAATACCTAAGAAAAAAATTAAAATCAAAAAATTTATCTGAAGAAGAGATACAAAAACAGACAAATGAAATGTTGTTAAATTCAAAAGAAAATTTTTTTAATGTTGAACATATACCAGGTTTGACGTATAATGACAATTATAATTCAATTGGCTTGTCAGAATCCGAAAAAGACATTTTGCTAAAATTAGCTAATTATTGTTCAACTTATTGTAATAAAAACAAATTATCAAAAGAGAATATAATTCTTTTCATGCAATTATTTTTACATTTATCAAACATCACTAATCAAGATGTATATTTGTTTAAGAAAAAATATGGATTTTTGTCCGAAGACGATGATGATTTTGACGACAACGATGATGATTTTTGAATAAAACAAATTTTAGGTTTATATGGTAAATATTTATATTGAAACGTTATGGAAATATTAAACATTGAGGAAGCAAAAGTTTTGAAACAATGTAAAGAAAACAAGTTAGTGTTTATAACAGGAGTAACTGGCCAAGATGGTTCACATATGGCAGATTATTTATTAAAAAATACTGACTTTTTAATATTTGGTGGTGCTAGAAGATTGAGTATAAAAAATCACGAAAATATTAAACATCTTGAAAATAATCCAAGATTTAAACTTGTAAATTTTGATTTAAGTGACGCGCACAGTATCTATAGAATAATTGAAAAGCTTAAACCTGATTATTTTATAAATTTAGCAGCACAAACATTTGTTGGTAGTAGTTGGGATTTTCCAGCACAAACTTGGGAATGTAATACTACAGCTGTAATTCATATATTAGAAGCAATCAAACAACACAAACCGAATTGTAGATTTTATAATGCAGGTAGTAGTGAAGAATACGGTAATGTTACGTATACTCCTCAAGACGAAAATCATCCGTCTAAACCTCGTAGTCCATATGGAGCTAGCAAATCAGCGGCTAGACAATTAGTTAAAGTATATAGAGAAAGTTATAGTTTATACGCAATACAAGGATTGTTATTTAATCATGAAGGTACCAGACGAGGTGAAGAATTTGTAACTCGTAAAATTACAAAAGGTGTAGCTAAAATTAAAAAAGCAATACTCGAAAATAAATCATTTGAACCGATTGAATTGGGTAATGTTGAAGCTAAAAGAGACTGGAGTGATGCTGAAGACTTTGTAGAAGGTATCTGGTTAATGTTAAATCAAGATAAACCAAATGAATATGTATTAAGCAGTAATGAAACTCATACAATAAAAGAATTTATTTGGCTTGCTTTTAAAGCAGCAGGTATTGAAGGAGGATGGCATGGAAATGGTATTAATGCACAATTCAGTATGAGTCCAAATGCAGTTAGTAAATATGAACCAAAGTCTTCTGTTTTAATTAAAATAAGTCAAAAATACTTTAGACCAGCCGAAGTAGATTTATTATTAGGTGACAGTAACAAAGCTAGAAACGAATTAAATTGGAAACCCAAAACTTCATTTGAACAACTCGTAGATAAGATGGTAAAAAATGACTTGAATTTACTAGGTCTTTAATACTAATTATAATTATGAGTGAATCATATACATTATATAATAACACGGTTATGGACCATTTTATTAACCCAAGAAATATGGGTGATATAAAAGATGCAGATGCTATAGGTGAAGTAGGCGCAGCTGCATGTGGTGATATAATGAAGATAAGTCTTAAAATAGATGAATCTACAAACAAAGTGATTGATGCTAGGTTTAAAACCTTTGGATGTTTAGGTGGTAATAGTCCAATTGCTACTCCAAAAGGGTATACATCCATTAAAAACCTAAAAGTGGGTGATGAAATATGGACTTGGAATGGAAATTCTGTAGTTAAAAATATTATTAAAAATATTATTAAAAAAGAAGTATCTTCCAGTGACTTGTGTATATTAGATTTTGGATTAAGAAAAAAAATAATTTGTACTAAAGATCATGTTTGGTGGGGTGCGGATAACAGACCATTAATTACTGAAAATTTTGAATCTGGTATGGAAGTTCTTGAAATGACAGAACGAGAACTCCGTTCAATTAACAATATCGGAAAACAACAGTGGTTAAAAGATATCAATTCAAAATCAATATCCAATAGAAATAGTCTGGGTTTGATGAAACAAAAAGAATTACCTCAAAATCAAAAAGGTTATAAAAGAAAAAATCCAGAAATCTCTAAAATTAATTCCAGTGTTTCTTCTAAGAAAATGTGGAAAAATCCAGATTATGTAAAAAATTGGCAAGAAGGAATGAAAAAAGCTCAATGGAAGCGACCAACTTTATTGGAAAAAAAGTTTATTAGTAAATTTATAAATGAAAATTTAGATTTAAGATATGTAGGAGATTATAAATTTTGGATAAACACGCCGGATGGAAAGAGATTTAATCCTGATTTTAAAGTAAATGGTCAAAAGAAAGTAGTTGAAGTTTATACTAAAAATTTACCCCATTTCATGCAAAATCGTGAAAATCAAGGATGGATGATACAAAAAAGAAAAGATTATTCCTCGGCGGGTTTTGATGTGATGTTCGTTGAAGAAAGTGAATTAGATACCTGTATAAATGACATTCAAAGATTTATACATAATGGAATTGCTTTAAAATCAAAAAAAGAAATTACACATATCAATGAATTAAGAGGATTAGAAAAATCTAATGATAATTACATTGTTTATGATTTGGAATTAGATGAAGGTTCAAATTGCTTTTTCATATTAAGAGCAATGTCACACAATTGTGGAAGTGCTATAGCAGCTTCTAGTATGGCTACAGAATTAATTAAAGGTAGAACCATAGATGAGCTTGAAAAAAACTTTAATAATGATAATATAGTAGAAGCACTGGGGGGTCTTCCTCCAGTTAAAATTCACTGTAGCGTTTTGGCACACGAAGCTTTAAATGCAGCATTAGAAGATTACAAAAAAAGAAAAGGAATAAATTAAGTTATGTTTAACAATAAAATTGATGGAATGGGACAATCTCCAAATGTAAACTTTGGATTAAAAGATACACAATCAGTACAATGCACCGAATGTAAAGGTGAGGTATTTCAGAATGGTGTTATTTTTAGAAAAGTCAGCAAAATATTAGCTGGAACAGATAAAGATGCTTTGGTACCAATTAATATTCCATACTGCGTTAACTGTTTAGAACCATTAGATGATCTGTTGCCGAGTGAGTTACGAAAGCAAAAGTTCAGTCTTTAAAACAAAACCCCCTTTATGGGGGTTTAATTATTTATAGTTATATCTTTGTTTGATGGTTTTTGGATAATATGTCAGCGAATCCAAAACATCTTTATCTTTAAATACCGCCCACTTTTGTCTATCATCATTATACCAATTATGATATACCTCCATATTAAATGGTGTCTCTAATGTATAATCAATCAAACAGTCAACTTCGGATAAAAATTCTTTTTCTGCTCCAAATTTACCACAAATTATTCTATTACCTATTTTTTTTGCGGTATAAGTACACAATCCAAAACCTTCTCCTCTATTAAGTGTAAAATAGACATCGCCAAATTCGTGTATTAGATTCACCTCATCGTCATTCAAACTATCAAAACAAAATATAATTGGTGGTGTATTATCAAAGGTTTTTAAAAGTTCAGCAAATTTATATTTTAACATTTCTTTTTGAGCGGGTACAAACTCTTTAAAATATGTTTTAATAAATAAGCAGACGTTATCATCTGCGGTAAACTTTTTGCAAAAAGTGGATATTACTTGATTGATGTTTTTTCTTTCGTTGTATTGACTTATATTGTAATATACAGTGTTATTATCAATTATAGATTTTATTAAATTATCTGATTGCAAATATGAACCGTCTCTGTATAAATAAAATTTATCAAATGTATTTTTAATATTTAATTTATCACTAATAAAAAAACTAAATACATCGTGATACCACACGTTTATATTTTTTTTGACTCCACTATCTATAAATGTTTTTTTATTAAACTTCGAAGGTACTATTATTTCACTAACACCACTTGAATTAATATAATTTACCCAATCTGAATGCAAATGTGTTGTTTCCCACGTAGTCAATCCATAAACCTTTTTTGCTTTTTTAAAAAATCTGTTAATATTGTCCCATCCGTCTGGTACGTGGTGTACAATAACAGAGTCATAAAAAATTGTGGGATCGTATTTATTTTCACATTCAAATACCTTTAATTCTTCCTGATTACAAGGTTTATACGTGGATTCATCTAAAATATTATTTATCCAATGTACTTTGAAGTTATTTTTCAACAACTGGTATATATAATTTCTAGCCGAATAACTGTATCCACTATAATTATTTTGTGATATATACAGTACGGTTTTACCATTTATAAAATTTAAATTTTCAAAAATATGACTAAATATTACTTCGTGGGTATCCAATCTAACTACTTTAAAATTAATATTATTCTCAAAGAAATCAATTCCTTTGTTTAAACCGGAATAATATCCTGTGTTAGTATCAAGTTTTATTATTTCACAATGTTGCGGTATCTTGGTACTGTAATCCTCCCATAAAAATAATACATCTAAATTATCATATTCTGATTCGTTAAATATTTCAACGGTTAAAGGAAAAAACTTCGACCCAATTAATCTTATCATAACAAAAATAACTATTCTTATTTAGTCTAACAACATTTTTTTATTGTGTGTTCTTTCTACTATACCCATCTTGTTTTTAAGCATTTGTAATGCTGATTTAGGATTCATTCTGCCAAAGTTAAATCCCATAATACCATACTGTTGACAAAACTCTTCAAGAGCTTGTATGTCTTTTGGATCATACTGTTGAACCTCGGCATTAATATATCCGTCTTCATTAGGCACATTTGATTGTTTACGTCTCAACATAGACTGATATGGATCAAAGCTGTTAATAGATGATATAGGCGAACTCTGTTGACGCGTTACCATCATAGCTTGTAAGTTGCCCATACCAACTGTTGGCCACTCATTCATATCAGAAATAATAATTAAAACCAAAGTACTCAGATAAAAATCTTTTCAAAAATTCAGCATTTCTACCTTTTAACTCTTTGCCACCAGCATATCTCTTGTACTGACTTTTCATACCCTCCAAGTCATTTTTTAATGCGGATTGGGTAAACTTGGGAAATTTTTTCAATGTGCCCATATTGAATACAAAATCAATAAACATTTCTTCTTGTTGGGGGGTTAATTTAACACCACCCAGTTCTTTATAAACTTGTTGTTTCGCTTTATCTAAATCTTTCTTCAATAAATCTTCAGCGTGTGCATCTGTAATACCTTTACTATAATCTTCACCTTTTTGTATTTTGTGACCATATCCTATGGTATCACTACCACCCTCAAAACTTTCGTGCGGAAACCAAAGTTTTCTTTTTGCATCGTATCCAGCTTTACCTTGGTTTTCTACTCTTTTTATATAATCTATGAATGAACCAACTGATTTTTGAACAGATTGTGTTATAGCTGGTTGAGTAGTTGCGTTAGCAGCATCCACCTTACCAGTCATTGCGCCTAAGCCAATTGCTCCAGCAGCAACCCAATCTTTCCAACCTTCTTCAAGTCGTTTTGCAACAGCAATATCACGATATAGTTGTAGATTGTCAAAACAACTTTCGTTGATATTAACCATCGTCATACCAGTCACTTTTTTGACCAGTTCTTTTACACAAGATATATTCTTTTTACGTAAACAAAAATCCATGTCTCTCACTTGTTCTGGATTTGCTTTGGAATAAAAATTCATCAATTCATGTATTCCAACGCCACCTTCATAATCCAGTTCATTTAGACCTTCGTCTAGTTTTCTTCCTTGTGGACCGAAATGATCTAGGTGGTGATATACATCGTCTAAATATTCACCGGCTAAGTTTAATTTAGACTTCACCCAATCTTCTAATTCAGTAGATGGTTGTAACATTGATTCTAACTCTTTAGCATCATTATTAATTTGTTTAAGAGCGCCCATAGCCATACTACTATTAAACTCTTTAATCAATTTATTTTTTTTACTATTCATTTATTATAAATATTATTATGTTCAACAACAGATTTACAAATTTTTAAAAAAACATCATCATTCCATTTATTTTTAAAACTATTTGCTGCGTGACATACTATTCGAATGTTATCTTTTGTGTATTTGCCACCATTTGCACCTGATATTATTCTATCAATAGATGGTAATAAATAATGGTTCGGTTCCAAAACAAATTCATATCCTGTTAATGAACATTTAAAATTTTGATTTCTTAAAATGTCTATGAGTTCATCCACGTTTAGTTCTTTATTTCTATTTCTCTTTAATATTAAATGTGCAAAATAAGATTCATAACTTGAATATTTTTTGTCAATCATTCTTTGTTTTATATGAGATTCATATCTTTTATGTGCATTAGTAGATATACACGATTTACATTGATTTCGTTGATAAGTTTTCTTATTTAAGATAAAATTTTGAAACTCGTCAACATTTTTATCCAATCCGCACAATGTACATTTTTTAAATTTAATATCATTCATATATTATATATATAAACGATTTTGACAAAATCTATCGGTTTTATACAAAAATTATTTCTTTCTACTATTGATAGTTTTTATCAATGCATTTTTTTTACATAATTTTTCGTCAGATGTACCGGCTTCTTTTTCATCACGATAAAACTTCAAATAGTCTCTTACAGTAGCTACATAATCACATGCGTGATTCAATTTAGCTTTCACCCAATCTTCCAAATTATCATTTACATTAAACATCGATTGCAGTTTTTCACTATAATCAATTATTTTTGTAATATCACTTTGCGCCATTTCTGCGTTTTCTTGAATAGATTTATCCACCCACAATTTCATATCTAATTTACCTTTTGAATGTAATTTAGACAAATCTGTAGAATCAAAACTAAATTTTTCAAGTTCATTTAACTTATTAGTAAGTTCTGGGAATTTACTACCCAACCCAATTATGACTGATCTTACAACACTGCGTGTCACTATATCATCGGTCGGTGTTTTTGATTTTCCGACGTTTTTTATCTTTTCTAACTTTGTTATTAGTTTATTTGCTATTTTAGCAAATTTGTTGTATGTTTCATTCATGATTGGTCTTTTGATTAAATACCCAGTAGGTTTTATAAACCATCTTTAAATATACAAATTAATTATTTCTTTTTAGAAATCTTACTAAGAGTTTGCGCTAATCTAGCACGTTTTCCAAGTTTACCGCCTTTTTTAGCGGCAGATGCTAATTTAGCAGATGGTATTTTTTTGTTCGCAGGTATGCCTAATTGTTTATGAAGCGCACCTGTTTTGCTTATAGCTTTTTGAATCCATTGTTTTTTAGCTTCATCCATTGATTCAGATTCTTCAAATGTTATTTCATTGACTGATTGATCGTCGTTACTTTTTGATTGAACTGGAAGTTGATCACTATTCATATTTGCAGCTACAACTTCACCCTCGTCTTCAGACGGTACAACCGCATTATCATCTTCTGGCCCAGCTGGAGTTTCAACTTCGGGTTCAGATTGAAGTTGTGACATCAAAAGATCATGTAATTTTTTAGCAAGCTCTTTGTCTAGAGTTATAGTCACCGATTCTTTTTCAGCATCCACATTCACATCGTCTTGCTCTTGTTCTATTAAAGTTTGTTTTATTATTTTTTTAATAGCTTCTTTAAGTTGTTCTTTTTTCATAATTGTACCTTTATTTTCAGCAAATCCAACAAAATCATATCCACTTCCGTATGTACCTTGACCATCGGGAGATACGTCAGCTGGAAAAGGTCCATCATAAGCACTTATTGGACTTGATTTGACATCTTCACTCATTCTCCAACCGCCACCTTTACTTTTATATCTACGTGCCGCTGCACCATTAGCGTAGGCTGATGGATAAACATCAAATGTACGTCGTGCCCAAGCTTTACACGCAGACCATAAAGCAGGATTAGTAGGTTTAGGTTTCTTTTTACCTTTTTTCTCGTCCAATTTTATATCAACAGTTTTGTTGATTATAGGTTCACTGTTTCGTCCATCAACTTTTCCATTGGAAGTGTTACCCATTTTACCATGCATATTTCCTTTCTTTAAACCACCCAATCCAGTTCTAGCTTCGTCGTTAAAAGAATAATCTGGGTCGCCGAATCCACTATTGTGAACAGGTTGAAATTCTTTTGCTAAACCAGCCTTAACTAATTTAGTATAATATTCAGGATCCTCTGTTAAATGATCCATAGCAATGGACTGTGCAATTTTGGGATTATTTGTATGTTCCATCTCAATTTGTATTCCCAAAGAAAGTTGTACAGGATTTACGCCGTGTGTAGGAGTATTATCACCTACGCCACCCGGCAATTTATCTAAATTTTTTAAATCGGCCATAAATATAAATATTGATTATCTATTTTTTAATCCTTGTTGAAATTTTTCAAAACTTTTACCACTATGATAACTTGGGTCAATCATCCATTTTCTACCTAACATTTCTGGATGACCTGATGTAGGATCATGTGGCTTACCATCGCCAATATAGTGCCATCCTTTTTTAAGTGGGTCTGGCTTTCTATAACTGGGGGGTGTATCGTTAGCAAAATTTCTCATAATATAATAAATATTAACTCCAATTACGACGATTCAATTTATGTTTGATCATATCGTTTATAATTTCGGATATAGCTTTTTCTTGTGATGTTCTATAATCATGTGTTTCGGTCTTTATATTTTCATCTATATTCAACATTTTCAATTTACTGTAATATTGAGGATCTTTTTTCAAATTTGACACGACGTTTTGTTTTGCCACTTGTTTATCTTTTAAAACCATTTTTTTCATTTCATAGTCTATACCGGTTAAAACTTCATCAGGAGTAACTTTATACTTTATACTTTGTACATCACGATCAAAATCTTTTGGGTCTTGACCTGTATAAGGACCAAATGGAGCAATTGATCGCATAGATTGTTTGTCCGTAGCAGTAATCTTACTTTTATCGGTTAATGTACCAAAATGATTTGGATCTTGTGATACATCAGGACTACTAAATGTATCTATATTAGATGCACCTGTGATAGCTCCTCCTTGTCCATAAGGCAAGCCTTGCATCATTCTATCACCCATATCACCTAATTCTTGTAATTTAGACATATATATAAATATATTATATTGTAATATATCTCACAAAATATGCAAACTTTAGAAAACATAAAATTCTGGCATAAAATTAAATTAAATGACGGATCGTACACAAATGGTATATCCGACATAGAAAATATACATAAAATTTATTATTGTTTTGACGAAATAGATTTTAAAAATAAAACTGTATTAGATATTGGATGTTGGGATGGATTTTTTTCATTTGAAGCCGAAAAACGAGGCGCTAAATCTGTGGTTTCTTTAGATGATCCAGATTTAAGGTGGGGTGGAATTGAAGGGTATAACTTTTTACATAAACATTTTAATAGTAAATCTATTTTTATTAAAGGCAATATTTACTCGTTAGACACAATTTTTAAAAACGATAAATTCGACATAGTTCTTTGTTTTGGAGTTTTGTATCATTTGTCAGATCCACTACTTGCTATGAAAAAAGTATTAGATTTATGTAAAGAAACCGCTTCATTTGAAGGGTTAATGATTAATGAAGAACGAAAAATTTTGGAATTATTAACAGTAAAAGAATTATTTAATGATAGTTCAAATTATCATAGAATGTCTAAAGGATATTCTGATTATGTATGTGATATAAACGGATTTACTCCACAGAAATATAGATGGTTCTCCGATAGAGGATCATTTTATTGTACTAGAACCCACCAACCAAGTGAGTTTTATAGTGAAGTTGGATTTGTAAGAAATTAAAAAGCAACTAAAACGTCGCTATCAATACATCCTTTCTCGTAAGATATTTTATAATTAAAATTGATATTTTTAATACATTGAATAATATTATTGAGTTTTATTTCTTCTCCCCAATCACAATGGGTTGTGTTACCAAACACGCGTACATCATCAATCATTATTATATGATTTTTAACAGAAGAATTTGAAATCGATTCTAATTCTTTTAAAATTGGACATTTCATAAATCCCATGGTATCACTAAACACATCGAAATGACCATCTAGCCAAAAAATAGATCTTTTGTTTAAATTTTTACATATGTTTGGAAATTCTGTATAGGAATCACCATGAATAATTTTTACGTTTTTATTTTCCTTAAATCTAGAGTGTGCAAATTCAAAATTTTCTCTAGATATTTCTACTGAAATTATTTCATTGAACTGACATTCTAAAGCGAGTTGTATAGATCGTCCGACGAATGTTCCAGATTCTATAAATGTATGAATATCGTCCATTTTATATTTTAATAAAACATCTTTATGTAACGATTGAAAAATAAATTTATCCACATTTTTCATATATCTTTTTTAATAAATATCTCGCATGATCATAATCGGGATCTGCCCAATTATGTATGTGTTCATAAAATGGGAATGGGAATGATTTTGAAACTGGAATTTTTTTATAATCTACAAAATATGGATATTTATCAGAGAAATATTCGATTTGTC
>Ga0172376_10006681_pt1 | contig 12471 bp, 13 predicted proteins | sample Lak35m_FD_121114 | JGI IMG/M metagenome (GOLD analysis project Ga0172376, IMG submission 121114) | Freshwater microbial communities from Kabuno Bay, South-Kivu, Congo - kab_092012_35m | ecosystem: Environmental > Aquatic > Freshwater > Lake | place: Democratic Republic of the Congo: South-Kivu...
GAAATAGCATGTTTATAGACTATCTGTGTGATGCCATTTTTTAGCATCACGACATGATCATCAAAATTATCAATGGTACCGTGTAACTTAATTCCATTGATTAAAAAAATAGATACCTGCGCTTTATTTGATTTTAAAGTGTTCAAAAATTCAATTTGCAAAGCGTCGTCGGAAGATTCTTTTGGCGACATGGCAAACTCCTTGTAATTGTTATTGTCTATACCAAACACCCACCCACTAGAACCGAAGGTTGTATAATGCTTGTCGACCAAAAATCAATAAACTTTAGTGTTAATTTTCTCTTAACAAATGATTTTTTTTAAAACAATGTTTACACCCTTTGTTTTTTTTGATATCATAGAGCCCATGATGCTGAATTTAAGTGTTTAAAATGCATTAAAAGAGTTTTTCGAATTAAGTTTAAATAATATTTAGTCATGGAGAAATAAATGAATACTAATGTAAGTGAAGTTGCACAAAAAAATGCTGGGTTATCTGATCAGGTTATCCAAGCAGTTAAGCATTACTTATCGACTGCAGGCACTAAAGATGCTAATTTGAATTTGCATCAATTGATTCTTGAAATTGTTGAAGCACCTTTGTTTCGAACAGTGATGGAGATGACGCGTTATAATCAGTCAAAAGCTGCTCGCGTGCTGGGTGTTAGCCGTGGTACATTGCGTACTAAGTTGAAGCTTTATTTTGATGACGAGTTTATCGGAACACGTGATTATTAATTGCTGGTTATTGCCAAGGCATTCTGCTATTATTCGTTTCAAAGTCGGTCAGGCAATCGCTCGAAGTCATATTTGGCTTTGGGAGGAAAGTCCGGGCTCCGAAGAGCAGGGTGCCAGGTAACACCTGGGAGGCGTGAGCCTACGGCCAGTGCCACAGAAAATATACCGCCAGTGTTTTCACTGGTAAGGGTGAAATGGTGTGGTAAGAGCGCACCGCGCGGCCGGTAACGGTCGTGGCAGGGTAAACCCCACCCGGAGCAAGACCAAATAGGGATCCACGTGGTGTTCTCACCATAATGTGCGGCTCGTACAGGATCCGGGTAGGTTGCTTGAGGTAAACGGTGACGTTTATCCCAGATGAATGATTGTCCGAGACAGAACCCGGCTTATCGACCGACTTTTTACTGCAAGATGTCCAACTCATTAAGGAAAGAACATGAACTTTAATCGACGATTATTGACACTATTAATTTTTTTAATGCCTTATGTAACACTTCACGCTAATCCACCAGATGATCTATTACCTTCAGAAAAAAATACCATTGATATTTTTCAGCAAGCGACAAAAAAAGTTGTCTATGTCCAACGACTGAAAACAATTATCAATCGACGCGAACGCATGAATGTTTCAGCAGGAACAGGATCGGCTATTATTTGGGATAAAGCAGGTCACGTTGTCACAAATTATCATGTGATTAAAGGTGCGGATAAATTACTTGTGAATGTTGGCGATCAATTAGTCACTGCAATAGTGATTGGTGCTGAACCTCGAAAAGATCTTGCTGTTTTACAAATTCAATCGCCCAAAGTATTAGAGACGTTGAAATCCTATCAACCATTTGAACTCGCTCCAACAAAAAATTTGATTGTTGGTCAAAAAACACTGGCAATTGGTAATCCATTTGGCTTAGATCACACATTAACAACAGGGATTATCTCTGCTTTAGGACGTGAATTTCCTGGTATTGGTGGTGTAAGTATTCACGATGCTATTCAAACCGATGCGACGATCAACCCAGGAAATTCAGGTGGTCCTCTATTAGATAGTCATGGTCGTTTAATTGGCTTAAATACAGCGATATTCTCGCAAACAGGTGAATCAGCCGGCATTGGATTTGCTGTACCAGCAGATGACATCAATCGAGTCGTAACACAAATTATTCAATATGGTCGAGTTGTTTTAGCCGGCATCGGTATTCAACGTGCTGATGTGCAAGAAGCAAAGCGTTTGGGTGTTAACAAAGGAATTTTAATTGCGAAGGTATTGCCGAATACGCCTGCAGCGAAAGCTGGATTTATTGTAACTTCACGTGACAAGTGGGGACACACACGGCTAGGGGATGTTATTGTCTCAATTAACAATAAGCCCGTTTATGATTATGATGTTTTTTATAATATCTTAAATAAAGTAGGGGTTGGCGAAGAAATTTCAGTCACTGTGCTACGAGATGGCCATAAAATTAATCGTAAATTGAAAACAATTGATATTGCGTCTTATTAACTCGGCTTTAGGATTATATGGAATGTTGCTGACTTGCTTTTTTCGCTATGCATCGCTCACCAAAAATCGCTGTTCCAATTCGAACAATCGTGCTTCCTGCACAAATCGCTGCTTCAAAATCATGACTCATTCCCATGGATAAAGTATCCATGGGCTTCTTTAATTGCTGATTAATTTCTTGAAAGTATTCTGTAAGTCGTTGAAATGAATTTTTTTGTTTATTGATATCTTGCTCTGGCTTGGGAATGGCCATTAAACCTCTTAGTTTCAAACGCGGTAATTGAGAAATTTCTTTTGCGAGTTTCAATGCTTCGCTTGGATGAGCCCCAGTTTTAGAAATTTCATTGTCTAAATTCAGTTGGATACAAACATTTAATGCTGGCATTGAATCAGGGCGAGAGTTATTTAAGTGTTCGGCAATATTGAAACGCGATATCGTATGTACCCATTGAAAATGCTGTGCAATCGCCGCTGTTTTGTTACGTTGAATTGCGCCAATGTAATGCCATTGTATAGGTAGCTCGGCTAAAGCCTGCATTTTAACCAGCGCCTCTTGTAAATAATTTTCCCCAAAATCGCAGAGGCCCGCATTCCACGCTTCTAAAATGGCTTGGCTGTTATGTTGTTTGCTGACAGCCAATATTTTTGTACATCCGATAGGGAGATGGTTGATTTGTTCTGTTTGATGAATCTGTTGTTTTAATTTTTTAATGTTCTCTGCAATTGTGCTGGTCATGATTTCAATTGGTAGCTATTTGTGTATTTGATTAAATCAGAGGAGATGCGTTTTTTTAATCGATTAATTTGACCAAGTCTTGATAACTTTCTTAAACGAGTGGAGATTCTCAGTATTGGGATTAATGTTTTTTCGCCAATTCCATCAATTAAAACAAAATGATCTCCCACCTCGTCGTTGTATGCATAAACAAGGTTGGCTGGTGCGCAATCACTGACTGAAATATCGCAGTTTGCCAATGCATTATAAAATTCATCTAATTTTTTTTGTATTTCTGTATTGTATTGATTTGCTTTGATCAATGTTTTTAATGTCTTTGCATAATGACCATCTTTTCCTCTCTCAGCTTTGACCACAATACCAAAACCGAAATTTGTATCGACAATTCCTGTAAATTGTTGGATAAAATTTGGATGTTGATAATTTTGAGCGAACCTCAAGCGCATCGATTCAATGATTTCTCTTATATAGCATTTAGATAAACGAAAACGATTGATCGTCGTGCTTTTATGCAATAATTTTATTTTAAAGGAGCTTCTGGCTATAAATTTTGGATTTATGACTTTGATCAATAAATCGGCATTTTCAGGATGTCGATACACTAAATTTCGCCCACCGTTTGTGACAAAGTATTGTTCATTAAGAAATAATTTATTGGCAGTCATTATTAATTCCATTTACAGGGAGTTATTTTCGTTTTTGGTTATTATACCGCCAAGTTCGTTCAAAATGCTAGATTTGACGCGGGCGCGTCGTCTTGGTAGGATCCCTTTGTTTTAATCTTAATCAAGAGACGAAAATGACGATCATTCCAACCATTCTTTGCGGTGGTGCCGGGTCACGATTATGGCCAGTGTCACGTGAGCAGCATCCAAAACCATTTATTCGGTTAAGCGATGGTCAAAGTTTTCTGCAAAAAGCATTTATTCGTGGCGCTCTTCTTCCAGGTGTTACCGATATCCTCACCGTAACGAATCGCGAGTTGTACTTCAAGACGCAAGATGATTATAAAGAAGTGAATGAATGGGGGGTGCACTCCTCTTATTTATTGGAGCCGTTTGGAAAAAATACGGCTGCTGCGATTGCAATGGCTGCACTTTATGTAAATAAACATCATGGTGAAAACGCAATCATGGTTGTGTTGGCAGCGGATCACTTAATTTCGCAGCAAGATGCGTTTCAAAAAGCAGTTGAAAAAGCTGTTGAGCTTGTCAATCAAGGTAAATTAGTTGCTTTTGGTATTTGTCCTAATGCACCTGAGACTGGCTATGGGTATATTGAGACCGATATTGACACAAATATTATCCATTCTTTTGTTGAAAAACCAACAAAGCATAAAGCGGAAGAATATGTTGATTCCGGACGTTACTTATGGAATTCTGGTTTGTTTTGTTTTACCGCAGGACAAGTGATAAAGCATATGAAGCAATATTGTCCGAGTATTCTTGAGCCGGCTGTTCTTTGTTTTGAAGCTTCTATTACGCAAGAATCAAAACAAATCACGCAAGTACAATTAGATAGTGAAACTTTCCAAAATATTCCTGCAAATTCGTTTGATTATGCTGTGATGGAGCCAGCGTCGACTTCTTTTTTTGACGGGATGACAGAATCCTCATTAGCGGTTGTGCCGTGTGACATTGGTTGGAGTGATATTGGATCTTGGAATGCGTTAGGTAATCTTTCCACTCCCGATGCTGAAGGTAATCGGGTCGATGGTCATGCCATGTTACACGACTCAAAAAATTGTTATATTCAAAGTCGCTATCGTTTGGTAGGGGCTGTTGGTGTTGATAATCTTATTATTGTGGATACGCCTGATGCGTTACTAGTTGTCAATAAAACGCATGCTCAAGAAGTTAAACATATTTATACGGCTTTAAAAAACAGCGGACATGATGTTCATAAATTACATCGAACTGTTCACCGACCTTGGGGGACATACACCGTTCTTGAAGAAGGGGATCGTTTTAAAATAAAGCGGATTGAAGTTTCACCGGGTGCAAGTCTTAGTTTACAAATGCACCATCATCGTAGTGAGCACTGGATTGTCGTTAGTGGTACGGCGCGTGTTGTAAACGGTGATACAGAACAATTAGTCACAACCAATCAATCGACCTATATTCCTGCAGGCAATAAACATCGTTTAGAAAATCCTGGCATTGTGATGCTTGTGATGATTGAAGTACAAAGTGGGGAATATTTGGGAGAAGATGATATTATTCGATTCGAAGATAATTATGGCCGGTAAACAAGGTCTTTTCCTTAATTTGAATTAAAAGAATATAAATTTAGGAGATACAGCCACTAGTATCATTTGACTCAGATTGGTGGGATTGGTATCATCCCACGCTTTCATCCTACTCTTTCCAAGGGCAAGCTAATGCAATTTATTGATTTAAAAACACAATCCAAACGAATTGAAACGCAAGTGTTTGAACGAATCAAGAAAGTGATTGAACACGGCGGTTTCATTATGGGGCCTGAAATATTCGAGCTAGAGCGTCAATTAGCCACGTTTGTTGGTGTTGAGCATGCACTGGCTGTATCGAGTGGTACGGATGCGCTTTTAATTGCTTTAATGGCGCTCGGTGTGACTGCTGGTGATGAGATCATTACGACCCCCTTTAGTTTTTTCGCAACCGCAGAAGTGATTGCCTTACTTGGCGCAAAGCCAGTTTTTGTCGATATTGATAGCGATTCTTATAACATTGATCCTGCGCTTATCGAAGCAGCAATTACCCCAAAAACTAAAGCCATTATGCCTGTGAGTCTTTATGGCCAATGCGCTGATTTTGACGCAATTAATGCGATTGCTGCACGCTATAACCTTCCGGTGATTGAGGATGCGGCGCAAAGTTTTGGTGCTACGTATAAGGGACGCCAATCTTGTGGTTTGACGACCATTGGTTGTACTAGTTTCTTTCCTTCAAAACCGCTGGGTTGTTTTGGTGATGGTGGTGCTTGCTTCACAAATGACGCGGATCTTGCTGCACGTATGGGCGAAGTCCGTATTCATGGTCAAGCTCAGCGTTACCACCATACAAGTCTTGGTATCAATGGGCGTTTGGATACTTTACAGGCAGCAATCTTACTTGAGAAATTAGTGATATTTCCCGATGAGGTTGAACGACGTTACGAAGTCGCTGAGCGTTATAAACAACTATTACCAAGCAACGTTAAAAAACCAACAATTGCATGGCACAATACCAGTGTTTATGCGCAATACACTATTGAGGTTGACGATCGAGAGGAATTGCAAGCGACCCTTCAAGCAAAAGGGATTCCTACTGCTGTTCATTATCCTTCTGGTGTGCACGAACAACCGATTTTTAAAACGCTTTATCCCGATGCTTTACGTTTCCCTAAAACAGAATATGCGGCACGTCACGTCATGAGTTTACCCATGCATCCTTATTTAACATTAGAGGATCAAAAAATCATCTGTGCTGCAGTAGAAGCGTTTATATGTGCTGAAGCTTAAATGCGGTTAGTTAAATTTACATTGCTCAACCACTGATGAAAAATAAGGATATTCTCGCTATGTTAAGTTGTTTCAAAGAAAAAATTAATAATAAAGAAGCGATTATTGGGATAGTCGGCTTGGGCTATGTGGGATTGCCTCTCATGATCCGTTTTGCAGAAGTTGGTTTTCGTGTTATTGGCATTGATGTTGATGAACGAAAAAATGAATTATTGAATCGAGGCGAGTCGTATATTAAACATATTCCTAGTGAACAAATTCAAAAAGTGAAAAATAGGATTACCGCCACCTCCGATTTTTCCGCAAGTGTCGAGGCTGACACGTTAATTTTGTGTGTTCCAACACCACTTAACAAGTATCGCGAGCCTGATTTAAGCTTTGTGCTCCAAACAACCGACGCCTTGGTTCCTTTTCTTCGAGAAGGACAGTTAATTTCGTTAGAAAGTACAACTTATCCTGGCACAACTGAAGAAGAGTTAAAGCCAAGAATTGAAAGTAGGGGGCTTAAGATTGGACAAGATATTTTTTTAGTCTATTCGCCTGAGCGTGAAGATCCAGGTAATGCCCATTTTTCAACGGCAACAATTCCCAAGGTATGTGGTGGAGATACCCACGCATGTCGAGAAGCGGGGCTTTGCTTATATTCCGCCATTATTGACCGTGTTGTTCCTGTTTCCTCTTCTAAAGTAGCAGAAATGACAAAACTTCTTGAAAATATCCATCGCTCAGTGAATATTGGTTTAGTCAACGAAATGAAAATCCTTGCTGATAAAATGGATATTGATATTCATGAAGTCATTGATGCCGCTGCTACAAAACCGTTTGGGTTTGTTCCTTATTATCCTGGCCCCGGAATTGGTGGGCATTGCATTCCTATCGATCCTTTTTATTTAACTTGGAAAGCGCGAGAATACGGCATGCACACTCGTTTTATTGAGCTTGCCGGAGAAATCAATAGCCATATGCCGCACTGGGTTGTAAATAAAGTTGCTGAAGAGCTAAATCATCGAGAGCGTTCGATTAAAAATAGCCGTATTCTAGTGCTCGGCATTGCTTATAAACGTGATGTGGATGATATGCGCGAATCGCCTTCAACGGAAATCATGGAACTTTTGCATAAAAAAGGAGCAAAAGTTGACTACTCTGATCCGCATGTTCCTGTTTTTCCAGCAATGCGCGCGCATCATTTTGATTTACATAGCATTGAACTTACTGCTACCAGTATTCGGGCGTATGATTGTGTTCTGCTAACGACGGCCCATCAAGCCTTTGATTACGATCTGATTGCCGAAAATGCGGTACTTATCGTGGATACCCGTGCAGCTTTTAAACAATTTAAACAAGATAATATCGTGAGTGCATAATGACAACAACCCCATGGCTTATTTCCGGTCGAAAAATAAATATTGCATTAGTTGGGTGTGGTCGTATTGCAAAAAATCATTTTGATGCGATTGAACAACACCGAGATAAATTAACGCTAACTGCCGTATGTGATTTGGATGAAGCGATTTCGATCCAGGCTGGTGAAAGATATGGTGTCAAAAATTTTGTAACCTTGAGCGATATGTTACAGTACGCCGAAGCCGACATTGTTGCACTTTGTACGCCGAGCGGTCTTCATCCTGCTCAAACAGTCGCAATTGCGCAATCTGGTCGTCATATTTTGTCTGAAAAGCCAATGGCCACACGGTGGAATGATGGTGTACGAATGGTTCGTACTTGCGATGAAGCGGGCGTTCGATTATTTGTTGTGAAGCAAAATCGATTAAATGCAACACTCCAATTACTCAAGCAAGCTATCGACAATCAGCGTTTTGGCAAAATATACATGGCCAATATCAATGTTTTTTGGACCAGACCACAAGATTACTACAATCAAGGCGGGTGGCGAGGTACTTGGGATCTTGATGGTGGTGCGTTTATGAACCAAGCAAGCCATTATATTGATTTGATTCATTGGTTATTGGGACCAGTTGAATCGATTCAAGCAATGACGGGAACACTTGGTCGCCGAATTGAAGCAGAAGACTCCGGTGTTATGAACATTCGTTGGCGCAATGGCGCTATGGGCTCAGTCAACGTCACAATGCTGACTTATCCAAAAAACTTTGAAGGTTCAATTACTATTTTAGGTGAGAAAGGAACGGTTCGTATTGGTGGTGTTGCTGTCAACGAAGTCCAGCATTGGGAGTTTGAAGACCATCATCCAGACGATGAAAAAATTCAAGAAGTCAGTTACCAAACAACCTCGGTCTACGGTTTTGGTCATCCTCTTTACTACAACAATGTTATTAATAGTCTGCAAGGGATTGAAAAACCGCTCGTGGACGGGAGGGAAGGTCTTGCTTCATTAGAGCTTCTCATTGCTGCCTATCGTTCAGCTCGTGATGGCAACACAGTCCATCTACCATTGGAATTATAATCAATGAATTATCACGCCCATGAAACCGCAATCATTGATCAAGGCGCAACAATCGGACAGGGAACTCGAATATGGCACTGGGTGCATGTTAGTGCTGGTGCGCGCATTGGTGAGCGATGCAGCCTAGGACAAAACGTATATGTGGGCAATGCAGTGCGCATCGGTAACAACGTTAAAATTCAAAATAACGTATCTGTATATGACAATGTGACCTTAGATGATGATGTTTTCTGTGGTCCAAGCATGGTATTCACCAATGTTTACAATCCACGATCAGCCATTACTCGTAAAGAAGAATATCGTAATACCAGAATAAAATGCGGCGCAACACTTGGTGCAAACTGCACGATTGTTTGTGGTGTCACCATCGGTAAATATGCTTTTATTGGTGCGGGCGCAGTCATTAATCGCGATGTTCCTGATTATGCATTAATGGTTGGTGTTCCTGCAAAACAAATTGGATGGATGAGTAAATTTGGCGAGCAGTTAGAGTTTTCAAAAAAAACCGATGGAACAGCCATTGCCATTTGTCAAAACACAGGCGAAATTTATATTAAAAATATAAACAATCAAGTTAGTCTTCAGGTGTCAGATCATTCCCTTCTCCCGCTGGCGGGAGAGGGTACCGAAGGCGGATGAGGGGATTAAAGGAATAAAAATGAAAATCTGCACAGTCGTTGGTGCGCGACCCCAATTTATAAAAGCCGCTGTTGTTTCTAGAGTGATTGCAACACAACCTACTCTTCAAGAAATGATTATCCATACGGGCCAACATTACGATGCCAATATGTCTGATCAATTTTTTGATGAGCTTGATATCCCCAAACCCAATTATAATCTGAGCATTGGCTCTTCAACCCATGGTAAACAAACAGGGCAAATGCTGGTTGCAATAGAAGAGGTCCTTTTTCAAGAAAAGCCAGATTGGGTGTTAATCTATGGTGATACAAACTCTACTCTAGCGGGCGCGCTAGCAGCAACGAAACTCCACATTCCTGTTGCCCATGTTGAAGCAGGGTTACGATCGTTTAATCGTAAAATGCCGGAAGAAATTAACCGTATTACAGCCGACCATCTCAGTACATTGTTATTTGCTCCAACACAAGTCAGTTATCAAAGATTACTTTGTGAGGGAATTGAAGCAGAGCGAATCGTACAAGTCGGTGATGTGATGTTTGACGCTGCGTTATATTACAACGAACGAAACGCAAAGCGATCCTCGATGTTAGATGATCTTAAACTTTCTAAAAAATCCTATGCACTTGCCACCATTCATCGAGCCGAAAATACTGATTCCGAACATCGATTGCTCAATATTTGCAATGCGCTTCTTGAATTATCTTCTCGACAAAAAATCGTTCTTCCGCTCCATCCTAGAACGAGGCATATTTTAGAAAACAATGCACTTTTCAAAAAAATGCAAGCACAGTTAATTTTGGTCGATCCCATCGGTTATCTCGACATGCTTGCGTTAGAACAACATGCCAGCCTAATTATCACAGACTCAGGCGGCGTTCAAAAAGAAGCCTATTTTAATCAAGTTCCTTGCATCACTTTGCGAGATGAAACAGAATGGGTTGAGCTTGTCGAAGCAGGATGGAATCAACTATGCTCGCCCGAAACCGCATTCTCACTACTGGATTATGCTGAAAAGAATCCTGTAAAGCAAAGCAATAAACTTTACGGAGAGGGAAATGCAGCAGAAAAAATCGTAGACTGTCTTGTTTGTTACTCGCGATGATCGAATTTGTAATACTTAATTTTCAAAGAATCAGCACATTAGGGTCTGTTGACATTTCAGACGAAGAACCACGTCCCGTGGCTAAACCGCGGCACGTCTGCATTGCAGAGGCAATTGTTAACAGACCCTAGTCATTTACTAAAACGATTACAATTTCGTGAAGATTATTTTGGCGAGCGTTGTGAATTACATTATATCCGTGATCGCGATGGGCGCGAGGTAGATTTTGTTACCGTGATTGATAAGAAAGTGATTGATTTGATTGAAGTAAAATTATCCGATGATGAACCTACTACGGCATTAAAATATTATCGAGATAAATTATTGCCTCAAAATACAGTGCAAATTGTTGGTGATTTGAAACGTTCTTTTGATGTAAAAAGGGATTCGTGTTACGAATCCGATAGATTATTTTCAACAACCACCATGGGATATTCAAAGAAACGATCCTCAATGATGTTGCTTAAACCAATGGAGTTTGGACAAACTCCAGTTAAACCAGCAATTCTCGATTTTGAGTTCATATATTAACCACTAAGCTCAGATCGTCTTTACGATCTGTAGGCAAAGCAGCTCAGTGACTTTTTTTGATTCAAATCATGCTAGATTGATTCACTTCGTCCGTAAAAAAATCCTATTTTAGGATTAAAAAACTGATACTTGTAACTTCAACTAAACTAAACTAAACTAAACTAAAAGAACTTAGTTTAGTTTAGGGATATAAAATGGAAATCATTAACATTCATGATGCCAAAACGCATTTATCCAGTTTGGTTGATCAAGCAGTAAAAGGAGAGTCTTTTATTATTGCCAAACGAGGTAAACCCCTAGTGAAAGTGACTCGATTGGATGCTCGTTTGACAATAAGACGCACTGGCTTCATGGCGGGGCAGATTCAAGTACCGGATGATTTTGATCGCATGGGCAGTGATGAAATCAGTCATTTATTTGAAAATGCATCATGAAATTACTTTTAGATACACATTTGCTTCTTTGGGTGGCTGGGGATGTAAAAAAATTATCCAAGAATGCGCGAAAATTGATTGAAAATCCAGAAAATGAATTATTTTTTAGTGCAGTGAGTTTCTGGGAAATTGCGATTAAAAATGGATTAGGGCGTGATAATTTTCAGGTGAATACTCGTATCTTAAGGCGAGAATTAATCGATAATGAATATATCGAAATACCTGTTACCAGTGCACATACGGTTGAGTTAGATACACTACCAGCGATTCACAAAGATCCCTTTGATCGGATGCTGATTACACAGTCTTTGGTTGAAGGAATTACATTAATCACCAGTGATCCTATTGTTGCTCAGTATCCAGGAGGAATTCAGTTGGTTTGACAAAGCCTAAAAGTTCGTTAATCAAGTCACCCAAAACATAGCATCCTGAAGATATTTATTTGGATTTTTGCGATAGCAGCATATGGTGAATTCAGGATTAGTCCTGACAAACTTAAATTAGCCATTGGATTTTCCCTCTATATATGATAACTTCTCTATTTGAATCAGCATCTAATTTTCGCAATTTATTTTATGTACAACCTTGTTTATGAGTATCGATATGCCTGAGCCAGTGATCTGGTATTTACATCATACTGCTGGTTCTCCTAGTTTAGGTATGTCTTATCGTCCTTATTATCTGAGCAAAGAGTTCAATCAACACGGGTATCGTTCCTACGTAATCGGCGCAAACTTTCATCATCTATTGTACAAACCAATTACGCAAAAAACGATCGTAAAACAAGAGAAAATTGATGGACAAGATTACATTTTTCTAAAAACCCTCCCGTACTCCGGAAACCTTAAACGCTTTTTAAATATGCTTTCCTATGCTTGGAAAATA
>Ga0172376_10006682_pt1 | contig 12467 bp, 8 predicted proteins | sample Lak35m_FD_121114 | JGI IMG/M metagenome (GOLD analysis project Ga0172376, IMG submission 121114) | Freshwater microbial communities from Kabuno Bay, South-Kivu, Congo - kab_092012_35m | ecosystem: Environmental > Aquatic > Freshwater > Lake | place: Democratic Republic of the Congo: South-Kivu...
AGGGCAGGATGCCCGAAGCGAACGTCCGGTGAGAGGGAGTCGGCAACCCCGACCCACCCCCGACGGCGTTGCTGACCAGCGCAGGCAGGATGCCCAAGCGGAGGCGCTCCCACCGGCGCAGGCAGCATCGAGTGAGCGAAGGGCAGAATGCCCGAAGCGAACGTCCGGTGAGAGGGAGTCGGCAACCCCGACCCGCGTTGAGTCATGCTTGGACCACACATTCCCCGGCCGAGTGACCCGATACCTTCGCGCGCGGCACGGCAGCAGTGATGATCGACATCCGCCTCCGGAGCCCTGCGTCGATGACGACTGGTTCACGCTTCCTCCACCACTTCACCGAGCTTCCGCTCGTCGCGATCCTCCGCGGCATCACACCCGACGAGGTCACTCCGCTCGGCGAGTGCCTTCATGCCGCCGGCTTTCGTGTGATCGAGATTCCGCTCAACTCGCCGCAGGCATGCGAGAGCATTCGACGGCTCGCGGCCATGTTCGGCGATCGCGCGAGCATCGGGGCGGGCACCGTGCTCGCGACGACGGAGGTCGCCGACGTGGCCCGGGCGGGCGGGTCGTTCATCGTCTCGCCGAACATGAACGCCGAGGTCATCCGGGCGACGAAGGCGGCGGGGCTCGTGTCATGCCCCGGCGTGGCCACGCCGTCGGAGGGATTCGCGGCCCTCGCGGCCGGCGCGGACATGCTGAAACTCTTTCCCTCGGAGCAGATCGGACCGGCCGTGGTGAAGGCATGGCGGGCGGTGTTTCCGCGGGATCTGCCGCTCATGCCGACTGGCGGAATCACGACGGAGAACATGGCGGCCTACGCCGCTGCCGGGGTGGCGGGGTTCGGCCTCGGCTCGGCGCTCTACCGGCCGGGAAAGACGGCGCAGGAGGTGCGGGCCGCCGCCGACGGCTTCATCGCCGCCTGGCGTGTTTGCCGCTGACGCGGGCCGTCGGCAGGCCCGGGGACGATTGCAGCGCCGATGCGCGGGCACTATGCTGTACGAAGTCGGGTGGTCGGCCCCCACTCGCGGGCGAGGGCGTCTCCTCCCCGTCGGGCGACGCACAATCCCCGATCGGTCGCGGAGCGAGGAGGTTTCGTGATGAGCACGCCAGGTCGCCCGATCCGGATCACCTCGGCCGCGTGGCAGGCCCCCGCCACGAATCGGGCCATGAGGCACGCGTCGTGGCGCGGCGCGGCTCGTCTTCCGATCGCTCTGGCGCTCGCTGCCATCGGCGGATGCGCCCCGGCGCCCCCCGTGCCGACGTCGAACATCGGCACGATCACGGGATACTATCTCCAGTATGCCGGCCGGCACGCGAACGTTTCTCCGCCGAATGCGGACGCGTTTCGTCGCTACATCGCGAGCCTCGGGGTCGAGGACGTGGACGGGGCGTTCGTCTCGTCCCGCGACGGTCAGCCATACGTCGTTCGCTACGGGATCGATCTGACCGGTTCGCCGACGCTCGCCAGCCTGCCCCCGTCCGATCAGCCCAAGATCGTCATCCTGCACGAGGCGGAGGGGATGGGAGGCAAGAAGATGATCGCCACCCACATGGGACTGACATTCGAGGCCGCCGAGCCCGACTCGATCCGGTGATCACGACATTCCGGGGGGTTTTGCGCATGGGTTCCTGTGCCGACACGTCGATCGTCCCTCACGGGATGTCACCCGCTTCACGCTCCACGCGTTCGCGACGTCCGGCGCGACACGTCGTCCGCCGCACCTCTCGCCCTGGCCCCCGCGGGAGACCGTTCGCGAAACATGGTTTTACGCTCGTCGAACTGCTCGTGGTGATCGCGATCATCGCGGTCCTCATCGGCCTGCTCCTGCCGGCCGTGCAATCGGCCCGTGAGGCCGCCCGGCGCAGCCAGTGCACCAATCACCTGAAGCAGTTCGGCGTCGGCTTCCACAACCACGACACCACGTACCGGCGATTGCCGACGGGATACACGACGCAGGGCGGCGCGAACCTCGCCGCCTTTCCGTCCGGAGAGTCGACCGTGAGCGCGTTCGTCGCGCTGCTGCCATTCATCGAACAGGCGGACAACACCTCGACGCCGCCCCGACCGTTCTCGAATGGCCTGTGCCCGAGCCGACGAACCGCCGGTGGGATGACGGCGGCGCGGGTCGATTACATCCCGGTCCATCCGGCGGGATGGGACAACAATCATCGCGGTCCGGGCCAGGCCGCCATCGCCGGTTCATGGCTGACCGTGATGGGGTCGTGGTGCGGCAACGGGCGCTGGTCGGCGTCGAGCCTCCCGATCGTGACCGGGCTCAACGGCACGTCGAAGACGGGCATGCTGGGGCACCGCGGCATGCGGCCCGCGAACTACGGGGGCGGCTCCGGGAACGACGTCGACCTCAACCTGCTGACGAGCGTCTGGCACAACCGTCAGGCGTTTCCCCTCCAGCAGGATCACGACTCGACGGTCGTGACGGGCAAGACCGCCTCCAACATCGCCTGGGGGTCCAACAACGTGCTCGGTTCGCCACACCCCGGCTCCTCCCCGACGCTCGTCGCGGATGGGAGCGTGCGGATGGTCTCGTATGCCGTCGATCACGACGTGTGGTGCGGTTTCTGGAACTTCAACGGCGGACAGACCACTCCGCTCCCCTGACGCGTCGCCTGATCGCCGGGGTGGTTGTGAGCCCGGGCTCCCGGTGGGACACTGGTGGCTTGGGTGCGACGCTCGGCACCCCGATCGCGCCGAGGAGTCGCCCGTGAGCACCACCGCCGATGCCCGCTCCACCGCCGTCGCCGGGGCGGCCGAGGCGGTCGCCACCGCGCACCGGCGGATGGTCCAGTCGCTCGGCCGCGTGATCGTCGGCCAGGAGGAGGTGCTCGACCTGCTCCTCATGGCGATCTTCTGCAAGGGGCACTGCATCCTCGAGGGCGTGCCCGGCCTCGCGAAGACGCTCATGATCTCGAGCCTCGCGCGGCTGCTCTCCATCTCCTTCAACCGGATCCAGTTCACGCCCGACCTCATGCCGTCGGACATCACCGGCACCGAGATCCTCCAGGAGGATCGCGCGAGCGGCCAGCGCGAGCTCCGTTTCGTGAAGGGGCCCGTCTTCGCGCATCTGGTGCTCGCCGACGAGATCAACCGCACGCCGCCGAAGACTCAGGCGGCCCTGCTTCAGGCGATGCAGGAGCAGCAGGTCACGGTGGCCGGGCGATCCTACGACCTGCCGCGTCCGTTCTTCGTGCTCGGCACGCAGAACCCGATCGAGAGCGAGGGCACGTATCCGCTGCCCGAGGCCCAGCTCGATCGCTTCATGTTCAAGATCACCGTCGACTATCCGAGCCTCGCCGACGAGGTGCGCATCGCCACGTCCACGACCTCGCGCCAGTCGGTGTCGCTCGAGCCGGTGCTGACCGCGGAGCACATCCTCAAGATCCAGGACGTCGTGCGCGACGTGCTCGTGGCCGAGCCGGTGGCGACGTACGCCGTGCGGCTCTCGCGGGCCACGCGTCCCACCGACGCGACGTGCCCCACGGATGCGCGGCGCTGGCTCTCGTGGGGCGCGGGGCCGCGGGCCTGTCAGGCGCTCCTGCTCGGCGGCAAGGCCCGGGCGCTGCTCGACGGCCGGCCGAACGTCTCGTTCGCCGACGTCCGCGCGGTGGCCAAGCCCGTGCTGCGGCACCGCGTGGTCGCGAACTTCACCGCCGAGAGCGAGGGCGTCTCGGCCGACACGATCATCGAACGGATCCTCGACGCGGTGCCGGAGGCGGACTGACCGCCGCGGTCGCCCGCGTTCCCCGGACGACACGTCGAGACCGGAAGGCAGGTGCACGATGGCAGCGACGACGGGCGGGCGGACGACCGACACCGTCATCGACTCGAGCGGGCTCGCGCTCGCCGCGCGGCTCGACCTCGTCGCCCGCACCGCCGTGACGGGGCTCTTGTCGGGGCTCCACCCGAGCCCCTTCTTCGGCTCGAGCGTGGAGTACGCCGACCATCGGCCCTACACGCCATCCGATGAGCTGCGGATGGTCGACTGGAAGCTGCTCGCGAAGACCGACCGGCTCTTCGTCAAGCTCCACGAGGACCAGACCAACACGCGCGTCACCGTCATCCTCGACGCGAGCCGGTCGATGGACTTCTCGGGGGGCGAGGGGCCGACGAAGTTCGAGTACGGCCGCTTCCTCGCGGCGTCGCTCTGCCATCTCGCCCTGCGGCAGAACGACGCGGCCGGCATCGCGACGTTCGACCACGCGGTGCGCGCGTTCGTGCCGCCGCGGTCGGCGGGCCGCCACTTCCATGCGATCCTCGAGACGCTCGCGGCGGCCACGCCCGGCACCGACACGTCGCTCGGGGCGGTGCTCCGCGAGGTGGCCGGCCGGCTGCCACGACGGGGCATCGTGGTGCTCGTCAGCGACCTGCTCGACGATCCCGACGCGCTCGGGACGGGACTCGGCCTCCTGCGCCATCGCCGGCACGACCTCATCGTGCTGCATCTCGTCGATCCCGCCGAGCGCACGTTCCCCTGGGAGAAGCCGACCCGCTTCCGCGACGCCGAGGGGGAGGGACGGCTCGTCGCCAATCCGCGGCACGTGCGGGCGGCCTACCTCGAGCGGTTCGCGCGATTCTGCGAACGGGTCCGCTCCGCCTGCCTCGAGCGGGCCATCGCCTACGAACAGATCGGCACCGACACGCCGTACGCCGAGGCCCTCGCCACGTTCCTCGCCCGCCGGGCGCGAGCCGGCTGACGGCACCCCCGCATCCCCACGCCACCGCGATCGAGCGGACGTCTCGGACTCATGCTCAATCCCCTGCTCCTCTGGTTCCTGCCGCTGGCCGCGCTGCCGGTGATCCTTCACCTGCTCAATCTCAGCCGGCTCCGCGACGTGCAGCTGCCGACCTATCGGTTCCTCATGGAGGGCTACGTGCAGCAGCGGCGCCGGCTGCAGCTCGTCGAGTGGCTGCTCCTGCTGCTGCGCACGGCGGTGGTCGCGCTCGCCGTCGCCGCGCTCGCCCGGCCCGTGGTGGAGCACTCGGGCGCCCTCTTCGGGGGCCGCGGGGGGCGCGACGTCGTGTTCGTGATCGACGCCGGGATGACGACGGGGCTCGTCACGGACGGCCTCTCCGCGCTGCATCGCATCCGGGCGGCGGTGGCCGCGGCCGTGGAGCGGCTCGCTCCCGACGACTTCGTCACGCTCGTGCGCGCCGGCATCAGCCCGCGGCTGCTCCACCGTGCCGCGCGCGGCGACGGCCTGCGGATCACGGCCGAGCTCGACGGGCTCGAGCCCGATCCGGGCACCTCCGATCTCGGTGCCGCGCTGGCGCTGGCCCTCTCCGGTCCGCCGCGCGGTCCGCGGACCGTGTGGATCGCCTCGAACTGCGAGGCGCGGGCGTGGAACCGGCTGGGCGAGCACCCGGCGGCCACGCGCCTCCCCGACGACGTGCAGCTCGTCGTGGCCGATCTGGGTGCCGAGAGCGGTCCGGTGCGCAATCTCGCGGTGCTCGGCGATCCGCCGCGGGCCCAGCGGCCGGTCGTCGGTCTCCCGGTGTAGCTCCGGCTGCGCGTGGCGGCGGCGGGATTCGCGGGTGCGACCGACACGAAGGCCACGGTCGTGCTCGACGACGAGGTGGTGGCGCAGGTGCCGGTCGTCGTGCCACAGGATCGCGAGGCGACGACGCTCGTGTCGCTCACGCCCACTCGGGCGGGCGTGCTCCGCGGCCACGTCGCCCTGCCGGCCGACGCGTTTCCGGAGGATGACACGCTGCACTTCGTGCTCAACGTCGAGCCCCGCGTCGGCATCCTCGTCGTCGCGCCCCCCGGGGTCGCGGCCCTCGCCGATCCGGCGCTCTTCCTGCGAACGGCGCTCGAAAGCCCGAGGTCGACGGCCACCACCGACGCGCCGGCCGCGCCCGAGGCGGCCGCCGACGCCGCAAGCCTCGCCGTCACCGTCGCGCGGGCCGACGCGCTCAAGGAGGAAGAGGTGCGTACCGCCGACGTCATCATCGCCGTGGACGTCACGCTCGACGGGCGACGGGCCGGCTGGATCCGTGACCACGTCGCCGAGGGCCGCGCGGGACTCATGCTCGTGGCCGGCTCCCAGCCGAAGGCGGGCAATGCGGCGACGACGCTCGTCGGCGACGGGCCCGGCATCCTCTTCGGCAAGCCCGTGGGCGATCCCGACGCCGAGTCCGGAGCGCGGTCGCCCGGCACGGTCGATCACTCGCATCCGATCTTCGCGTCGTTCGCGCCCGCTCCCGAGACCGCGACCACCGAGCGCGGCGCCATGCTCGACACGCTCGTCGTCTTCCGGCACACGCCACTCCTCCTGCGGCCGCTGCCCTCGCGGGACGTCCGGGCGGGTGAGCGCCCGCCGCCGCAGAGCGTGCTCCTCCGGCTCGACGATGGCACGCCGCTCGTCGCCGAAACGCGGCTCGGCAAGGGACGCATGCTCGTCTGCGGCGTGCCGGCCACGCCCGACTGGTCGAATCTGCCGGTGCACCCGGCGTTCGTGCCGTTCGTGCTGCGCGCGGTGCAGCACCTGCGGCCGGAGCCGCCGGTGATCGCGGTCGAGAGCGTGCGCGCCTGCGAGCCGGCCCCCGTGCGGGTGGACGCGACGTGGCGTCGCGCGGTGGTGCAGGTGGTCGATCCACGCGGCCGCCGCACCGCGCTCGAACTCGTCGCCGGCGACGGTGGTGCCGCGGGAGCGCACGAGGAGACCTGTCGGCTGGGCACCTATGCCTTCGACGTCGAGCCGCCCGCCGACCTCACCGCCTCCCCGATCCGGCTGGGCATGGCGGTCAATTCCGACGTCGAGACGGCCGCCGTGGAGCACGTGCCCGCCGCGGATGTCGCACGGCTCTTCGCGCCGCACGCGGTGACCTCGCTCGCGGGCACCGCCGAGGATCCCACGCTGCACACGACCCTCGCGGGTCGCCGCGAGATCTGGCGCGCGCTCATCATCATCGTGTTCTCCCTGATCGGGCTCGAGTTCGTGCTCGGGACGCTCCGCCCCGCGGCCGCCCCGGGCGAGGCCCAGGCGGCCGGCTCCTGGACGTCGCGCCTCGAGGCCCGTCTCGCTCGGGCCGTGGGCACCACCGCCGGACCGGAGGCCGCATGACGCGCCCGCACGCCACCCGCCCGCTACGCTCGATGGACGCCTTTCGACCGACGCATGCGCCCGGCGGCGTGACGCGAACGACGTCACCGAACTCCGGAAGAGCCACCTGACGACCCACACGGTGCCACCATGTCGAGTCCTTCCCCGACGGCCTCCCACTCCATGAACGAGCCGGGCGATGCGACGCCACGCGGCCTCGACGAGGTGGCGCGGGTCGTGTCGCGCACCCGCAGCGGCCTGCTCGTCGCCGTGCTCGCCACGGGCCTCCTGCTCGCCGTCGCCGCGGCCGTGGCCTGGATCGTCGGCGGCGTGCTCCTCGACCTCGCGGCGCCCCTGCCCGTCGCGGGTCGCATCGCCGTGCTCGGCGGCTGGTGGCTTTCGGTCGCGCTCGCCTGTGCCGCGTTCATTCTCCTGCCCGCGTACCGCCGGCCGTCGCTCGACGCCGTGGCCCTGCGGATCGAGCGCGTGCTCGGCGGCATGCACAACCGGCTGCTCACGGTCGTCGACCTCGCGCGGGGCGGAGGCACGACCGGCGGAGCCACCCGCCCGCGACTCGTCGACCGGCTCCTCGCGGAGACGACCGAACGGATGCGTGAGTTTCGCGCCCGCCGGATCGTGCCGTGGCGGGCGCTCGGCCGCGCCGCGTGCTGGGTCGCCGGCCTCGTCGCCATGGTCGCGCTCCTCCACGCGACGCTCGGCGACCGCCTCGCGGTGACGCTCGCGCGGCTCCGCGACCCCACGGCCGACATCCCGCCGGCGACCTGGCTGCAGCTGCGGTCGCCCGGTGACGTGGAGGTGCTCGAACGCGAGCCCTTCTCGATCGAGGCGCAGGTCGCGCGCGGCGCGGTCGATGCGCTCGACCTCGTGCTCATCGATGCCTCGGGCACCCGGTCGCGCCGGCCGATGGCCGCCACGCCCGAGGGCGCGTTCACGGCGAGCCTCGAGGGTCTCACCGAGAGGATGACCTACCGCCTCGAGGGAGGCGGCACGTGGACGAAGACGCATGCGATCTCCGTCGTCCCGCGTCCGGAGATCCTCGGCGTGGAGCGGCACGTCCGCCTGCCCGACTACATGCGGATCGACGCACCGCTCGCCGTCGAGGGGGACACACAGCGGATCGAGGCGCCGGAGGGAGCGACGGTCGAGTATGCGGCCCAGACGTCGGCCGAGGCGGTGGCGGGGTCGATTCGGCTCTTCGAGCGCACGACGGAGTCGGAGGTCGTGGAGCGGTTCGACGAGCGCGTGTGGTTCGAGGACGACCTGCCGCGCGACGCGGTCGCCGAGATCCCGTGGCGCTGGACGACCGCGCAGGCGGCCGGCGGACTGCGCAGCTTCACGTTCGGGGCCGACCGCACCACGCTCTCGATGCGCACCCGGCTCGAGCCGCTCGTGCTGCCGAAGGAACGCCTCGACGAGCGGGCCGTCACGGTGATGGCACGGCTCGACGCCGCCGCGCCACCGACCTGGCTGCTCGCCGCCTTCGAGCACGACGGAGGCCGCGACGAGATCGTCTGGGGCGATGCCGAAGCCGCGCCGCCCGCCGGCTCCGCCCGGCGGTTCGTCGCCGGCCCCCTTCCGGAACCGGGCGCGTGGACACGCCTCCTCGCGCCGCTCGCGAAGCTCGCTCCGCTGGCCGGTCGCCGCGTGACGACCGCGACGTTCTCGATCGACGGCGGCCGCATCCATCTCGATCGACCCGGCTGGGTCGAGCGCGTCGAGGAGACCGTGCAGAAGCCGGTCGATCGGCCGACGGGCTCGATCGCGCTCGCGCTGCGGCCCGATCAGCCGCGCACCGCAGACGCCCCGACGGACGCGGACGCCGTCGCCGCCACAGGCAGCGAGGCCGCACCGGGTCCGCGAGGCTCACGGTGGTGGACGGGGGGCGTGCCAGTCGAGCACCCGCGACGCGCGGCGCTCGAGTTTTCAAGCGCCCGGGGAGACCGCAATCTTCCCGACCCGGCGGTCGAGATCGTGCCGACGGTCGATCGGCCCCCCGTGATCGTGGTGCGCGACGTGCCCGAGACGCTCACGCTCGAGCGACCGGACGACGTGCCGCTCGCGGGCAGCGCATTCGACGACTGGGGCCTCGACCGCCTCGAGATCCGGATCGGACCCGACCCGCGCGGCCTCGGCGCTCCGCAGCCGCTCTCGGGAGTCGGGCTCGCCGATCGCCCTCCCGACACCCAGGCGACGCTGCCACCGATGATCACGGCCGAGCAGCTCGGTCTCGAAGCCGGGATGAGCCTGGCGTGGCAGCTCCTCGTCGTGGACACGAAGGGCCAGAAGGCCGAGTCGCCCGTCTATCGCGTCGTGGTCATGACGCCGCCGGAGATGGAGCTGGCACGGTCGCAGGTGCCATCGCTCGCCGAGGCACGTCGCGCCGCGGAGCAGCTTGCCCGCGATGCTGAGAAGACAGCCGAGTCGCTCGAGAAGCGGCGCGAGGAGGCACTCGCCGCAGTGCCCGAAGAGGCCCGTGACACCGTCGCCGCCGTCCGGCCGCCGGAGGAACGCGCGAACCGGAAAGAGACAGCCGCAGACCAGGCACCGTCAGATCCGGCGAGCCCCGAGAAGACAAATCCGGAGTCGCCCAAGCCCGACGAGCAGAAACCCGCCAAGCAGGACCAAGCCAAGCAGGACCAAGCCAAGCAGGACCAAGCCAAGCAGGACGACGCGAAGCAACCGCAAGACAAGTCGTCGCAAGACCAACCAAAGCAAGACCAACAAAAGCAGGACGGCGCGAAGCCGGATCAGAAGCCCGACGCTGCGGCCGATTCCAAAGCGGATCAGAAGCCCGATGCCACGCCGTCTCCGGAGCAGAAGAAGGCCGACGCGGCCGACGCTCCGCCGAGCGAGCAGACGCCGCAGAGCGAGCAGGATCGCGCGAAGGCGGCCAACGAGGCCGCCAAGGCGGCGGTCGAGTCGCTCGATGCGAAGGACCGCAAACAGCTCTCGGAGGCGAGCGCCGCGGTCGAGAAGCAGCGGCGTGCCGCCGACGACGTCGCGCGCAAGGTGGAGGCCGCCGCCGAGCAGGCCCGCAAGAGCCCGCTCGTGCCCGCGGCGCAGAAGGACCGGCTCGATGCCCTCGCCGACGAGGCACGCGAGATCGCCGCGGAGCTCGCGCCGCGGCCGTCCCTCGGCGAAGAGGCCGCGATGATCGATCAGGTCGAAGCCGCCACCTCTCCCGAACAACTCGCCGCCGAGGCGCGGGACCTCGCGGCGGAACTGGCCGACGTGGAGCGGCAGCTCGACGCGGCCGGCGCGGCGATGCAGATCGCGGCGCTCGCTCGGGATCTCGAGCGGCGCGCGGAGCGCCTCGACGAGCTGGCGCAGGCGGATCCCGCCGCCATGCCATCGGAAGACGGTGCTGACAAGCAGGCGGCGGACGCCGGTGCGCCGGAATCGGCCGCGGCGCTGCCGCAGCCCCCGATGAACCAGCAGGCGAAGGGCGATACCCCGCCTTCCGAGTCCGCTGCGCCGACCGGCGAGCAGGCGGCCGCGATGCGCGCGGAGACCCGCTCCCAGATTCGCGAGCTCTCCCACATCCTCGGCAAGGAGTCGGCGCCGCCGAAGAAGGCCTCGGCCGCGGAGGCCGCGATGACGGCCGAAGAGGCCGCCGAACGCGCGGCGGACCTCGCCCAGCGGCTCGCCGGCCCGTCGCCGACCAAGCCGGCCGAAGCCGCCACACCCACCCCGCCGGCTCCGGCACCGAATCCCGACCCGCAGGCGGCCGCGAACCAGGCGGCCGCGAACCAGGCGGCTGCGGACCGGGCCGCCGCGAACCGGGCGGCTGCGGACCGGGCGGCTGCGGACCAGGCTGCCGAGCAGGCGACCGAGGCCGCGCCGTCGCTTGCGGATGCCGACGTGCGCGAGGCCCTCGCGATGGCGCAGCGCTCGCGCATCCTCGAGGCCCGCGCCGCACGTGAGGCCGCCCGCGACGCGCAGGAGCGCGCGGCCCTAGCCGAACGGAACGCACGGCAGGGCGAGGCGACCGAGCCCGGTCGGCAGGCGCGGCCCGGCGAGGACGGCCGCCGCCAGCCCGGCGGTGAACCGGCCGAGCAGCTCACCGATGGCGGCGCGCTTGCAGGCAGTGCCAACCTCGAGTCGGCGCTGCGCGGCCTCGATGCGTCCCAGCGGGCGGCCGTCGAGGCGCTGCCACCGCGCGTGCGCGACTCGCTGCTCGAAGGGATGCGGCAGCGCGGTCCGGAGGCGTACCGGTCCACGATCGACGCCTACTTCCGCGCGCTCGGCCGGGAGCTGCCCCGATGAACGTGGCCGCCTGGCTCGCCCGCGCGGCGGGAATCGGCCACGAGATGGCCTCCAGGATCGACCGCGCCGAGTGGCACTGGGAGCGGCCGACCGTGCTGGTCGTCGGCCTCATCCTGCTCGTGCCGGTGTCGTGGTGGATCGTGCGTCGCCATCGCGAGCGGATGCCCTGGCTGTCGAGGCGGGCGCGGCGGGCGCTCGACGTGTGCCGGATCGCGGTGCTCGCCCTGCTGGTCTTCGTGCTCGCCGGGCCGTTCCTCAAGCTCGACGAGCGGATCGAGGAGCGGCCCGTCGTCGCCCTGGTCATCGATTCGTCGGAGAGCATGGACCTGCCGGTCGGCCCCCTGCCGGCCACGGCCATCCGTGACACGGCCGCGGCGGCGGGATTCACGCCACCGGCCGAGGACGACGCAGCCGGCGGCGAGGCGATGGCCGATCAGCTGGCCGGTCTCACGCGCCGGAGCCTCGTCGATGCCGTCCTCGCCGCGAACGCCACGACGACGCTCCGCCAGCTCTCCGATCGCTTCGACCTGCGGTGGTACTCGGTGGCCAGGCGGCCCCGTCGCACCGAGCAGGCCGCGCTCGTGCGGGAGCCCGCGACGTCCGGCGACGCCGCCCCGCCGGCGCCGGAGGACGATCGCTACGACACGGCGCTCGGCGAGGCGCTCGAGCTCGCGATGGACGAGGCCTCGGGCCGTGCGCTCGCCGCGGTGGTGCTCCTGTCCGACGGCCGATCCACCGTCGGCATCGACCCGCTCGACGCGGTGCGCCGGGCGGCGGACGCGGCCGGCGGGCAGTCGCGCGCGCCGGTGCTCGCGGTCCCGATCGGCAGCTTCGATCCCCCGGACGACCTGGCCGTCGCCGACGTGCTCGTCGCACCCGAGGTGGCCCTCGACGACAGCGTGACGGTCAACGCGACGCTCGAGGCGGCGGGGTTCGCGGGCCTCGAGGTGCCGGTGGAGCTGCGCGATGGCGAGGGGACCGTGCTCGCCACGCAACGCGTCACCGTGCGCGGCCCACGGCAGCGCATCGCCCTGCCGTGGAAGGCCACGCGCCCCGGCACGAACGTGCTGACCGTGGCCGCGACGATCGAGCCGACGGAGGCGATCACCGAGAACAAC
>Ga0172376_10006683_pt1 | contig 12467 bp, 6 predicted proteins | sample Lak35m_FD_121114 | JGI IMG/M metagenome (GOLD analysis project Ga0172376, IMG submission 121114) | Freshwater microbial communities from Kabuno Bay, South-Kivu, Congo - kab_092012_35m | ecosystem: Environmental > Aquatic > Freshwater > Lake | place: Democratic Republic of the Congo: South-Kivu...
CCGCGCAAGGAAGCCCGGTTGCGTGAACAGTTGGCGCAGGTGATCTACACCACAGAGGGTGCCCGCATCAACAAAAACCGCACCGTCAATGACTTCAAGCAATTCATGGAGGCAGCCAAAACCAGTTTTGCCTTGACCCTGGGTGTTCCTCCGGAACAATTCGACACGATCAAGATGCCCAGTGAGGAGATACCGGATGGCATCATCCCGTCCAGTACCGATCTCAACAAATTGCGGACTGCATGGAGAAAGTATGCCCTTGAGAAACGTCTGGATCTCGAAGCCGCCCGTCAGCGTCAGCAAGCGGCTGATTTTCTGGTCAAAAAGGCAGAACGGGATCTGTATCCCCAACTGGATCTGGGCGGTAGCATCGGCTATCAGGGTCTGCAGGAGGGCAACCGTTTCGATGACATGTGGAATGCCTACGGCTCCAACGTGAATAATCCCAACTGGTCGACAGGTGTCGAGTTCAGATATCCCCTGGGCAATCAGGTGGCCCGAGGTACTTTTGATGCATCCAGTGCCCAGTTTCGTCAGGCAGAACTGGCCGTTTACCAGAAAACCCGGGAAATCAATGCCGGCATAGACATCAATGTCGGTCTGGTCGAACGGTACATCGAAACCATCGCCAAGGCCGAACAGGCCAGCGAGGAGTTGAAAACGGCACTGGCTGCGTGGAAGCGTACGCCCTTGACTGATCCTGCGGCCATTCTGGGTATGTTGCAAACCGAAGCCCAGTACACCGAGTCCTTGCTGGCCGTTCTGGGCATCCGTACCGAGTACGCCAAACTGGTAGCGGATATTCGTTTCAAGACAGGCCTTCTGGGTAACAACGGTGATGCCATGGAAGATTATGTCATCAACTTCAGCGAAGTCAGCAAATTGCCCATTTAAGGCCATTGGCTCACAATAACGTCCCGACGTTTTGATGGGGCCCGGTACGGATTGGGTAAGGCTGCCGACAGCAGGTTCGCGGCGTTCCCCAACCGGTCTGTACCGGGCCTCACCGCCAGGGTAGAACCGTACTTTATTCAGATATACCGGTTTGTGCTGGCAGCCTGCCCGGCCACATCCCTTATGTCCATTGATTCCAGCTTTACCCGGAGAAAATTCCATGGCTTTCCTGATGACCGCCGCCCTGGCAGGTGCCGCTTCGGCAGCACTGGTCTTTGAAACCAGGCGCAACAGACACGCCCGCATCAAACTGGCCGAGTTATCCCCGCCCCGTGCGGATGTCAGCGATCTCGTCTCCATTTCGGCTGATCCGGTCCGGCAGAAGGTGCTGAACCTGAGGAACCGGATCACGGAAACCCTGTATGCCCGCGATGATGAATTTCAGGCCTTTGTCAGGGACAAGGTCGATCCCCTGTTGATGGGCGGTCACGCCAGAAACCAGCAAATGTTTGAATTCACCGGTGACGACAAGCGGGAACTGAGTCCCAGGGAAAAGCGGGGTAACCGGCGCATGGGTCTGGCTGTGGCCGGTGTCAGTCTGTACAGCCTCAGTGTTGCGACCGGCTTGCCCCTGTTGCCGGCCGTGGTGGTCATCGGTATCTACAATCTCTGGCCCTGGTTCAAGGAGGCCTACGAAACCGCAGTTGAAGAGAAAAAACTCAAGATCATCCACATGCTGGGGCTTTACTTCGGCTGTATGTGGGTCGGGGGTTTTTATCTGGCCGGCATACTGGGTTCCCTGTTTGCTGTCATCTGCACCAAAACCCATCAACTCACCCAGATCACGGCCCGCCGGGGGTTGACCAACGTTTTTGCCCAGCAGCCCTCCCAGGTCTGGATCGAGGTCGATGGCGTAGAGGTAGAAATTGCTTTCGAAGACATCAAGCCGGGCGATACCCTGGTTCTGTGCAGTGGTCAGATGATACCGGTGGATGGTGTCATCCTCACCGGAGAGGCCCAGATTGATCAGCATCGTTTGACCGGTGAATCACAACCGGTTGAAAAAACCGAAGGTGATACGGTTTTGGCCACCAGCGTCATCATTGGCGGCAAGATCAGGGTCAGGGTAGAGAAGGCCGGCAGTGATACGGCGGCGGCCCAGATTGCCAACATCCTGCAAAACACTGTCAATTACGACTCTGACCGGATGGGGAGTTTCCTGGCCAGCACCGAATATACACTGTGGCCCATGCTGGCCGGGGGGGTATTGGGTTGGCTGGTGGCGGGGCCGGTTGCCGGCATGGCCATACTGGGTTGCAACTATGTCGTAGGGATTGTGCCCTTGCGCATGATCGCGCTGCTCAATGCCCTCAATTCCGGTTCGCAACGCGGTGTGCTGGTCAAGGAGGGCAAAGCCCTGGAGACGATCAACAAACTGGATGTACTTGTATTCGACAAGACCGGAACCCTGACCCGGGAGCTGCCCCATATCGTGTGTATCCACACCTGTAACGGATTTGTGGAAGACGAGGTACTGACCCTGGCGGCTACCGCCGAGCATCGGCAGACCCACCCCATCGCCCTGGCCATTCTGGAGGCGGCTGAAGCCCGGGGGCTTGAAAGCCTGCCGATCACCGACAACGCTTATGAAGTCGGTTATGGTCTCAGGGTTTACATCGAGGAAGGAGAGATCATCGTCGGCAGCCAGCGTTATATGGCGATGGAAAATGTCATTATCCCGGAGGTCATGACTGCCCTCATTGAACGTTGCCGTGACGAAGGGCAATCACTGGTTTACATAGCCAAAAACGGTATTCTGGCCGGTGCCATCCAGATGGATGCCACCCTGCGCCCTGAAACGCCGGAAGTGATCCGGTGGTTCAAGCAGTTTGGCATCAGGATTTACATTATGTCGGGCGATCAGGAATCGCCCACCCGCAAACTGGCAGAAACATTGGGTGTCGATGGCTACTTCGCCAACGTGTTACCGGATGGCAAGGCCGCCCTGATAGAAAAACTTCAGGCGGAGGGGGCTACGGTAGGCTTTGTAGGAGACGGCATCAACGATGCCGTGGCCTTGCGCAAGGCCGATGTTTCGATCTCCTTCCGCTCGGCCACCAACGTGGCCAGTGACAACGCCCAGATCGTGTTGATGGATGACAATCTCAAACAACTCGAGGTGCTGTTCGGGTTGGCGAAAGGATTCAATCAGTCGCTGGAAAAAAACCACAGGCAGGCCGTGACCATGAGTCTGATAGCCGCCGCCAGTGCACTGCTGCTGCCCTTCAAATTCCTGGTTGTAGAGGGGCTCTGGGTCGTGGAATTTGTTTCAGGCATAGGTATTGCCACCCGACCGATAAAGGTATCCGGTGAAATAGCCAATCAGGCGGATCCGGTCGAACCGGGTTGATCGGGGTGATCAAATGATTGTTGTGCTGATGCGGTAATTGCTCTAATGTAACGTCATCATCCATCAACCCTTTGAAGGAGGGATAGACATGACTTTACGGAATGCTTTTTACGCCCAGTCCGGCGGCGTTACCGCCGTTATCAATGCGTCGGCTTGTGGCGTGATCGAAACGGCCCGTCGTCATCCGGATCAGATCGGCAAGGTTTATGCCGGGCGTAACGGCATCATTGGCGCACTGACGGAAGACCTGATCGATACCAGCCAGGAATCGGCCGCCGATATTGCAGCCCTGAAACATACCCCGGCGGGTGCCTTCGGTTCCTGCCGCTACAAACTCAAAGGGCTTGAGGAAAACCGGGCCCAGTATGAACGACTGATCGAGGTCTTCAAGGCACACGATATCGGTTATTTTTTCTACAATGGTGGCGGTGACTCCGCAGACACCTGCCTCAAGGTCTCACAACTCTCGGAACACCTCGGCTACCCGCTCCAGGCCATCCACATTCCCAAAACGGTCGATAACGACCTGCCTCATACCGATAACTGCCCCGGTTTCGGTTCCGTTGCCAAATACATTGCCATTTCGACCCGCGAGGCCAGCTTTGATGTCGCCTCCATGGCGGCTACATCCACCCGGGTATTCATCCTGGAAGTCATGGGCCGTCATGCCGGCTGGATTGCCGCCGCCGGCGGTCTTGCCGCAGATGATCGCCATGAAATTCCGCTCCTCATCCTGTTTCCGGAAATCCCTTTTGAACCCGAACGTTTCCTGGCCCAGGTCGATTATTGGGTCAAAACCCGGGGCTATTGCACCATCGTGGTTTCCGAAGGCGTGAAAAATATGGACGGGCAATTTCTGGCCGATGCGGGTCAGCGTGATGCTTTTGGTCATGTCCAGTTGGGGGGAACCGCTCCGGTGCTGGCCAGCCTCGTCAAACGATCCCTCGGCTATAAAAATCACTGGGCGGTAGCCGATTACCTGCAACGGGCGGCACGACACATTGCTTCCCGAACCGATGTAGAGCAAGCCTATGCCCTGGGTCAGGCCGCCGTGGAACTGGCCTTGCAGGGTGCCAATGCCATCATGCCGGGTATCCAGCGCCTTTCCGACGCGCCTTACCGCTGGCAGATTGGTCAGGCTCCATTGTCGCAGGTTGCCAATGTCGAACGCAAAATGCCCCGGGAATTCATCAGCGAGGACGGTTACCGGATTACCGAGGCCTGTCGTGTCTACCTGAGTCCCCTGATCGAAGGAGAGGATTATCCGCCCTACCGGGGAGGGCTACCGGATTATGTGCGGCTCGAAAACCGGCCCGTGCCGAAAAAACTGCCGCAGGCTTTCGCGGTTTGATTGTTTCCAGGGGAACGCGGGCATTTCCCTGCAATGGCTATCCCTCGGGGATATGGCTCCTGATACCTGCCCGCATCCACACCGTCTTACGGTCATAATAAATAAAACCGGAGGAGAATTTTCTCATGCTCAATAACCTCATTGCCGTAGTCCGGGAGGGCTTGCGGTTGGTACTTCAGGATAACCGATGCAAGCTGATTGCCCTTCTGGGTGTCATTCAGTTGATTCTGGTCAGTATTTTTGTCGGTTTTGGAACCGGCTTTGCCTTTGCAGCCGCACTGGCCGCCTTGATCTATGGCATTCTTTCGATTACCTGGATCAATGCGCAATCACCGGGTAACGAACGCATGGTTGAGATTGCTTCAGCCATCCAGCAAGGAGCCCAGGCTTATTTGAATCGCCAGTACACCACCATCGCCGTGGTGGGAGGCATTCTGTTTTTCGTGATGGGAGCAGCCCTCGGCTGGCCCATTGCCATTGGTTTTGCCATAGGGGCCGTGTTGTCGGGTATTACCGGCTACATTGGCATGAATGTTTCGGTACGTTCCAACTGCCGTACCGCCCAGGCCGCCCATCAGGGCATGAATGCCGCCTTCACGGTGGCCTTCCGGGGCGGTGCCATTACAGGGATGCTGGTGGTCGGGCTGGGTCTCATGGGCGTGGCCGGTTACTACATCATCCTGAAAACGGTTGGAGTCGCCGATCCGCTGAATGCCCTGGTCGGGCTGGCTTTTGGGGGTTCCCTGATTTCGATCTTCGCCCGTCTTGGCGGCGGTATCTTTACCAAGGGGGCCGATGTCGGGGCTGATCTGGTGGGCAAGGTGGAAGCCGGTATTCCTGAAGACGATCCCCGCAACCCGGCAGTCATCGCCGATAACGTGGGCGACAACGTGGGCGACTGTGCCGGGATGGCCGCAGACCTGTTTGAAACCTACGCCGTGACCCTGGTGGCCACCATGCTGCTGGGCAGCCTGCTGCTGGCCGGTTCGGAAGCGGCTGTAGTGTACCCGCTGGTACTGGGCGGTATCTCCATCATCGCCTCCATCATCGGCACCTATTTCGTCAAGGTGACCGAAGGCCAGAAGATCATGATGGGGCTCTACAAGGGCGTGATCGTTTCCGGCGGGGTATCGGCACTGGCGTTTTACCCGGTTACCCTGTTCATGTTTGGCGGTGGCATCGTCATGGGTGATGTAACCCTGGGGGCCAATTCGATTTACCTTTCAGCCCTGATCGGTCTGGCCTTGACCGCTCTCATGGTGGTCATCACCGAATACTACACCGCCACCGAATTTGGCCCGGTGCGCCACATTGCCGAAGCTTCGACCACGGGACACGCCACCAACATCATCGCCGGACTGGGGGTTTCCATGAAATCCACTGCCGCTCCGGTGCTGGCCGTCTGTGCCAGTATCTGGGGGGCGTATGAACTGGCCGGCTTGTATGGCATTGCCATTGCCGCCACCGCCATGCTGTCGATGACCGGCATGATCGTGGCCCTGGATGCCTACGGTCCCATCACCGACAATGCCGGTGGTATTGCTGAAATGGCCGAGTTGCCGGATGAAATTCGCAGCATCACCGACCCGCTGGATGCCGTGGGCAATACCACCAAGGCCGTTACCAAGGGTTATGCCATCGGTTCTGCCGGTCTGGCGGCCCTGGTGCTGTTCGCCGACTACACCCACAATCTGGGCGGAACGGTCAATTTCGACCTGTCCAATCATAAGGTGGTGATCGGGCTATTCATCGGCGGGTTGATTCCTTACCTGTTCGGATCATTTGCCATGGAGGCAGTTGGTCGGGCAGCCGGGGGGATCGTGAAGGAAGTGCGTCGCCAGTTCCGGGAAATCCTCGGCATCATGGATTACACCGCCAAACCGGATTACTCCAGAGCGGTAGACATGCTGACCCAGTCGGCCATCCGCGAGATGATCATCCCTTCACTGTTGCCCGTGGCCGTGCCGGTGGCCGTCGGTTTGCTGCTGGGCAAGGAAGCCCTGGGGGGTGTGCTGATCGGTTCCATCATCACCGGGTTGTTCGTTGCCATCTCCATGACCACCGGCGGCGGAGCCTGGGACAATGCCAAGAAGTACATCGAAGATGGCCATCACGGCGGTAAGGGTTCCGAAGCCCACAAGGCCGCAGTGACGGGCGATACCGTGGGAGATCCCTACAAGGACACCGCAGGACCTGCGATCAACCCGATGATCAAGATCATCAACATCGTTGCCTTGTTGATCATTCCGCTATTGCATTGATTGTCCCGATCAGGGCACAAACGAAAAAGGCCGACTCGATGTCGGCCTTTTTTTTGGTTTACGTGACGGCTAGGGGGGCGGAACTGCAAATCCGGAGACGATTCGTGCAGTTTTGTTGAAGGTTTTGGCCAGATCAGCCTGATTGGGGATGCCGCAGGGCGATTCGTCACACAGCGTCAGGCGGGGATTGGAGAATAGTCCGATTTCAGGTGAGAAGTAGCTCATGATGTCGCCGAAGCGTCCCTCCTTGCCGTAGCCATGGGCGTAAGGAAAACGACCCTCGGTGGCAGCATGTTCCTCATCGTGAGTGCCGCCCAGGAGATGTCCGATTTCATGGGCCATGGCATAGTTGGAACAATACTGGCCCTGGCCCTTGCCGATGCTGACCACGGCATAGGCACGTTCCGGACTCAGGGCGGATCCGCTGGCCCCATTGACCCACGCTCCACCGCAACCGCCCTGGGTATCGGCTACAAAATTGCGTAGCAGGATGACGGCATCGGCGGCCTTGTCCCGCTGGAGTTCTTTCAGTGCCTGTAATGTTCCCCGGCCCTCGGTCAGGTCATTCAGGGCGACTGTGTTGTTTGAATCATCCGGATAATCGACCAGGCGGATACCCGCCAACCGGAGGCTGATGTCGATCTTGCTGTCCTTGAAGGCCTGATTGGCCAGTGCGATCAACAAGTTGAGTTTACGTTGAAAAGCAGGGCTGGCGAGGCTTTTTGTGTAACCCGCCAGGATGTCGATGACGACCAGACCACCGGGAGAAATGGTGGCTCGGCGGGCATGAGCCGTCTCGCTTTTGCGGTGGATGCCGCTGCGGGTCACCCGGGTGGGTGAGGACGGGGTGACATCATCGAAAGGAACCACGTCGGCCTCTAACCCGGCCTCCTGCAAGCCAGAGGCATCCAGGTCGAGCAGTTGGCTCGTTTCCTCCGGAGACTCCTCCCTGAAAGTGTCGCCGGGCGGGTTTGACTCTCCACGGAATGCCTCGTCCGAGGTGTTGGCCAGCGGGCGTGTTTCCTGCGGAGATTCCAGCCTGAACGTTCCGCCTGGTGTCATGATCTGACCGTCCACCCCCCGGGCATCCAGACTCAATACGGCCCGGTGTAGAGGCGAGTGGGCCAGGTGTCCTGTCCAGGTCGTCAGACCTGAAAAGTCTACCTTGTAATCATCGCGGATCAGGGTGATGGATTTGCCATCGGGCAGGCCCAGCCTGAAAGCGGTGGCCTTGACCTGTTTTCGCAGTTTGGGCAGGGAAATACTGATTTTGTCACGGGCGGGAGCAGGGCGATTGACTGCCCGGGCAGCGGCATTTTTTGCGTCTGGCGAGGGCTTCGCGCCCGAAACTACCAGTTTTCTGAAGCGTCCTTGGCCATCGGATTCGGCCAGGTAGTTGTAATCCCTGAGCCATTGTCCAAGCGTGTCCGGATCAGGGTGCGCCTCGAGCATCGAGCGCAGTTTTTCCGCCGTCATGTCGGGCTGCTGAACGGCATGATCAGGTAGGTTGGGCAGGGGATGCCGGTCATTCGCTGGCCGGGGTCTGGCCAGTGTCATCTGCCCTGACAGCGACAGACTGAAACCGATCAGTAAAATTTTCTTGAGTGCGTTCATCTTTTTTCCAGGATATCCGGATTTTCAGGCCTCTGGCTTAACGGTAAGCGTCCCGGGTGGAACCGTCTTTTCATGCGGGTGCGTTATAGTATATTCGGCATCAGTCGGCAATTCTGCGAAAAATTACCCCTTTTCCGGATCGGGAAGGCAAAAGCGGGAATCGCACCGATACACCGGGGCCGTTCCGTTTTTTTTCCATCAATACCTGCAAAATCTACTCCATGACCAGTTCGCTCTACCTCAGCACCCTCGAAGCCGGCTCCGGCAAGTCTCTGGCATCTTTGGGGATCATCGAATTCGTACTCCGCAAAACCACCCGCGTCAGTTTTTTCAGACCCGTCATTCCATCCCTGGAACCCGGTCAGCGGGATGAGGATATCGATCTGATACTCAGTCATTTCGGTTTGCCGCAACGCTATGAATCTTCTTATGCCCTGACCCAGGATGAAGTCAAGTCCCTGATCGATCAAGACCAGACAGCCGTCATCATGGACCGCATCTTCAAGGCTTACAAGGTGCTGGAGCAGGGTTCGGATTTCATCCTGTGCGAAGGCACCGACTTTGTGAGTGAGTTATCCGCTCAGGAATTCGATTTCAATGGTGAAATCGCCCGCAACCTGGGTTGTCCGGTACTCATGATCGGTGATGCCCATCTACGTCAGCATCAGGACGTGTTACCGCCCCTCAAGAGTGCAGTCGAGGCTTATGAGGCCCGGGGCTGTCAGGTGATCGGGGTCTTTATCAATCGGGCGGATCCCCAGGAGGTGGACCGACTGCGACAGGCCCTGGATGAAGCGTTCGATCAGAGCGAAAAATTGCTGGCGGTCATCGGCTATGACAAAAAACTGGCCAGTCCCAGAGTCCGGGAGGTGATCGATCAACTGGACGCAGAAGTGTTGTTTGGTCACGCTCGTCTCGATGGCCTGGTTTCCGGGTTTCTGGTTGCCGCCATGCAGATGCAGCATGCCATCACCTGGCTCCGGGATGATCAACTGGTCATTACTCCGGGTGACCGGGGTGATGTCATCCTGGGCATCATTCAGGCGGATTTATCCAGTAATTTTCCCCGTTTGTCGGGGTTGCTGCTTTCGACCGGTTTGCGGCCCGATCCTGCCATCATGAAACTGATCGAGGGATTGAGTAATCCCCTCCCCATACTGACCGTCAAAAGCGACACCTTCAGTACGGCCTCTGCGGTAGGTGAAGTGCATGCGGCTTTACGGGCCACGGATGCCGAGAAGATCAGCCGGGCCATTCGTTCATTCGATACGGCGGTCGACCTGCAGGAACTGGATACCCGGCTCGGTTCGATTCAGGTCCGCGGGATGACCCCACGCATGTTCATCTATGACCTGACCCAAAAAGCCCAGTCCGGGCGTAAACACATTGTGCTGCCCGAAGGCGGTGATCCCCGCATTCTCAAGGCCGCCGCTGAACTGATCAACCGCGATATCGTGGAGTTGAGCTTGCTGGGCCGAATCGATGCGCTGGCTTGCCTCATCCGAAAACACGACATTCCCCTGTCGCTCGATCAGGTCAGGGTCATCGATCCGGCTGCCAGCGATCGTCTGGACGAGTACGCGGATATCTACCACGAACTACGCCGTCACAAGGGCATCAGCCGCGAACAGGCCAGGGAGTTGATGGAAGACGTCTCCCACTATGGCACCCTGATGGTCTACCGGGGAGATGCCGATGGCATGGTATCGGGCGCGATTCACACCACCCAGCACACGGTGCGTCCGGCCTTGCAGATCATCCGCACCTTGCCGGGTTATTCCATCGTTTCTTCGGTTTTCTTCATGTGTCTCGACAATGGGGTGGTGGTTTACGGTGATTGTGCCGTGAATCCCAATCCCGATGCAGAACAACTGGCCGAGATAGCGATTGCTTCAGCCGATACCGCCCGCCAGTTCGGGCTGGAACCCCGGGTGGCCTTGCTGTCTTATTCATCCGGTGAATCCGGGCAGGGAGAGGAGGTGGACAAGGTACGGAAGGCTACCCGCATTGCCCGGTCATTGCGGCCTGACCTGCTACTCGAAGGCCCGATTCAGTACGATGCAGCGGTCGATCCCGAAGTGGCCCGGCAGAAATTGCCGGATTCTCCGGTGGCGGGACGGGCTACCGTCTTCATTTTTCCTGACCTCAACACCGGCAACAATACCTATAAGGCCGTGCAACGCGAGACGGGAGCCATTGCCGTAGGCCCGATATTGCAGGGGCTACGCAAACCCGTCAACGATCTGAGCCGAGGGTGTTCGGTGGAGGATATTGTGAATACGGTCATCATGACCGCCATACAGGCGCAGAACCGGTGATTCTGCTAACATCGCCGCGGCATCAGGCAGGAAAATGAGGCCCGTGCGGTTTGAATTTCATTTATCAACGTTGAGACCTTAAAACACAGAGGTTCGCCATCATGAACAGACGTCATTTCATACAAACCGGTTTGACCGGTGTGGCCTTCAGTGCCTTGACCCCGCATCTGGCCAAGGCTGAAACAGTGGACGCTTCACCGGAAGGCAGTGTTTATTACACCCGGGCCAAACCGGGACGCTGGGCCAAAAAGGCAGAGGGGCACCTGCCGCGAATCGAGATCGAAAAGACAGGGGAGGACGTGAAGGTCAAGGTGACTACGCCCCATGAGATGCGGGGCCATGAGCATTACATCATCAAGCATGTGTTGCTGGATGCCCGCTATGGGTTCATCGAAGAAAAGCTGTTCGATCCGGCCCGCGATAGCGTACCGGTGTCCGAATTCACCCTGAAAAATCCGGAGGGTGGACGGGTGTACGTACTCAGTCTGTGTAACCTGCATGACCTGTGGCTGGCCAGCGCAGAACTCTGACCGTTTGCCACCAAAACCCATGATTCGATCAAGCCTGCTTTTCACCTTGTTGCTGTCGGTACGGGTTTTTGCGGCGGATATCGAGGTCAGCAGCGACCGGGATTCCGTGCAGCAGGATGAAGCCTTCGTGCTGACCTATTCTGCCCACGAAACCCCGGCTGCCGATCCTGATTTCAGCGTGCTGGAAAAGGATTTCGACATTCTGGGTCAATCGCAGAACAAACAGGTTTCACTCAGCGGCGGGCACTATCAGGAAACCAGCGAATGGGTTTTGAGTCTGGTCGCCCGGCAGCCGGGGGTGAGGGTGGTTCCACCGGTTGCCTTCGGTTCGGACCGTTCCGGTTCCCTGACCATCACGGTACTGGCGGCTGGCTCGCCTGACCCACAGCAAACCGATGAGGTGTTCATGGAAGTGACGGCGGATCCGGGCGAGCCGTATGTTCAGGCTCAATCCCTCTATACCGTCAAGCTGTTCAGTCAAACCGGATTCAACGGCGGGGAACTGAGTGAACCGGCAGCGGAGCATGTCCTGATTCAGCGTCTGGGCGATGATCGACGCTATACCACCGCACGTCAGGGTCATCCGTTCGAGGTGATTGAACGGCGTTATGCGGTGTTTCCGCAGCAGAGTGGCCCGCTGACGATCGGGAGCCTGATCCTGACGACCCGGGTTCCGGTCAGATCCGGCGGGGCCGGTGTCAATCCCTTCCTGGGATCCCGTCTGCAACTGAAACGGCTACAGTCAAAACCCGTGACGCTGACGGTCAAACCGGTGCCGAGGACATTCGGCAATCATCCCTGGTTACCGGCAGAGCAGGTAGTGATCCAGGAAAGCTGGTCAGGCTCGCTCGACCAGCTGAAGGCCGGTGAGCCGGTCACCCGCACCCTGACGCTGACGGCAAAGGCCGCCACCCTCGGGATGCTGCCGACATTGGCTCCGGCTGACATTCCGGACGATCAGGACAAGGCCATTCGTGCGTACGCGGATCAACCGGTGCTGAACGAGGAAAGACTGTCGACAGGGGTGATCAGCATTCGGCATCAGAAAATCGCCTATGTCCCGTCTCATGCCGGTTCAATGACCGTACC
>Ga0172376_10006688_pt1 | contig 12462 bp, 7 predicted proteins | sample Lak35m_FD_121114 | JGI IMG/M metagenome (GOLD analysis project Ga0172376, IMG submission 121114) | Freshwater microbial communities from Kabuno Bay, South-Kivu, Congo - kab_092012_35m | ecosystem: Environmental > Aquatic > Freshwater > Lake | place: Democratic Republic of the Congo: South-Kivu...
AGGCATCAAAATACACGGAAAACGCGGAATTACGGAAGACCGAGATAGATGCCGCAGGCATCAAAATACACGGAAAACGCGGAATTACGGAAGACCGAGATAGATGCCGCAGGCATCAAAATAGACGAATTAGCGGATGAATGACTTTTTTATTGCAGAGGCACGAAAGTAAACATAAAGATGTTCCCATGAACAGTTTTATTTTTCGAGACGAGAGTTTCAAAATTCGCGGTGCTTGCTTTGAAGTTTATCGGGAGAAGGGGTGTGGATTCACGGAATCAGTCTATCAAGAATGTCTTGAAATCGAAATGTCGCTTCGTGGAATTCCGTATGCTTCGCAATTTCAAGTCCCTTTGGTCTACAAGGGACGGAATCTTTCGCAAAAGTTCGTGCCCGACCTGATTTGCTTTGGCAAGGTCGTCGTTGAGCTAAAGGCGGTTTCAAATCTTGTGGATGAGCACCGCGCACAGATCATCAATTACCTGAAAGCCACGGGCTTTGAGCTGGGGCTTCTCGTGAATTTTGGACATTTTCCGAAAATTGAGATCGAACGATTTTTGAACTCGTCTGCTCATGGAGTGGTAGATCAGGTCTCGGATAAGTGTTAAACCATCGTGACGCCAAGTGAATGGCAACTGAGTTCCTCTTCCCTCTTCTGTGTTTTCTGTGTGTTCCGTAGGCCGCTCCCTCTGACTGTATTCCATGAAAATCCCGCACCTTTACCTCCCGCTCTCCATCCTGCTCGCGCTTTCCGTGGGCAGCCCTTCCAAAGCCGCGGATCTCTTCGACAAGTCGAATCTCGCGGCCTGGTGCATCGTGCCCTTCGACGCGAAGAAGCGATCTCCCGAGGAACGTGCCGAGATGGTCGCGAAGATGGGCATCAAAAAGATCGCCTACGACTGGAGGCAGGAACATGTCGCCGAATTCGAGCGCGAGATCCTCGCCTACCAAAAACACGGGATCGAGTTCTTCGCCTTCTGGAGCACGCACGAAGAAGCCTTCCGCCTCTTTGAAAAGCATGATCTCCGTCCACAGATCTGGCTCACCCTCAGCGGCGGAAACGAAGCCACGCCGGAGGAACGGATCAAAGCCGCCGCGACGAGGCTGTTGCCGGTCGTCGAGCGCACCCGCAAGGCAGGTTGCCCACTCGGACTCTACAATCACGGCGGCTGGGGCGGTGAGCCGGAGAATCTTGTCGCCGTCTGCGAATACCTGAAGAAGAACCACGGGGTGGATCATGTGGGCATCGTCTACAACCTCCATCACGGCCACAGCCACCTCGACCGGCTCCCGGCGGCGATCGAGTTGATGAGACCGCACCTGCTCTGCTTCAATCTCAACGGCATGGACATCGCCGGCGACACGAAGGGGCGCAAGATCCTCCCCCTCGGGGTCGGCACGGAGGATGTGAAGGTGTTGCGGCAGATCCGAGCGAGCAGCTACAACGGTCCGGTCGGTATTCTCAATCACACCGATGAAGACGCCGAAGGACGGCTCCTCGACAATCTCGACGGGCTAAATTGGCTGGTCCCGCAGCTCGACGATGCGCTGCCCGCGGCGAAGCCGAAATACCGCACCTGGACCGAAGCGAAGCCGCAAGCCGGAGGGGCGCGGCCTTCGCTCAAAGAAGGATCCGAGGTCGCCTCCCTGAGTGACGAATTCGGCAAGGCGCTTGCTGGCGGAGTGGTCACCGATGGCAACGCTGATTACCACACGCTGCCCTTTTCGATCGAATGCCTCGCGAAATTGGCGAGCAAGGATCGCTATAATATTCTCATCGCCTGCAATCCGAAGTCGGCCGGGACGCATTGGGAGCTCTACACCCATGCCGGACGCGGCACGCTGGCCCTCTACCTGCCCGGTCGCGGGGGCGACTTCGATTCGGGTGTCAATGTCTGCGACGGGCAATGGCACAACGTTGTTGCCAGCGTCGATGCGGAGACGGTCGCGCTCTGGGTCGATGGAAAGAAGGTGCTGGAGAAGCCCGTCGGCAAGGCGGGCGAGTTGAAGCAGGCGGAGAAGGAGCGGCTCGCCTTCGGTCGTCTCGTCGAAGGCGGGATCGGTTGCGACGGGATCCTTGATGATGTGCGGCTTTCCCGAGGAGTCATGAAACCCCGTCCTGGAAATGCCCCGCGCGAGCGCATGGACAACACGCTCGGTCTCTGGGATTTCGACAACATCGATGCGCTCCTCACGGGGCCGCGGGCACCGGCTCCGGCACCTTTCGAGCCGACCCTTGAGCCACTCGATTCCTCTCAGAACCGCCATTGGAAAGCCTTCGTGAACCGCGAACGCGTCTTCGATTTCTACGGGAAACAGGCCCTCGCCTTTCTCGCTCACCGTCCCTTGCCCGAACTGATTCCCGATTTCCCCGGGATGGACGGGGGGCAACAAGGTCACTGGGGCAACCAGAACGACCAGGTCACCTGGAAAGACGGCCGCTGGGCTGGGAGCGATCTCGGCAACGTCTTCAGCGGCGTCTTCAAAGGCGCGGGACTCACCCTGCCGAAAGGCGTGTGCGTTCGCTTCGATGATCTCGCCGCGGTCTTCGATCCGGAGACGCTGGGATTCCCGGCGACGTGGAAAGGTGGGTTTGTCAGGCTCAATGACGCGCGTCACGGTTTCATGGCCGGAGCCCCGCTGGAGGGCGAGGTCGTCGGGAAGTCGGTTGAAAGACGCGAGGGGCGTTACCTCGGGTTTTACCGGCATGGCAAAGAGGTGGTCTTTGCCTACGAGGCGGACGGCAAAACGCATTACCTCAACGCGCGTGGCGACGAGGCGGTTAAACTTGCTCCCATGACCCAAGGCGGGCCCGCGCAATGGCCGCAGTGGCTCGAGACCAAAGGCGCGGTTGGAGCGGAGAAGCCCTTCGCCACCGACACCCTGACGATCCCCTTCGAAAATCCCTACGGCACGCTCTTCTTCCTCACTGCCCACGACTTCTTCGAGGACGGCAGCGCCGCCGTGGCGACGATGACGGGCGAGGTCTGGTTGGTGCGCGGCATCGATGAAACGCTCGGGAAGCTCCGCTGGAAACGCTTTGCCACCGGTCTGCATCAGCCGCTCGGGATGAAGATCGTCGAGGGAAAGATCCACGTCCTCGGCCGCGATCAGATCACCTGTCTCCACGATCTCAACGGCGACGACGAGGCGGACTATTACGAGTGTGTCACGAACGCGATGCGGTCCTCCCCCGGCGGACATGATTTCGTTGTCGGCCTCGAGCGCGATGCCTCGGGGAATTGGTATTTCGCCTCGGGCAATCAGGGGCTCTGTCGCATCGGGAAGGACGGGGGGCTCGATGTGCTCGCGACCGGCTTTCGCAATCCGAACGGGCTCGGCATTTCGAAAGACGGACGTTTTCTGACGACGAGTGCCCAGGAGGGCGATTGGACCCCCGCGACAAGCGTCTTCCAGGTCGAGCTCGGTGTGAATGAAGGCGCGCATTTCGGCGCCGGAGGACCCAAGGATGGCAAGGCCCCCGAGCCGGTCCTTCTCTATCTCCCGCGAGGCGAAGACAACTCCGCGAGCAGCCAAGCCTTTGTCATCGGCGATGCCTGGAAGCCGCTCGAAGGCAATGGCAATCTCGTCCACCTCTCATCGGGTGGAGGCAGCGCCTGGCTCGTGATGCGTGAGCAGGTGAAAGGACGCTGGCAGTCCGCCGCGATGAAGATCACCGGCAACTTCGACTCGGGTGCCCAGTGCGCGCGCTTCAGTGGGAAGGACGGCGCGCTTTATGTGACCGGGCTGCAGGGCTGGGGCACTTACACGCCGCTCGATGGAGGGTTTCAGCGCGTCCGTTTCACCGGCGGAGTTCCCGTGCCGGTGGGTTTTGAAACGAGGGAGAACGGCGTTATCGTCCGTTTCGATCAGCCGGTTTCCGAATCCGCGGGTCTCGCCACGAAGACTTTCGCGCAGTGCTGGACCTACAAATACAGCGGCAGCTACGGATCACCCGAGTATTCCGTGCGTTATCCCGAAACGCCTGGTCACGATCCGCTTGAGGTGCGCAGCGTGCAGCGGATCGAGGGTGGCAAGGCGCTCTTCCTCGAGATCCCGCAGATCGTCCCGGCAGGGCAAGTCCATCTCCGTCTTGGCACGGGACAGGATCTCTTCCTGACCCTGCACGAACTCGGCGAGCCCTACACCGGATTCACCGATTACAGGAAGATCCCGAAGACGATGCACGCCGCCCAGATCGGCGTGGTCGCTCCCGTCGCATTGAAGCCGAACCCGTGGGCGGGCCGGGACAAGGGACGCGAGATCAAGGTCGAGGCCGGGCTCGGTCTGCAGTTCGTGCAGAAAGAGCTGCGCGTGAAAGCGGGCGAGCGCCTCAGCCTCACCTTCGCCAATCCCGACCTCGTCCCGCACAACTGGCTTCTCGCGAAGCCGGGCGCCCTGAAAAGGATGGGTGAGCTCTGCAATCTCATGATCGCCGATCCCGAGGGGCTCGCGCGCCATTACGTGCCGAAGTCGGATGACGTTCTCGTCTGGACCGACATGGTCAATCCGAAGGCGGATTTCACGATCCACTTTGACGCGCCCAGGGAGAAGGGGGATTATCCCTACCTCTGCACCTTCCCCGGTCACTGGATGGTGATGAACGGGGTCATGAAGGTGGAGTAGGTTTCCCGCATGCAGTCCCTCGATCTTTCCGAGCTCTCCGCCTGGCTTGAGTCCGAGGCGTGGCAGGGACGTTTTGATGGAGCCACCCTCGCCGGAGGCAAGCGCCTCGCCGCCGCGAAACAGGTGGTGAGGACCGATGCCGAGTTGCTCGACAACGGGGATGCGGAGCTTCGCGGCACGGTCGTGGACAAAGAGGGTCGTCACTTCGCTCCGGTGATCGCGGTGTGGCGGGAGGGCGGAAGCCTGACCTTTGAGGGCGATTGTGGTTGTGACGCTCGCGTTAATTGTGCCCATGCCGCGGCCGTCCTCTTCCATCTCGCGAAGGGAAAGGGCGCCCGCCTCGCCCGCGCCATGGGTGAAGCTCCCCTCGCGGAAAAAATGACGACGGGACAGAAGCTCTCGGTCGCGGCGGAGCCTGACCAAACACCCAAGAGGCTCGCATCGGAGACCGGTCCCTCTTTCCTCCTTCGCGTGCGGCGTCGTCCCGAGGGCGATCGCAGCGTCTGGTTGCCGGAGGTGTTTGCCGAGGCCTTCGCGATCTACGGAGGGCAGCGCGTGCCGCTCTCGCCGGGCGGGGCCCTGTTTCCGGTCGTGACGCCGGAGCGCAAGATCCCCCGCGACCGGGCCGCCGAGACGACCGCGCTGAACACGCTCTACGCTCTCGACCTGCATCCCGGCGCCGAAGAGCCGCCGCAGTCCTTGCGCAAGCTTGCGCGACCTGATTTCGAAGGCACGCTCTGGTCGCCTGATACGAAGAAATGGCCGCATCCGGAATTCTACTGGCAGCGCTTCCGGCACGACGGCGTCGCCGCGCTCGAGCGGAGAAAGTGGGAGGTGCGTTTCGCTCCCGAGGTCGGTTACAAGCCGCTTGTCTTCCGCACCCAGGGCTGGAGCGCGGAGATCGTCGAGGAGGGCAAGGGATGGTTCCACCTTTCCGCCGGCTTTGAGATCGACGGGGAAGCCTTCGAGCTGCAGCCCATCCTCGCCGCGCTCGTGAAGAACCATTTTCTCGAGGTGACCGAAGGGATGCCGTCAGGACAGGAGTTTCTCATCTTCCTTCCCGATGGGCGGAGCCTCGTCCTGCCGGTGGGTCGCTTCCGACGCATTCTCACGACCCTGGGCGAGCTGATGGAGTTCCAGTTCGCCGGCAAGGGGCCGCTGCGGCTTGGCAAGCTCGACGCCGCCCTCCTCGCCGGAGTGCTCGGCGAGGAGTCGCTCGCCGTCGCACTACCGCGCGAGATCATCGAACTCGAGACGAAGCTGCGCGACTTCTCGGCGATCGAGCGTGTCCCCGTGCCGCCGGGCCTTCGTGCCGAGCTGCGCGACTACCAGCGCGAAGGCTACCAGTGGATGCAGTTTCTTCTCTCGTACGGCCTCCATGGCATTCTCGCCGATGACATGGGCCTTGGGAAAACGCTCCAGACGCTGGCCCATCTTCTCGCCGAGGTCGAGTCGGGCGGGAATGCGGGCAAGCCCTCGCTCGTGATCGCCCCGACCAGCGTGGTGATGAACTGGCAGCGTGAGGCCGCGAAATTCGCCCCTGATCTGCGTGTCCTCGTCCTCCAGGGAGCGGACCGCAAATCGCACTTCCGGAAGATCCCGAAGGCTGATCTCGTCCTGACCTCCTATGCGCTCCTCCATCGCGATATGGAGGCTTTGTTAGAGCACGAGTTCCACCTCCTCGTGCTCGACGAGGCGCAGCACATCAAGAATCCCGGGGCGCAGGTGACCCGGGCGGTGGCGGCCCTGCACGCCGATCACCGTCTCTGTCTCTCCGGCACGCCGGTCGAGAACCACCTTGGCGAACTCTGGAGCCTGATGGAATTCCTCATGCCCGGGTTTCTCGGCACCCTCGAGCACTTCCGCAGCACCTGGCAGACGCCCATCGAGAAGAACGGCAACGAATCGCGCCGTGCCGCCCTCGCCCGCCGTGTCGGCCCGCTCATCCTTCGCCGCACCAAACACGACGTCGCCAAGGAGCTGCCGCCCAAGACCGAGATCCTCCACGAGATCGAGATGGGCGAGGCGCAGAAGGATCTCTACGAGACGGTGCGCTCGACGATGGACAAACAGGTCCGCCAGGCGCTCGCAATCCGGGGGCAACAGGCCCAGATCGTCTTCCTCGATGCCTTGTTGAAGCTGCGCCAGATCTGTTGCCATCCCCGGTTGCTCGGCGAGGATCATGCCGCGGGCGGATCGGCGAAGTTCGACTATCTCGTCGGTCTCCTGGAGACCTTTCGCGACGAGGGGCACCGCGTTCTCGTCTTCTCCCAGTTCACGACGATGCTTGATCTGATCGAGGCCCATCTCGTCGCGGAGGAGGTGTCTTATTTGAAACTGACCGGGGCGACGAAAGACCGCCAGTCGCTGGTCGAACGTTTCCAAGGCGGTGAAGGCGAGGTCTTCCTCATTTCCCTGAAGGCCGGCGGCACCGGTCTGACCCTCACCGGGGCGGACACCGTGATCCATTATGGCCCGTGGTGGAATCCCGCCGCCGAGAACCAGGCGACCGACCGGGCCTACCGCATCGGGCAGGACAAGCCCGTCTTCGTCCACAAGCTGATCTGCCGCAGCACCGTCGAGGAGCGCATCCAGCTGATGCAGGAGAAAAAAGACGACATCGCGAGCGATCTCCTTTCCGGCGCGGCCACCGGGATCGATCTCTCGCCCGAAACGATGGCGGGACTTCTGGGCGATTTTTAAGCGCGAGGGAGGCGGCTCCCGAGTGTTGATCTCGCCATTTGACCCCGTGTGTCTCGTCGTTCATCATCCCGATCCCTGCATGCAAGCCCCCGTTCTCGAAGTGACCGACCTGGTGAAGGAGTTCGGCTCGGTCCGTCCGGTCGACGGGATTTCCTTTGAATTGAAGCGCGGCGAAATCCTCGGGCTCCTCGGGGCCAACGGCGCGGGCAAGACGACGGCGATCAACATGATCCTCGGCATCGTCACCCCGACCGCCGGATCGATCCGTGTCTTCGGCAAGGACCTCGCCAAGGAACGCATCGCGATCCTGCGGCGGATGAGTTTCTGCAGCACCTATACGCAGCTTCCCGGAAACCTGCGCGTCTGGCAGAATCTCACCGTTTTCGGGAAGATCTATCGCGTTCCAAACCTTAAGAAACGCATCGACGAGGTCCTCGAATTGCTGGAGATCCTCCACCTCAAGGACCGCGTCTCGGGCAACCTCTCCGCCGGTGAGTCGACGCGTCTCAATCTTTGCAAGGCGCTCCTCAACAAACCCGAGCTTCTCCTTCTCGACGAACCGACCGCGAGCCTCGATCCCGACATCGCCGACAAGGTGCGCAAAGTGACCAAGCGCATCCGCGAGGAGGACGGCACCAGCATCCTCTACACCTCGCACAACATGCGCGACGTCGAGGAGGTCTGCGACCGCGTCGTCTTCATGCATCAGGGCAAGATTCTTTTCGTGGGAACCGCCGCCGAGATCCTCAGCCATTTCCGGGAAGAATCGCTCGAGTCGCTCTTCATCCGCGTCGCGCGTGGCGGCGAGGTTGAAGCTGCCACGGATCCGCAACCCGTCTCACGTGACCAATGACCTTCTCCACGATCCACGCGCTCGTCCTGCGCAATCTCTACCTCTACTCAAGGACGCCAGTGCGCCTCGTCGAGCTCGTCTTCTGGCCGCTCGTCGATTTGCTCGTGTGGGGATACCTCACCGTCTTCCTGCAGAAACACACCGGCGACGGCTTTCCCTATCAGATCACTTTTTTGATCGGAGCGGTGATCCTCTGGGACATCCTCTTCCGCGCCCAGCAGGGTGTCGCCCTCTATTTCCTCGAGGATGTCTGGTCGCGCAATCTTCTCAATGTCTTCTCGGCCCCGGTGACGAATGCCGATTACCTCGCCTCGACCTACGTGATCGGATTTCTCCGCGCGGCGGTGACCTCGGTCCTCCTCTCGGTCCTCGCGATCGTGCTCTATTCCTTCAATCTCTTCGAGCTGAACTGGTCGCTCGTGCCTTTCGTCTTCAACCTGCTCCTCTTCGGCTGGTCGCTCGGGATGATCTCGACCGCGCTGATCGTGCGCTGGGGGCCGGCCGCGGAGACCCTCGCGTGGGCGGTGCCCTTTTTCATCCAGCCCTTCGCCGCGGTTTATTACCCCATCGACGCCCTTCCTCCCGCGATCCGCTGGATCGCCGAACTCATCCCCTGTGCCCACGTCTTCGAAGGAATGCGCGATGGCCTGAAGGACGGCTCGATCTCGTGGCTCGATCTCGGCAAAGCGACCGGACTCAACGTGATCTACCTGATTCTCGCTGGGATGCTTTTCGTCCGCATGATGAAAACGGCCCGGGAGAGGGGATTGCTGACGAAGTTTGTGTCGCAGTGAAGTGCGGACGGGGAGCCCCGTCTCACCCCAGCATCTTCGGCAACCCGTCGAAAAACTCGACCAGTCCCGTCTCGAGCGAATACTCCGCACCGACGACGCAGAGGCCCTCCTGGTCGATGAGGCGCTCGAGGATTTCGGAACCGTGGCGGAGGTGATCGACCGAGGCGCGGATGTTCGACCGCACCGCGAAACGGACGAGGGCGGAACGATCCTGCGAAAGGCCCGTCTCCAGCAGCGTTTCCACCGAGGGCCGGATTCGGTTGACGATCGAGCTGAGGTTGCGGGAGCGGTTCGCCTGGGGGCGCTGCAGTTCGTCGATCGTGGCCTCGATTGCCCCACAGTTGGAGTGTCCCATCACCACGACGAGGCGGGCCCCGGTGACTTCGGCGGCATACTCGATGCTGCCGATCTGCGAGGGCGCGACGATGTTTCCTGCGACGCGGATGACGAAAAGATCGCCGAGCCCCTGATCAAAAACGAGCTCCGCCGGGACGCGGGAGTCGGAGCATCCGAGAATGATGGCGAAAGGCTGCTGCCCCGCGAGCAATTGGCTCCGCTTCGCCGCACCGCTTAGCCCGCTCTGGCTCGGCAGGTCTTCGGCAAAGCGGCGGTTCCCTTCGCGGAGGCGTTCGAGGGCGGCTGGGGATGCGATCATGTGGGGGCCTATTAGACCGAAGCCAGCCCGATATCAAGGAGCTTGATTCGTGAAAAAGCCACGGAAAGTCTCGGGCCTGGCGGAGACGAAAGGCCCGGTGGATGGTTGCCGCCCCCGTTCCTCAAAGGCCCTCGACCTCCCAGCCTTCGCGGTATTTCTCGTGGATCATCGCGTTGGCGGCATCGGAGCCGATGAATTTCCCGGAGGCCTCGTCCCACTTCAGCGTTTCGCCTTTCAGACGCATCGCCACGGTGCCGAGCAGGACCGCCTCGGTCATCGGGCCCGAGTAGTCGAAATTCGTGAGCGGTTTCCCCGGAATGTCGCCGCGGATCGCGTCGGCGAAGTTCTTGTGGTGATGGCCCGCTTCGACCGCTTCGATCACCTCGTCCGATTTCTTCCCGTCCCGGTAGATCGTCGGCATCCCTCCGTGGGGGATCACGAGCACGCCGGTCGTGCCGATCACGAGCGTGCCGGTCGAGGGTGCCTTTTCGATCACCTTGCCCTCGGCATTCTTTTCCTCGGGACCGAGCAGGGCGATCACCTCGGCGGGCACTCGCTGCGCTCCATCATACCAGGTAAAATCGAAATCGCCCGCGGTGAGCGCGTTGCCCTTCATGCGATGGTGGACGAGGCCGTCGAGCGGCCAACTGTCACCATCGACCGGTGCGGGCCCATGCGAGGTGACCTCGAGCGTCGTCGGCTGTCCGAGGCCCATGAACCAGGTGTGATAAATGTGGCAGCCCATGTCGCCAAGCGTGCCGGTGCCGTAGCCGATCCGCTTGCGCCAGTTCCCGGGGTGGAACTCGCGCGGGATGAACTGCCGCATCTTGCCGACGCCGATCCATTTGTCCCAGTCGAGCGTTGCCGGCGGGGCCTCGTTGCTGTCGGGCAAGGGAGTCATCGCACCCCACGACTTCGGGCACGAGCTGTGGACCGCTTTCACCTTCCCGACCACTCCCGCCTGGAGCAGCTTCACCGCGGTCTGGTTGCCCGAACCCGAAGCGACCTGGATGCCCATCTGGGTCATTAGCCGATTGGCGGCGGCAAATTCACGAAGGCGGCGCGACTCCTGCAAGGTGCGGGTGAGGGGTTTCTCGCAATAGACGTGCTTGCCGAGTTGCATCGCCGCCATCGCGATGGGCGCGTGCAGGTGGTCGGGTGTGCCGATCACGACCGCGTCGATCTCCTTGTGTTTCTTGTCGAGGAGTTCGCGCCAGTCCTGGAAAACCTTCGTGCCGGGATGGGCCTCGTCGAGCTGCTTGGTGCGGCCGAGATCGACCTCAGCCACGGCGACAAGGGTCGTGTTCGGTGCCTGCAGCATTTCGGTGAGATCACCCCAGGCCCGGCCACCAGCGCCGAAGTTGGCGAAACGGAGATTGCCGCTCGGAGCGCCCGAGGCGGTCGTTTTCCAACCGATCCAGGGAGCGGCGAGGGTGGTGGCGGAGGCGGTCTTGAGGAAGTGGCGGCGGGAGGTCATGGAGTCACGGGTCATGGGTCACGAGTGGATTGCGTCGGGTAGGTTGTCTGAAAGCGAGGCCCTTTGTCAAAGGTCGCGGGAGGCGCGATGGCGGACGGGGGATCGGATTCATCCCCGCCATCCTTCGGGAGCAAGCAGAGCTGTGGCAAGATTCCCGTCCGGGCTGACAGGAGGTAAACGCCTCTACCGAGGGGGTGATGAAAGTCGGTGTCGCCGATTTTGCATGAGTCATGGATTTCAATCGTCGACGAGCCGGGATTTTTTTGTATCCGTTGAGGAGACCACATGAGAACGACCGCTCGACTGCTCTTCTGTTTCCTCCTGCTCTTCCTGGTGCCAAACGGTGCCATCGCTCTTGACCGGGTGGCCTTCATCATCGGCAACGACGCCTATCCGGACGTGCCGCTCGACAATGCCGTCCGCGACGCGCGGGCCGTGAAGGCGATGTTGACGGGGAAACTCGGATTTCCCGAGGCGGGGATTCTCGTTGCCGAGGATGCCGACCGACTCACGATTTTTGAGAAATTCGAGGAGTTCAAGGACCTCGCCAAGGAGGCCGACATCGTCATGGTCTTTTACGCCGGGCATGGGATGGAGAGCCTCGACGGGAAGGAGAATTTCCTCATCCCCGTCGATGCCCAGATCGCGAAGGCGGCCCAGTCCGAGGCCGCCCTCCGGGCCACCGGGGTGAACCTGATGGATCTCAGCACCCAGCTCGCCGCCGCGACGACGGGGGCGAAAATCATCCTGATGGACTGCTGTCGCGAGCGGCCGGCAGGCCGGGGGGCGATCCGGGCCGGTGGCGGGCTCGTCACCTATGCCGACGCCGAGATCCCCGCCGACACCCTCATGATCCTCGCCGCCGCGCCGAACCGGGTCGCGAGCGACGGGGAACGCCATGGGCCCTTTACCGAGGCTCTGCTCGAGGTCTTGCCGGGCAACGGGAACAATCTGATGGACGCCTTCTTCGCGGTGAGCGACCGCGTCCGGGAAGTCACCGGCGATCAGCAGGTCCCCTGGCTGAAGTTCGATGGTTCGGGCCAGATTTTCCGCCAGCAGAAATTCCTTGCCGTGGCAGGGCCTTCGGCGATCAAACCCGTGCCGATGGTGCCGGCCGCGCCGGCCGCGCCGATGAAGACCCTCGCCGATCAGCTCCGGGGGGCGACGAAGGAAGCGCCTTTTGTGAATTCCCTCGGTCTCGAGTTCGTGCCGGTTCCCGGAAAGCCCGGGGTCTTCCTGTGCCGGACGGAGACGCGGGTGCGGGATTTCCGGGCCTATGTCGAGGCGACGGATTCTGTGCAGACGGGCGGGGCGTATGTGCTGAAGTTCGAGGAGGGAGAGCCCTCGTGGCAGC
>Ga0172376_10006692_pt1 | contig 12459 bp, 10 predicted proteins | sample Lak35m_FD_121114 | JGI IMG/M metagenome (GOLD analysis project Ga0172376, IMG submission 121114) | Freshwater microbial communities from Kabuno Bay, South-Kivu, Congo - kab_092012_35m | ecosystem: Environmental > Aquatic > Freshwater > Lake | place: Democratic Republic of the Congo: South-Kivu...
CTCGGACAATGTTCGATCACCCACCACATGGTCGACCGGTTCGATGGTGGCGACGTCCACTCCGTGCGAGCGGTACAGGTCGCGCAGTTCCTCGGTGCCGACGAGGTCGACGATCTGGACCCGGAATCCCTCGCGCTTGGGCATGAACGGTTGGTTCAGCGGTCCGATCTCGAGTCCCACTCCTTCGGGGTCGAGCATCGACCTCACGATCTCGTTGCGTGACCGAGGGGACGTGACGGGTGCGGACCGGGCGACGGTGGCGACCTCGGCGCCGCACTTCCGGCAGCGACCGTCCCTGATCGCTCGTCGTGCTCCACAGTGGGGACAGCGCGCCATTCGGACTCGTCTCGGGTGAGTGACCTCGCTGAATCTAGTCATGTCGATCCGCGGGGTCGCCGTCCGGACGACGCAGGTCGCTGTAGTACCGTGCCGCCGTGATCGGCGCCGGCGATGTGGCACCCGGTTTCTCGCTGGACGGCGTGGATGGTGACGGTGCAGTCCGTCGTTCCTACTCCTTGTCGGAATGTCGTGGCGCGCCGGTGGTGTTGGTCTTCTACCCCGCTGACAACTCCGCCGTGTGCACGGCTCAGTTGCGCTCCTACACCGACGACATCGGCGCCTTCTCCGCCATCGGTGCCCGGGTCTATGCCATCAGTCCGCAGTCGGTCGACGCCCATGCCGCCTTCGCCCGTCGCAACGACGGATTCGCCTTCCCGCTCCTGGCCGACAGCGACAAGACGGTGGGACGGGCCTACGGGATCCTCGGTCCGATCGGCTTCTACCGACGTTCGATCGTCGTGGTCGACGGTGAGGGAATCGTCCGCTGGGCCCATCGGGCGGCGGCCGGACTGACCTTCCGGCCGGTCGACGAGATCGTCGACGCCGTGCGCGCCATCGACACCTGACCACTCGTGGGTCGGCGGCGCGCTCAGGGCCGCTGCCGCTCCTCGCGACGGTTGGCCTTGGCCATTCGCGCGGGATCGCGGTCGGGTCGTCGTCGTTCGGCGTCCGTGGCGCGTTGGGCGGCGGCTTCGGTCTCGGCGCGCAGGAGCTTCCACGCCGCCACCCGATTCCGGTCGATGGTCCCGTCGCCGATGGCGCCATCGACGGCGCAGCCGGGCTGTCCCTCGTGTTGGCAGTCCGAGAAGCGGCACAGCGCGGCGAGCTCGTCGAGATCGGCGAAGGCGTCGTCGACCGAGTCGGTGTCGGCCACCAGACCGACGGCCCGGATGCCGGGGGTGTCGATGAGGACACCACCGGCGGGGAGGAGATGGAGTTCACGGGTCGTCGTGGTGTGTCGACCCTTGGCATCACCGGCGCGCACCGACCCCTCGACGGCCGCGTCATCTCCCATGAGTGCGTTCACGATCGTCGACTTCCCGGCACCCGACTCGCCCAACAGGGTCACGGTGCGTGAACCGATCACGGCCCGCAACTCGTCGAGGCCGACACCCTCCTTCACGGAGGCCACCACCACATCGAGTCCGGGATGGGCGGCGCGGACCTCGGCCTCGGCCCGTTGTGCGTCGGCCGCGTCGTCGGTTCCGGCCTTGGTCAGCACGACCACGGGTTCGGCCCCGGCGTCGCGGGCGATGGCGGTGCCGCGTCGGATGCGACCGTCCTTGACCGGACGGTCCAGTCCGCACACCAGCAGGACCACCTCGACGTTGGCCGCCAGTGCCTGTTCCTCGTCACCGTGGGCCGTCCGTCGCCGCAGCAACGATCGACGGGGGAGCACCGACACGATCTCGCCCTCGCGCAGGACGACCCAGTCACCCACGGTGGGCTCAGGCGTGAGGCGCTGGGTGAACATGACCGTCTCGGTGCGGTCGGGGAGGGCCAGCACCAGGCCGGCACCATGGTGACGCAGGACCCGCGCCGGTTCGACTCCGTGACCGGCGAGCGACAGCGAATTCGCCCAGCCGACGTCCCAGCCGAGGGGGGCGAGAGAGTCGTGTGGATGACTCACGATCGCACGGTCGGTCCGATGCTCATGCGCCGCCGGCAGTGACGACCCGGTCGAGTCGTTCGAGAGTCGCTTCGATGGCGGCCAGGTTCTTCTTCGGTGCACCGGTGCGCTCCAACATCGCCGGCCACAGGGCCGGTGCCCAATCGAAGGTCTCGGTCACCTTGGTGCCGCCGTCGACCGGTTCGAGTTCGTAGCGCCAGATGTGACGGCCGAAGTGACGCCAACCGATGCGACGTCCTTCCTCGAACTCCACCACCGTGTTCTTGATCGAATACGGCAGATGGATCTTCATCCGCATGCCGAATCTCGCCCCGAGGGTGAGGCGTGGTGGGTTGCCCTTCGCTCCGAGCACACTGTCCGAGCCGTCGAAATCGCAATGGCGCGCCGGATCGGCCAGTACGTCGAAGATCCTCTCCGGCGGTGCCGCGATCACCCGGCTGGCCGAGATGCTTCGCTCAGTGGTCATCGAATCATCCTCTCAGGCCGCGTCGGAGCGAGCGAGGACCGCAGCGAGCGCCTCGTCGATGGTGGGGTGGGCGAAGGTGAACCCGCTCTCGGCGAGCACCGCGGGCAGTACCCGTTGGCTGGTGAACAGGAGTGCGTCGGCGAGTTCGTGACCCAACAGGAGTCGCGGACCGAACGCCGGTACCGGGAGGATCGCCGGGCGGTGCAGCACCCGGGCCAGTGCCGCAGTGAAGTCCTTGTTGGTGACCGGAGTCGGGGCCACGGCGTTGACGGGGCCCGACACCTCATGATCGATCAGCCACCGGATGGCGGACACCTCATCGTCGATGGTGATCCAACTCCACCACTGACGACCGCTGCCCATGCGGCCGCCGGCGCCGAGACGGAACAGCGGCAGCATCTTGCGCAGGGCCCCACCGGAGCGGTCGAGCACGATGCCGGTGCGCAGCGCCGCCACGCGGATGCCGGCCTCGGCGGCCGGTGCTGCGGCGCCCTCCCACAGCACGCACACATCGGCGAGGAAGCCATCGCCGGCCGGGGCACTCTCGTCGACGGCGGTGTCGCCGGTGTCCCCGTAGAAGCCGATGGCCGACCCGCTCACCAGCACCGAGGGTCGCCGCTCCAGTCCGGCCAACGCGCCGGCCAGCAACTCGGTGCCCCGCACCCGGCTGTCGAGGATCTCCCGTCGGTAGGACTCGTTCCAGCGGTGGTCACCGATGCCGGCTCCGGCGAGATGGACGACGGCGTCGACACCCTCGAGCGCAGCGGCGTCGATGGTGCCGTCGGCCGGATCCCAGCGCACGGCCCGCTCACCCTCGGCCACCGGCCGCCTCACGACCGGCACCACCTCGTGTCCGTCGGCGCGCAGGGCTCGCCCGAGTTCGGTTCCGATGAGTCCGGTTGCTCCGGTGATGGCGATCTGCACGTGAGGTCCTCCTCGATGGTCCGCCGCGTGCAACAGCATCGGGCGACGTCCTATGCCCGGTACGCTCGCCGACCGATGAGCACCCGCAAGCTGATCCTCCTGTCGCTGGCCTGCGGTCTCGCCATCCTGGCGGCGGCTGCGGCCCAGCTGTTCATGGCCGCCCGCTGACGCCCGCTGATGCCTGCTCACGCCCGCTGACCCTGTCGTTCGTCGGACGTCGTGGCGACGGCCGTGTGAACACCCTGTGAAACACCGTGTGCAGCGGCCCGATCGCGGCTCACAGCGCCAGCCGGGTTCCCTAGGGTCGGGGCGTGTCCGGTGGGTTGTTCAGCGACTACGAGGTCGGAGGCTTCTTCGACGAGGTCTTCGGACCCGATGGTGTCGTGCGAGACCACTACGCACCCCTGCTGGAACGTCTTGGCGACTTCACCGTGGAGGACCTGGCCTCACGGGAACGCCAGCGCGACGCCTCGTTCCGCAACCAGGGGATCACGTTCACCGTCTACGGAGAGGACGAGGGGATCGAGCGCACGTTCCCCATGGACCTCATGCCCCGCATCATCGACGCCGAGGAATGGTCGGTGGTCGAGGCCGGGCTGGAGCAGCGCGTGCGGGTGCTCAATCTCTTCCTCGACGACCTCTACGTGGGAGATCGTCTGGCCGTGCGCGACGGGATCGTGCCGTGGTGGGTGCTCAGCTCCTCGGACGGATTCCGACGCGAGGCCTTCGGCATCCCGGTGCCGCTCGGCGCGCGCTGCCTGGTGGCCGGCATCGATCTGGTGCGCGGAGACGACGGTCGCTACGTGGTGCTGGAGGACAACGTCCGCAGTCCGAGCGGGATCTCCTACGTGGTGGAGAACCGCGTGGCGATGACCAGGCTGTTGCCGCAACTGTTCGCCGACATCCCGGTGCGGCCCGTGGGCTACTACGGCCGTTCGCTGCGCAACGCGTTGACGCGAGTGGCGCCGCCCACCGCTGGTGATGACCCGACGATCGTCGTGCTCACGCCGGGTGTGTACAACTCGGCCTACTTCGAGCACGTGTTCCTGGCCGCCCACATGGGTGTGGAGCTGGTCGAGGGTCGCGATCTCGTGGTCGACGAGCACATCGTCTTCATGCGCACCACGAAGGGACTCAAGCGTGTCGATGTGATCTATCGGCGCATCGACGACGTCTTCCTCGATCCGGTCGTCTTCCGGCCCGACTCCACCCTCGGTGTCCCCGGGCTGCTGGCCGCCGCCCGCTCGGGCACGGTGACGATCGCCAACAGCATCGGGAACGGAGTGGCCGACGACAAGGCGGTGTACGCCTATGTGCCCGAGTTGACCCGCTTCTACCTCGGTGAGGACCCCATCCTCGACAACGTGCCCACCTATCTGCTGTGGGATCCCGAACAACGCGAACACGTGTTGGCCCATCTCGATCAGCTGGTCATCAAGCCGGTGGCCGAAGCCGGCGGCTACGGGATCACCATCGGGCCGAGCGCCACCGACGAGGAGCTCGCTGGGTGTCGTGAGGCCATCCTCGCCGACCCACGGGGCTGGATCGCCCAGGAAGTGGTGAGCCTGTCCCGTCATCCGACGCTGGTGGGAGAGGACGTGGAGGGTCGCCACATCGATCTGCGTCCGTTCGTGTTGACCAGCGACGGTGTGGAGGTGATCCCCGGTGGCCTGACCCGCGTGGCCATGCGCAAGGGGTCATTGGTGGTGAACTCCTCGCAGGGCGGTGGATCGAAGGACACCTGGGTGCTGGCTGGTCCGCACTCGGGTGGAGATCTCGACCGACCTTCGGGCATCGAGGGCGAGGACATCGAGACCGGTCGAGGAGTGAGCTGATGCTGGCTCGTGACGCCGAGAACCTGTTCTGGACCGGTCGGTATCTCGAGCGGGCCGAGGACACGGCGCGGCTGCTGGATGTGACCTACCACGGCGTGCTGGAGTCGCCGGTGGGGGAGATGGACATGGTGTGGCGCGCCGCTCTCGACGTCGCCGGTCTGCTCGACGTCTACGAGGAGAGCGGGCGGCCCCTCACCGCAGCCGCCGTGTCGGCCTTCCTCGTGCACGACCTCGACAATCCGGGCTCGATCGCCGCGGCAGTGGAGCGGGCCCGGGAGAACGTGCGGACCGTGCGCGAGTCGGTCTCCACCGAATGTTGGGAGGCGGTCAACTCGTTCTGCCTCCGGCTCCGGGCACGCGATCTCGTGTCGGATGTGCGTCGGCAACCACATGACGTCTACGGGTTCGTCCGGCAGAACTGTCAGGCCTTCGCCGGAGTGGCCTCGGAGACGCTGCCCCGCGACGACGCCTACCGCTTCTTGCGTCTCGGATGGAACCTCGAGCGAGCCGAGTGGACGTGTCGGCTCCTGCGGGTGCGACAGGTGCACCTCCAGGCGCCGGGCTTCCACGAGTGGGTGGGCACGTTGCGTGCCGCATCGGGACTGGAGGCGTACCGCCGACATGCGGGTGGCTCGATGGACCCGGTGGCCATCGTGCAGTTCCTCCTTCTCTCCGATTCGTTCCCCCGGTCGGTCTTCTTCGCCGTGCGCGCCGCCGAGGATGCGTTGCGCGAACTCTCGGGCGGAACCAACGAGGGTCGACCACTGCGCCTGCTCGGTCGACTGCGCGCCGAACTCGAGTTCGCCGAGCCGCTCGAGATACTGCAGTCGGACTTCGAGGGGGAGATGTTGCGCATCGAGGCGGCCATCCGGGCCGTCAGTGCCGCAGTGAGCGTCGAGTTCTTCATCAACCTCCACCATCTCGACCTGCACACCGTCCGACTGGTGGCGGCCGAGGCCTCCGGTGTCGATCCGACGAGGAGCCCGTCACCGAGCCAGGCACCGAGCCCGGCACCAAGCCCGACGAAGAGCCCGGCGACGGACCCGTCGACCGGTGAGGACGCGCCGTGAGACTCGAGATCCGGTACCGGTCGATGTTCGAGTACGAGTCCTTCGTCACCGAGTCCCAGAACGAACTGCGGGCCTGTCCGGTGAGTGACGAGTACCAGGAGCTCATCGGCTACCGGGTGGTGGTCTCGCCGGCGGCGAAGATCGCATCCTTCGTCGACTACTGGGGCACGCGCGTCGATGCCTTCGGACACCGTGAGCCCCACAGCTTCCTCGAGGTGGTGGCCTCGGCCGCCGTCGAGACCAGGCCGCGACCGTTGCCATCGGGGATCAGTCGGTCGGGACTGCTGGTCGATCCACCGTTCGTCGACCGCCATGCCGAGTTCCTCGAGCGGACCCCTCATTGCGACTGGGGAGCCGAGATCGCCGCGCTGGCCGCGCAACATGTGGCGCTCGCCGGGGACGACGTCGTGTCGAAGGTGCTGGCCCTGCAGCGCCTGGTGGGCGCTCGACTGCAGTATCGGAAGGGCGTCACCACGATCGGCCTGCCGGTCGACGAGGTCCTCACCGGCGGTGTCGGTGTGTGTCAGGACTACGCCCACCTGGCCATCGCCCTGTGTCGGAGCGTCGGTATCCCCGCCCGGTACGTGTCGGGCTACCTGTTCACCCGGGACGAGACGACCCTCGTCGATCCGGTGCCCGAGGATGACGAGTCGTTACGGGTGCTCACTCATGCGTGGTTCGAGGCCGCCATCCCCGCGTGGGGCTGGCTCGCCCTCGATCCGACGAACCAGACGATCGTGGGCGAGCGTCACGTGAAGATCGGCCATGGCCGCGATTACGACGACGTACGCCCGCTGTGCGGCGTCTACTCGGGCGCAGCCGAGGGCCGGGTCACGCCCACCGTGGAGATGCGGCGCCGGACCGGCGCCAGTGCGGTCACCGATCCAGCCCGCCGGATGCAACAAGCGGCCCAGCAGCAGTGACCGGCGACGGGGTCGGGCCCCGTCGGGCTCGTCGCTAGGATCGAGGCGGTTCTGTTCCCCCCGGAGGTGGTCCCCACGGCCGAGAACTTCGACGTCGTCGTCATCGGCGGCGGTCCCGCCGGCTACGCCGCCGCCCTCTATGGGGCGTCGGCTGGTCTCTCGATCGCCCTCGTCGAGAAGGGCACGATCGGTGGCACCTGCCTCAACGTGGGTTGCATCCCGGCCAAGGAGTTGCTGGAGACGGCTGCGGTCCGCCGGGCCATCGTCTCGGCCGCCGAGTTCGGGTTGCGCACTTCCGAGCCCGAACTCGACTTCTCGGTGACCCAGATCCGTAAGCAGTCGGTCATCGACGGACTCATCGCCGGGCTGAGCGGACTGCTGGCCAAGCGCAAGGTCACGGTGTTCGACGGCCTCGGCACACTCGGGGCCGGACACGTCGTCTCAGTCTCCGGTGGGACCTCGGGTGAGGTCGAGCTTCACGGCGACGCAGTGATCCTCGCCTCGGGCTCGGTGCCCCGGGTCATCGACGGCTTCGACGTCGACGGGACGACCGTGGTCACGTCCGACGAGTTGCTGTCGCTCCAGTCACTCCCGGCCTCGGCCGTCGTCATCGGTGGTGGGGCGATCGGTTGTGAGTTCGCCTCGATGATGAGCGACCTCGGCACCAAGGTGACCATCCTCGAGGCGCTCCCGCAGATCCTTCCCGGTTGCGACGAGGACATCACACGGATCGTGCTCCGTTCTTTCAAGCAGCGCGACATCGATGTGCGCACCGGCGTGAAGGTCACGGGCCACCAACCCCAGTTCACCGGGGGCACCACGGTGTCGTTCGGTGAGAGCGAGTCGGTGACGGTCGACATGGTCGTCGTCTCGGTCGGGCGGCGTCCGTTGTCGGAGACGCTCGGTCTCGGCGGGACGTCGGTCCAGGTCGCCGACAGTGGTCATGTCGTGGTCGACGAGCGATGCCGCACCGGTGAGCCGGGCGTGTGGGCCGTCGGTGATCTCATCGCCACCCCGGCGCTGGCCCATGTCGCCTTCGCCGAGGGGATGCTCGCCATCCGCGACCTGCTGGGCGAGGAACCCACACCCATCGATCACTCCCGTGTGCCGTGGTGCATCTACTGCCATCCGGAGGTCAGCTTCGTCGGTCACTCCGAGGCCTCGGCCAAGGCCGCCGGCTTCGATGTGGTGGTGAGCAAGCACCGCTACGCAGGGAACGGTCGGGCCCTGATCCTCGGGGAACCCGAGGGCATGGTGAAGATCATCGCCGAACGCAACGAGGACGACACCGGGGGTCGCATCCTCGGGGTCCACATGGTCGGCCCCTGGGTCACCGAGCAGTTGGGTCAGGCCTACCTCGCCGTGAACTGGGATGCCCACGTCGATGACGTGGCGGCGCTCATCCAACCCCATCCGACGCTGAGTGAACTGTTCGGTGAGAGCGTGCTGGCGCTCACCGGCCGTTCGCTGCACGGTTGATCCGGAGGATCACCATGGCTGACATCCAGCTGCCGCAACTCGGTGAATCGGTCACCGAGGGAACGATCACGAAATGGTTCAAGAACGTCGGTGACGCCGTGGCCGCCGACGAGGTGCTCTACGAGGTGTCGACCGACAAGGTCGACTCGGAGGTCCCTTCACCGGTGAGCGGTGTGCTGACCGAGATCCGGGTGCCCGAGGGCGAGACCGTCGACGTGGGCACCGTGCTCGCCATCGTCGGTGACGCCGGAGCGGCGCCCAGCGCAGCTGTGGCCCCGGCGCCCGCTCCGCCCGAAGCGGTGACGCCGGCACCCGCTCCGGCACCCGCTCCGGCACCCGCTCTGTCACCCGCTCCGGCTCCGGCTCCCGCGCCCGCTCCGACTGCCGCCCCTGCTCCGGCTCCTGCTCCCGCACCTGCTCCGGCTCCTGCTGCTCCGGCGCCGACTGCTGCACCGACGGCACCGGTCGACGACCCGAGGATCAGTTCGCCCATCGTCCGTCGGCTGCTCCTCGACAACGGGCTCGATCCCGCCGCCATCACCGGGACCGGTCAGGGCGGTCGCCTCACCCGCAGCGACGTCGAGGCCGCCATCCGGCAACGAGCCGCCGGTGGGGGAGCGCCGACCGCACCCACCGCAACAACTGCACCTGCGGCACCCCCAGCACCTGCGCCTCGTGTGGCCGAGGCGCCGCAACCGGTGCGCGCCGGTTCGGGTGACACCGTCGAGGTGCTCAACAACATCCGGCGGCGTACCGGTGAGCACATGGTCATGTCGAAGGCCACATCACCGCACGCCTACACGATCGTCGAGGTCGACTACGAGAACGTCGAGCAGGTACGACGCCGCCACCGCGAGTCGTTCCGGGCCGAAGAGGGATTCGGCCTCACCTACCTGCCCTTCCAGTCCCGAGCGGTGATCGACGCCCTGCGCGACTTCCCGCACATGAACGCCAGCGTGGGTGACGGCGAACTGATCGTGCACAACCACGTCAATCTCTCCATCGCCGTCGATCTGAACTTCGAGGGGTTGCTCGCCCCGGTGGTGCGCGATGCCGACGAGAAGCGTCTGCGGGCCATCGCCCGCGACATCCATGATCTGGCTGCCCGGGCTCGGTCGAAGCAGTTGAACGCCGACGAGATCACCGGCGGGACCTTCACCCTCTCCAACTCGGGTTCCTTCGGAAGCCATCTCGTGCTCCCGATCATCAACCAACCGCAGGTGGCCATCATCTCCACCGACGGCGTGCATCGTCGGCCGGTCGTCGTCACCGACGCCGACGGCGGGGAGTCGATCGCCATCCACTCGGTGGGCCTGTTGGCCATGAGCTGGGATCACCGTGCCTTCGATGGCGCCTACGCCGCCGCCTTCCTGCGCGAGGTCAAGGAGATCCTCGAGACCCGCGACTGGGAAGCCGAGTTGTGAGGTGAGCACGGAGGCGACGGCCGACCGGTCACCGGCGCCGTTGCACGTCCGTTGGCTGGGCACCGTCGGCTACGAGGAGGCGGTCGATCTCCAGCGAGCCCTGTTCGACGAGCGCCGGGGTGACTGGCTGCTGCTGCTCGAGCACCCGCACGTCTACACACTCGGAGTGAACGCCGATCCGGCCAACGTCCTGGTCGATCCCGCCTCGGTCGGGGCTGCACTGGTGGACACCGACCGCGGGGGCGATGTCACCTATCACGGGCCGGGTCAACTGGTGGGCTACCCGGTGCTCGATGTACCCGGTCGGCGCGGCGGTGGACTGGCCGACACCGTGGGGTGGATCCGAACCGTCGAGCAACTGGTGATCGACGCGCTCGGCGACCTCGGTCTCGTCGATGTCGGTCGGCTCGGTCGGTATCCCGGCGTGTGGGTGGCCCCCGAGTCCGCGCGTCCGCGCAAGATCGCAGCCATCGGGGTGCGGTTGGTCCGCGGTCGTTCGATGCACGGCTTCGCGCTCAACGTCGACCCCGACCTCGCCATGTTCGAGCACATCGTGCCCTGTGGCATCGCCGACAAGGGTGTGACGTCGTTGACCGCCGAGGGGATCGACGTCTCCATGCGCGACGTGGTCGACGCCGTCGTCGCCCGCGCCAGTGCGATGCTGGCGCCGGGTCGCCTTCTCGATCGGGCTGATGTCGTGTGGAGGATCGCCGACGACGATTCCGATCTGTCGCCGTTCAGCCGGGGCGAGGGAGCCGGTACCCCGGTGCGTTCGGCCTCGGATCATCGGAGCGGTCCCTCGCTGCGTTTGCGGGGAAGGTTGGCCGAGGCCGGTGTGGCCGACGGACTGGCGATCGACGAGCGCAAGCCCGAGTGGCTCCGCGCCAAGGTGGCGCTCGGTGAACGATCGCTCGGGGTCGAGCGCACCCTGCGCGATCTCTCGCTGGTCACCGTGTGCGAGGAGGCCGGCTGTCCGAATCGCTCCGAGTGCTGGTCGGACGGTACGGCCACGTTCATGATCCTCGGGGAGCGCTGCACCCGCGCCTGCGGTTTCTGTCTCGTCGACACCCGTCGACCCGAGCCCCCCGATGCCGACGAACCGCAGCGTGTGGCCGAGGCGGTGGCCCGCATGGGACTGGACTTCGCCGTACTCACCACCGTGGCCCGCGATGACCTGCCCGATGAGGGCGCCGGCGCCATGGCCGACACGATCAGGGCGATACGCGAACGCACACCCGGCGTGCAGGTGGAGGCGTTGATCTCCGACTGTCGGGGACGGGCCGACGCCCTCGCACTCGTGTTCGCCGCGGCACCGGACGTTCTCAACCACAACGTGGAGACGGTGCCCAGGCTGCAGCGCGCCGTGCGGCCATCGGCCGGCTACGCGCGATCACTGTCGGTGCTGGCGCGTGCCCGACGTGCCGGACTGGTGGCCAAGTCCGGACTCATCGTCGGCATGGGAGAGACCGACGACGAGGTGCTCTCGGTGCTGGCCGACCTGGCCGGCATCGGTGTGTCGATCGTGACCATCGGTCAGTACCTGCGTCCGACGTCCACCCATTTGCCCGTCGATCGGTGGGTCACTCCCGAGCAGTTCGACGAGTACCGCCGAGTCGGACTCGAACTGGGCATCGCCCATGTGGAGGCGTCGCCCCTCACGAGGTCGAGTCATCACGCCAAGGAGTCGCTCCGGTCGGTGGCCGTCGACCTAACCTGACTGGGTTCGGTGTCGATGTCGAGATCGGACGGTGGAACGAACAGGGTCGGACCCGACGGGTTCACCGAGTCCGACCGATCGACGGGCCGACATCGGGAGTATCCGCTCGACAGCGCTCGCGCCGCCCATCGGGATGAGGTCGTCGCCCACCTAGCCGGACTGGGCATCGTCGTCGATCCCGCTGAACTCCACGCACCGCTCCTGCGCGTCGAGACCCACCCGCCCGAGTGGTTCGACCCCGTGTGGTACCTCGCCGAGAACCCGGACGTCGAGTCGGCGGGCGTGGATCCGTTCGTGCACTACGTCAGCTTCGGTTATCGGGAACGTCGGTGGCCGAATGTCGTAGTGGCCACTCGTGCACGCGAGACCGGTTCGTTCATCGATCGCATCCTGTCGGCACGTGACGTCCGCACCGACACTGCCCTGCGTCTGGCGCGTGCGAACCGGGAGGTGTCGGCTCCGCCCTCGACGGTGCTCGAACCCATCCGCCGGGCGCTCGCCGGAGGTGAGAGCCGCTTCGTCATCGCCATCGGGCACGACGACTACACGGCGAACACCGGCGGGGTGCAACTGTGCGCAGGTCTCGAGCAACGTGAGTTCGCTCGGCGGGGCATCGTCCATGTCTACGTGCACCCGAGCGTGCCGTTGCACA
>Ga0172376_10006693_pt1 | contig 12459 bp, 11 predicted proteins | sample Lak35m_FD_121114 | JGI IMG/M metagenome (GOLD analysis project Ga0172376, IMG submission 121114) | Freshwater microbial communities from Kabuno Bay, South-Kivu, Congo - kab_092012_35m | ecosystem: Environmental > Aquatic > Freshwater > Lake | place: Democratic Republic of the Congo: South-Kivu...
ATGATTTTGGCATCGCGCCAGTTGAGGCGATGAGCTGGGGCAAGCCAGTTCTGGCGCTTGATTTTGGTGGCGCCAAAGAGACGGTCTTACCGGGCATGACCGGTGAATTTTTTGAAGCGGCCACGCCCGAAGTTCTAGCAGATGGTGTGCGACGCTTGAGGGATAATTATAAAAATTATAGTCCGTTGGTAATTCGTAAATGGTCGGAAAAATTCTCAAAAGAAAGGTTTCGGCAAGAATTTGCGGAATTTGTAAAGAAGGTTGGTTATAGCATATAATGAGCATATGCTTATTGGTTATCAGCGAATTTGGGATGTTCTAACTTATAGCGCTAGCAAAAATAAACTAGCTCACGCTTATCTGTTTTGTGGTTCATCTGGAGCGGGAAAGATGACTTTGGCTAAGGAATTTGTTAAATGGCTTTTTTGTGAAGAGACTAAACTCGGGGGACAAACGAATGGGCAACCTTGCGATGTTTGTCGAAGTTGTCAAGAAATAGAAAAAAATAATCACCCGGATTTACTAGTGGTTTCGGCTAGTCAAGAAGAAAAGTCATTAGAGATCGGCATTAGCCGAATAAGGGAGCTTCAGCATAAATTGCTTTTTTATCCCTATAAATCTTCTCTCAAAGTTGTTATAATTGAAGAAGCTCATAATCTAACCCGCGAGGCGGCTAATGCTTTTTTGAAGACACTGGAAGAGCCTAGCTCAAAAAGCTTGATTATTCTAACTAGTTCCGCTTGGGATTCAATCTTGCCGACTATTTTATCGAGGTGCCAGCTGATTAAGTTTTTACCTGTGCCAACGGGCGAATTTAAAAAAGGGTTAGAGAAACTGGGAGCAAAAGGTGTTGTTCTTGATAAAATAGTTAAATTATCAGCTGGTCGGCCGGGTTATGCGATAAATTTATTGAATGATCAAAAATTATTATCCTATCACGAAGCGCATATTAAAAAATTAGAAGATATTTTAAAGGCAGATTTAGTTTTTCGTTTTCAGGCAGCCCAAGAACTTAGCCAGGATGTTTTTTTAGCAAAAGAAATTCTTTCTCAATGGCTACTTTATTTGAGAGATAGATTGTTGGAGATAAGCGGCCAAGGTGACTTATTAATTGGCGAGAAAAAGATTTTAAAAATAAATTATTCTTCCAATACTTTGCTTCAAGCTTGTCGCGAAATAATGGGCGCTCAAGAGGCTCTAAATAATCCCAGCTTTAACGCAAAATTAGTTTTAGAAGTTTTATTAATGAAAATTTAAAAAATATGTCTAGCAAAAAATATTTATTTAGTTTGGCGATCCTGCCTTTATTTTTTGCCGCAACCTTGCCCATTCTTCCGTTCAATTGCCTGCCTAGTCGCGACGGCGGTATTTTTAAGTCTGTTGACCGAGGAGATAGTTGGAAACAAAAAGTGACAATCTCTAAAAGCCAAACTATTGCTTCTTCAAATATTTTAACAACCGTTGTTGATCCAAAGAATTCGGAGATTCTTTATTTGGGAACTCGAGGAAAAGGCCTTTATAAAAGCATGGATGGTGGCGATCTTTGGTATCACGTAGATGACCTGGCAAAAGCCTTGGATGCGCGTGCTAATATTTATGATGTAGCGATTGATCCGAAAAATAATGGCAACATTTATCTTGGGACCTATCAAAATCACTTTGGACGGCTTTTCCGTTCAAACGACGCCGGTCGAACATGGGACGAGGTTTATCGAGTTTCTCGGGAGCAGTATGCGATTTTTGCAGTTGAAATTGATTCATTTGACCCATCGGTGATCTATATTGGAACAGCGGAAGGTGGTTTTTTAAAAAGCATCGATTTTGGGAAGAGTTGGCGGGTAGTTAAGTGGTTTGACGATGTTATTACGGATATAAAAGTTAATCCGTATGATACCAGAACCGTTTTTGTTAGTACCTCGCACAAGGGAATTTTTAAGACTAATGACAAAGGACAGAATTGGCAATCATTGGATAATCTAAAGAATTTTCCAAGAGAAATCGAAGGGATAGAAACCTTAGTTATGGATAATAAAAATCCTAATGTTTTATATCTTGGTTCAAAAGTGGGCTTATTAAAAAGCGCTGATGCGGGACAGAGTTGGCAGAAAGTTAATATCGTTATTCCCCCAGAATCAGTGCCGATTATGGCTGTTGCCCTAGATCCTTTAACTTCTTCGTATCTTTATTACAGTGCTGGCAATGTAATTTATCGTTCTCAGGATAGCGGGCAAACCTGGACAGTCAATCCGATTGTCACGACCAAGAACATAAAAACGATTACCGTTGATCCGCAAAATCCACAAGTTGTATATGCGGGGATAGGAGAATAAAGGGCTTTGTCCAAAATTCAAAACCGTAGGTGATGAATTTTAGTAACAAAACCTTTATCCCGCCCTCTAAACTCTCGGATAAACCGCCTAAGATTAAAGAGAGATTGATAGCTATATAATCTTAGGGGTTAATCAGATGGCATAGAGGGCGGGATACTCAATGTTGTAGTTAAAAATTATAGTTGGTTGAGTGAGATAACAATATTAATTTTAACTACTCTTGGGATAAAAATTTAACTAAATAATTTTTAAACAACATTGGTATGTATAAAGTAATTATCAATAAAATAAAACCGGATTTAGAAAAAGCGATTGCTCGTTTTAAAGAAGAAATGGGAACACTTCGGACTGGCCGAGCAACGCCGGCGTTGGTGGAAACTGTTGAGGTGGAGTGTTATGGTTCTCGCCAGCCGTTAAAACAGTTGGCAGTTATAAATGCGCCAGAGCCTCGACTTATCACGGTTCAGCCTTGGGATATGTCGATTGTCAAAGAAATAGAGAAAGCGATAAGCTCTTCTCGAAGCGGCTTATCAGTCACGGGCGCAGGTGAGATTATTAGAATTTCCATTCCGCCATTAAACGAAGAGAGTCGTAAAGAATTAGTGCGGAATTTAAAACAAAAAATGGAAGCATCTCGAATTTCGATTCGGGCATTGCGCGAGCAGGTTTGGAAAGAGCTTCAGGATGGAGAACGAGCTGGAACAATTCGCCAAGATGATAAATTTCGTGGCAAGGAAGAATTACAAAAATTGATTGATGACTATAATAAAAAAATTGATGATTGGGGTGATGCTAAAGAGAAGGAGATAATGACAGTGTAAATTCTTTTACCGCTTTTTTGGCGGCAAAAAAGCGGCGGAAAAAACCGTCGCGCGGGCGTAAAATTTTAAAAAATTCTAGGCCTTGGTTCGCTAAAATTACTATCCACAACGCCCCAACCTGACGGTTGGGGCCCCACCACATCACGTAATTTTTTAACGCTTACCCAGGCCTGAATTTAAACAAAATTTTCGCCATGCGCGAAGCCATAAGCATTCTTTATGTTAACTGCCATCGTTTTTATAATTATTTTAGCCGTGTTGGTTTTTGTCCATGAGCTTGGACATTTTTTAGTTGCTAAAAAATTTGGCATAAAGGTAGAAGAATTCGGTTTTGGTTTTCCGCCCAGAATTTGGGGGATCAAAAGAGGCGGGACGATTTATTCAATTAATTGGATACCCTTTGGTGGGTTTGTAAAAATTTTTGGTGAAGATGGCGGGGATAGAGCTGATAAACAATCTTTTGTTTCGAAAAAAATCTGGCAGCGAGCCAGTGTTCTTCTGGCTGGCGCAACAATGAATGTTATTTTAGCCGTTTTTTTATTATCGCTTGGATTTATGACCGGACTGCCTTGGGCGGTCGAAGATAGTGAAAATATTGTTGGAGCAAAAGTTCAAATAACTCAAGTTGCCCTCAGTTCGCCATCGGAGTCAGCTGGGATCAAAACAGGGGATATTGTTTTGGAAGCAAGTAGTCAGGTAGAGAAGCTTAATAATTTAGAAAAAGTTATTGATTTCCAGAATTTTATAGACCGAAGCAAGGGTAAAGAAGTTTTAGTTAATTTAAAAAGAGGTCAATCAGTTTTAACTTTTAAATTAGTTCCACGAGAAAATCCACCGGTGGGCGAAGGGGCCATGGGTGTTGGTCAGGCTAGGGTTTCTCAAATTAGTTTTCCTTGGTACCGGGCAATTTGGGAAGGACTGATGACAACTTTTAGCTTAATTTGGCTGACCCTTTCTTCGTTGGGCTTGCTACTTTGGCAACTTTTTAGTCACGGCCAAGTGGCGGGCGAGGTAACTGGGCCAGTCGGGATTTATTCAATTACTGGTCAAGCTGCCCAGATGGGCTTTGTTTATATCTTGCAATTAGCCGCACTCTTATCAATTAATCTAGCAGTCATCAATGCTTTTCCTTTTCCGGCACTGGATGGTGGGCGCGTGCTGTTTTTGCTTATTGAAAAAATAAAAGGGTCACCAATCAGCGAGCGAGTTGAGCGGACAATTCATTCGGCTGGCTTTGTTTTCTTGATTTTGCTGATGGTTGTGGTAGCGTTTAAGGACATTGTGAAGCTTCTTTAATTAAGCACGAGGATAATTAAATGTTGAATAGACTCTTTGGAAAATTTTCAAAAGACATTGGAATAGATTTGGGTACAGCTAATACCCTGGTTTATGTTCGCGGTCGCGGAATCGTTATTAACGAGCCTTCGGTAGTGGCGGTTAATCAAAAAACCGGGCAAATTTTGGCGATCGGTAGTGAGGCCAAAAGAATGGTTGGGCGAACGCCGGGTCATATTGTGGCAACGCGACCATTGGTTGATGGGGTAATTTCTGATTTTGAAGTGACGGAGCAGATGCTGCGTTATTTTATTAATCAAGTTCATCGAAAAGGTTTTGCTTTTCTCTCTCGGCCTCGAGTCGTGGTTGGTGTTCCTTGTGGTGTAACCGAAGTGGAAAAGCGAGCCGTGGAAGATGCAGCACGAAATGCTGGAGCTCGGGAAGTTTTTTTAATTGAAGAGCCGATGGCGGCGGCAATTGGTTCTCGCCTGCCGGTGCAAGACCCGGCAGGCAATATGATTGTAGACATTGGCGGTGGTACTTGTGAGGTAGCCGTTATCTCGCTAGGTGGAATTGTCGTGAGCAGAAGCTTGCGAATTGCCGGTGATAAGCTAAACGACGATATTGTAAAATATGCTCGGGATGAATTCAAATTATTGCTAGGCGAAAAAACAGCGGAAGATATAAAAATTTCGGTTGGTTCGGCTTTTGAGTTGGGCGAAGAACTCACCGCAACTATGAGAGGCCGGGATTTGCTTAATGGTTTGCCAAAAGAAATCACTGTAACGGATACTAATATTCGCGAAGCCATGGCGCGTTCGGTCAAAATTTTAGTTAATTCGATCAAAACGACAGTCGAGCAAACCCCACCAGAATTAGTTGCCGATATTATGGAAAAGGGCATCGTTTTGGCTGGCGGCGGCAGTCTTCTGAGGGGACTGGATAAATTGGTGGCCAGAGAGACTCAAATGCCGGTTAGGATTGCCGAAGATCCGCTTACGGCGGTGGTGCGAGGTTGTGGTGTTGTCCTAGAAGACATTGACAAGCTTCAGGAAGTTCTAGTTTCACCGCAGTATCGCGAGGCGCCAAAATAAACAGTTAGAAATTCAGCGCCTGGACGTTAAATAATTAAAAAGTATTACTAAATGAGTCAAGGACGTTTTTCAAAAACTTTTTATTTATTCTCCGTTTTAGCAGTTATTTTGCTGCTGATTTTTTTTAATTATTTGGGGTGGCTGGGCTCTTCCAAAAATTTTGTTTATAACGTATCGTCACCTTTCATGAAGCTTTTTCAGGCGGTTGACCGGCAAATAGCGGGGGCCTTTAATTTTTGGACCGAACTTAAAAATCTTAACCAAGAGAATAAAAATTTAGGCGACGAAAATCGACGACTTTTGGAAGAGAATACGAATTTAAAAGAAGTGCTAAGAGAGAACGAATTATTGCGTCAGCAACTAGCAATTGCCCCGCCGGAAAAGGAGCAATTAATTTTAGCGGATGTTATTGGCTATCTGCCACAAGTTGGTCAATATTTTTTGATAGACAAGGGTAGTCAGCAGGGGTTAAAAGAAGGTATGACGGTGGTTGCGGCTAATAACTTTTTTGTGGGTCGTTTAGTTGAAGTTGGTGATCGTTGGGCTAAAGTTTCGCTAGTGTTGGATAGTAATTTTTTAGTTAATGTCTTAACTCAAGAAACAAGGGTGCGGGGGATCGTTAAGGGTAATCATGGCCTGGGTTTAATTATGGAAATGATTCCCATCGATGCGCAAATAAAAGTTGGAGAAAATATTTTGACCTCGGGAATTAATGATCAAATTTCTGGTGGTTTGGTTGTCGGCCAAATATCTTCTATTGAAAAAAAAGAGAGCGAAATATTCCAGCAGGCAATTTTGCAAACGGTAGTTAATTTTAATAAATTAGAAAAAGTTTTTGTTATTATAAATTCAGGCAGTTAGCTATGGTGCAATTTATTTTTATTATTATTTCGCTAGTTGGCGTTATCTGGCAATTAACAACCTTAGCGGAAATTTCTTTTTGGTCGGTTTCGCCTAATCTGGTTCTGGCTATCGTCTTGGCGGGAGCCGTTTTTATTCAAGAATCGTCAAAATTGGCTTGGCTAGTTTTTATACCGGCTCTGTGGTTAGATTTTTTGAGTGGCTATCCCTTTGGGATTATAACGCTGGGATTCTGGGGCGCTTTCTTTTTAGTGGATTTTTTAGCGGCACGTTGGCTTAAAAAAAACGATTTGCCGGCCAAAGTTTCTCTTTTGTTGATTGGTATTAGTTTTTTTGAGATCAGTCAGGTTCTTTTATTAAAATTAGCTTTTTATTTTAGATTAGTGGCGGGTTTTGATTTCGATAGCTGGTATTTTTGTTTGAAGTTAATGGCCAGTATTTTAATAAATGGCACTTTGGCGTTGATAATTTTGTGGTTTTTTAATAAAAGCATTTTTTTGAATAATTATGATCGGCCGATTAAACTTAGGTAAAAAATTAACTCGTTATCGGGTTAAAAAAACCTTCAAAGAGAATATTGAGGCGGAGGAAATTTTGCTGGATGCTACTCGATCGGAGGAGCTTGGCGGGCAAAAGATAGAAATTCCAATTGATCGGAATAATTTTAGGATTTTTCTGGGTATTATTTTAGTCGGTTTTTTGATTTTTTCCAGTCAAGCGGCTTATCTGCAAATATTCAAAGGGGATTATTTCAGTCAGGCGGCAGAGAATAATTATATTCGTTCCCTGCCAGTTCTGGCTTCCAGGGGGATTATTTATGATCGTTCAATGAAACAATTGGTTTATAATATTCCTAGTTTTGATTTAGTTATTTCGCCGCAAGATTTACCAGTAGCGGCAAGGGAGCGTCTTTTAATAATTGAAGAAGTTGCAAAATCAACTGGGATTGATCAAGAAGAAATAGAGAGTATTCTAAAAAAAGCAGAAACCAAAAGATCTCCGATGGCGGTTATTCTTGAAGCCTTGGACCATGAAACGCTATTGGCGCTTGAGGAAAAGATTAGTGGTTGGCCAGGTTTTAAAATAGAAAAAAATATTTCTAGGCAATACGTCTCGCCGTTATCTTTTTCTCACGTTCTGGGATATATGGGAAAACTAACTCTAGTAGAGGCGGAAAAAAATCCAGAATACTTTTTAACTGAAAAAATTGGCAAAAATGGCCTGGAGTATTTTTACGAAGAAACCCTGAGAGGCATTCCTGGGGAAAAATTAGTGGAGGTTGATGCGAAGGGTCGATTCAAAAGAGATATTTCAGAGAATAAGCCGCAAGATGGGCGAGGGTTAGTTTTGTCCTTGGATAGTCTTTTGCAAGAAAGTTTTTTTACGGCGGTTAGCAGGTCTCTCCAGGATCGTAAATTAAAAAAGGCAGCAGTTGTGGCGATCGATCCAAAAACTGGTGGAATTTTAGCCATGCTAAGTTTTCCGGTTTTTGACAATAACTCTTTTGCTCAGGGGCTAACCGCTAAAAATTACGCTGAATTATCGCAAAGCCCAGATCGGCCGCTTTTTAATCGAGCTATTTCGGGTCAATATGCGCCTGGCTCAACTATCAAGCCGCTTGTTGGTGCTGCGGCTATTCAGGAAAAGGTGGTTACCCCGCTAACAAAAGTGAATGATTCGGTAGGTGAATTAGTTATTCTTAATCAATATAGCTCGGCAGTCGCTTACAGCTTTGGCGACTGGAAGACTCACGGAGTAGTTGACTTATACAGCGCCATTGCCCAGTCTTGTAACGTCTATTTCTATACAGTTGGCGGCGGCTATGGTAGTATAAAAGGGCTGGGAGTAGATAGATTAGAAAAATACTTTAATCTGTTCGGTCTCGGTAAAACCCTGGGGATTGATTTAGCTAACGAAAGTGACGGTTTAGTTCCGGGGGAAATTTGGAAAAAACAACTTAAAAATGAGCCCTGGTACATTGGTGATACTTATCATATTTCAATTGGCCAGGGAGATCTGCTGGTCACGCCACTACAAATGGCTGTTGCCACCGCCTCCATTGTTAACGGCGGCAAGATTATCAAGCCCCATCTAGTTGACAAAATCATTGATTCGGACAAAAATGTTATCGAAACAATTCAGCCAGAGGTTCTCTCACGGGACTTCATCAGCCAGACAAACTTATCGATTATAAAAGATGCCATGCGCCAAACCGTTACCACGGGTTCGGCGCGTTTGCTTAATGATTTGCCAGTAGCGGTCGGCGCCAAAACTGGAACAGCGGAAGTGGCTGGTCAGAGCAACTACAACGCTTGGGCAACAGCTTTTGCTCCATTCGATGATCCGAAAGTTGTTTTTGCCGTTTTGGTTGAAAATGCTGGAGAGGGTAGTCAAGTAGCTATTCCGATTCTTAAAGAAGTTCTAGTAAAATATTTTACTAATTAAATTTTCAAAAGTTTATAACAAAATTTTTTCGTCTGGCATGTCCAATAACTATTATTAGCTTTGGTAGGCGGAAAGATTAAAATTTTTAATCATGGCACAGTATCTAAGTCAGGAAGGGTTAGAGCAGCACAGGCAAGAACTAGAAGATTTGAGATTTAAGCGCCAAGAAATTGCCAAGCGCCTCGAAGAGGCCAAGGCCTTGGGCGATCTTTCAGAAAATCAGGAATATATTTCGGCTCGAGAAGCGCAAGCTTTTAATGAAGGAAAAATTTTAGAGCTGGAACAACTTTTGAGAGATGTTATTGTGATCGACCAAAACCGAAAATCAAGCACTGCGCGGATTGGTTCCACTGTCGAGGTTCGGGCAAACGGCAAGACTCAAAAATTTATGATTGTCGGGTCAGAAGAGGCCGATCCTCGAAATGGCAAAATTTCTAATGAATCTCCTTTGGGGAAAGCTTTTTTGGGTCACAAGGCCAGTGAAGATGTTAATGTTGAAACGCCGGGTGGCAAGGTGAATTATAAGATCATTAGTGTTGGATAAAACTTGTTCGACTAGTGACTTTCAAAATCGTGAAGTTTTTCCCGGCCCGCTTCGGCTCGAATCGAGGCGAGCGAGAAAAACTTCACTCGCCATGCCTCTTCGCTCTCCTCGCTTTTTTCCAAAAAAGTGGGGAGCCATGCCCGCCCTGTTAGAAATTATGGCAGACTCTTATATAACAAATTAAAATCTTTAATAATTTCTAACAGGGCCCGCTCATTCGGCCTGAGCGTTTTGAAAAGTCACCAGTCTCGCTTAGATGAAAAATAAGTGTTTCAGAAAATATATTCTCGTTTTTTATTTTTTAGCTTGATTTTATAACTATTTTACCCAAGGAAGGAATTTATAGATTTTGCATTTTGAATTGTCATTTTTAATTTTAAGATTTTAACTTTTAATTTACCACTGTGTCTCTAGAAAAAATAAAACAAGATCGTCTAAAAAAGTTAGAAAATTTACAGTCTTTTGGTATTGATGCTTATCCGGGCAAGGGTTTAGCCGGGCGAATTTTGATAAAAGAAGTTTTAGAAAACTTTGCTGATTTTGAACAGGTGAAAAGAGAAATAATTTTAGCTGGTCGTTTGCGCGCTCTGCGACTTCATGGCGCTTTAGCTTTTGCGACGCTGCAGGATGTTTCTGGCAGTTTTCAGCTTTTCTTTCAGAAGGATCAATTAGGCGATGAAATGTATTCCCTATTTTCTGATAATTTAGATATGGGTGATTTTATCGAAGCAGTGGGCGAGCTTTTTATTACCAAGAAGGGGGAGAAAACCTTGCTAGTGAAAAAATTTAAAGTTTTAACCAAGGCCTTAAATCAGTTGCCGGATAAATGGCACGGTTTATCAGATGTGGAAGAGCGATTCCGCCGACGCTATTTGGATGTTTTGATGAACGAAGAAACAAAAAAATGTTTTGAGGCCAGGAGCGAAATTATTAAAAATATTAGAAAATTTTTAGAGATGAGGGATTTTTTGGAAGTAGAAACGCCAATTCTTCAAGCTTTGCCCGGTGGCGCTCTGGCTCGGCCGTTTAAGACTCATTTAAATGCTTTGGATATGGATTTGTATTTGCGTGTTGCGCCAGAACTTTATTTGAAGAGATTATTAGTGGCTGGTTTTGAAAAGGTTTATGAACTCGGCCGTTGTTTTCGAAATGAAGGCATGGATAAGGCTCATAACCCAGATTTTACGGAACTAGAATTTTACTGGGCTTATGCTGATTACGAACAGTTAATGGAATTAACTGAAGAAATGTTTGAATTTTTGGTGCCGGAGCTAGAATTTGAATATCAAACCCACAAGATTGATTTAACAGCGCCGTTCAAGCGAATCACGATGAGTGACTTGTTGCTTGAGCATTATAAAATTGATATTGCGCAAATTACTAAGGAAGAAATGCTTAAAGTTCTAGCTGGAGCCGGTGAAAAAGTTGATCCGGAGATGCCTCTTTGCAAGATGATAGATGAATTGTTTAAAACCTTGCGGCCAAAAATTATTCAGCCGACTTTTGTAATGAATCATCCGATTGAAATGTCGCCGCTGGCTAAGGCTTCGCCCGATAATAAAAATGAGGCGGCGCGGTTTCAATTATTAATTGGTGGTATGGAATTAATTAATGCCTATTCGGAATTAAATGATCCGCAAGATCAGGCAGCTCGCATGAAAAAACAGGAGCATCATCATGGCAAGGACGAAGAGATCCAGCGATTTGATCAAGATTATATTGAAGCTCTAGAATATGGCATGCCACCGGCAGCGGGTTGGGGGATTGGTATTGATCGGTTAGCGATGCTTTTAACTAACGCGGCGAGTTTACGGGAAATAATTTTATTCCCGGCGATGCGTGATCGAGGGGATGCGTCGGAAGCATGATGCAAGACATATTAAGACGAGTATGATAGATGCTCAAATCGCCATTTTTGAAAGTTTTAAAATCCGCCGATTTTATGACGAAAAGGCGGAGGTTTGGTATTTTTCAGTAGTGGATATAATTGCGGCTTTAACCGAACAATTAGACCATAAAAAGGCGCAAAGCTACTGGACTACATTAAAAAATAGGCTAAAGGAAGAGGGAAGTGAGATGGTCACAAAATGTGACCATCTGAAAATGCAGGCTACTGACGGTAAATTTTATTTAACCGACGCTGCTGATGTGGAGGTTATTTTTCGCTTAATCCAATCCGTCCCCAGTCCAAAAGCCGAACCCATAAAACTTTGGCTGGCTAAAGTCGGCTATGAACGAATCCAGGAAATTGCCGACCCCGAAAAGTCAGTTAACCGCGCTCGGGAAAATTGGCAAAAGTACGGCCGAAGCGAAAAATGGATTCAGCAGAGGATGATGGGTCAAGAAACCAGAAACAAATTGACGGATTATTGGAAACAGAGCGGCATTAAAGAAAAAGACGAATTTGCTATTTTGACCAACATTATTCATGAAGAATGGGCAGATATTTCCGTGAAAGATCATAAAAAATTAAAGGGTTTAAAAACTCAGAATTTGCGCGATCATATGAGCGAAGCCGAATTGATCTTTACGGCTTTAGCCGAGCTTTCTACCCGCCAAATCGCTCAAAAAATTAATGCGCAAGGCATGGTAGAAAATAAATCTGCCGGCAAGCAAGGCGGCGGTGTGGCTAAAAGAGCCAGAGTAGATTTGGAAAATAAAATCGGGCAAAAAGTTGTTTCCGGAAGTAATTTTTTAAAAGATCGGCAAAAGAAATCGTTAAAATAATTTCTATGGAAAACCCCAACTTTCTCAAACAAAAATACGACCTGCACAACGCGCCGGAAGTAGAAGCCGCGGCCAAGCGCGCGGAAATTAAAACTGGCGAAAAAGTCTCTCAAAAACCGGTCGAGCGCATCCAGAATTATGTTGACCGGTTCAAGGAAATCACCGAGCGCCAGGATCCGTCAAAGCGCGAGCATGGTATAGAAGCCTTAAAGCGTTTGCTCTGCTCTAAATTCGTTATTAAATCCGAAGAAATTCCGGAGCCATATTTTGATAATCAAAAAAGGCTAGCACGCGAACAAGGCCATGGCGAGATTGAAGTATCGCAAGAAGCAAAAGATCAGCTAACCGAAGTAATCATTACC
>Ga0172376_10006695_pt1 | contig 12458 bp, 9 predicted proteins | sample Lak35m_FD_121114 | JGI IMG/M metagenome (GOLD analysis project Ga0172376, IMG submission 121114) | Freshwater microbial communities from Kabuno Bay, South-Kivu, Congo - kab_092012_35m | ecosystem: Environmental > Aquatic > Freshwater > Lake | place: Democratic Republic of the Congo: South-Kivu...
CCTAATTCACTTCAAAAACTTTATTGTACTTGGAATCAATTAAGTGTATTACCTGAACTTCCTAATTCACTTCAAGAACTTTTGTGTAATGGTAATCAATTAACAGTATTGCCTAAACTTCCTAATTCACTTCAAATACTATATTGTTATAATAATCAATTAAGTGTATTACCAGAACTTCCTGATTCACTTGAAGGACTTTATTGTAATAATAATAAATTTATAAAAACATATAAATATTTAAATAAAATAATTTTTTGGTAATTCTGAAAAGAAAATTATTACTAAAAATTGATTTGTTTTAATTATTTTTAATTATTTTTATTTTTAATTATTTTTATTTTTAATTATTTTTATTTTTAATTATTTTATTACAATAGATAGAAATGTATATTTTGGTTGAATATTATTATAAAAATGATGATTTTCCTGAAAGATTTTCTTCATTTGATAAAATTTATGATTATGATAACGTGTGTTCTTTACGATGTGATGGTTGTAAATTAACTGTATTACCAAGGCTTCCAAAAAAACTCCAAACACTCCGTTGTAAGAATAATCAATTAACTGTATTACCAACACTTCCCGATTCACTTGAATCTCTTGATTGTTCTTATAATCAATTAACAGTATTACCTAAATTACCACTATCTATTAGTGCCATTAATTGCGAACATAATCAATTAATCAACTTTCCACAACCTCCAAGATATTTACGGTATCTGATATGTCGTAATAATTTGTTAACTTCATTACCAAAATTTAACTGTTCGATGACTTATTTTGATTGTTCTCATAATCAAATTACATCAATTTCAGAAATATATAGTTGTGAAGAATTTATTTGTTATTCAAATAAATTGAAGAAAATACACAAACTTCCATATTTCCTAAAAAGGTTTAATTGTAGTTGGAATCAATTGACTTCATTACCCAAAATTCCTACTCTATTTAATCGATTTAAAAGTCTTAGTTGTGAAAATAATCAATTGACAATATTACCAGAATTACCAGATACAACACAATATATTTATTGTAAAAAAAATAATTTTATTAAAAATGTAAAATATAATTATTTTATAACAATTCTTTATTTATGAATTTGTGTCTAGAAAGAGATATATTATAATAAAATATTTTATGTGTAATTTTAACAAAAAAAATTGAATTCCGATTGCCTTCTATAATATTTTTTAATTACAATAAGGATGGGAAATAATCAATCCGATACAATTATATCACAACTTACTAATCTAAAAATAAAAGATTATGAACATATTAGTAATTTTATTAACCGAAATATAAATTTACATAATATAAATGAAAAAACCTCAAATGGTACAACTCTTTTATTATGGTGTATTTGTAATTTAGATGATGAAGTATTGTATAATACAATCAAATTATTAATTAAATCAAATGTCAATATTGATTTAACAGGAAATTTCATAATTAAAACACATAATAAAAAATTAAAATATAAAAATCAATCTCCATTGTTTGCTTTAACAAGAAAGACAGGAACAAATATGTTATTTAAAACAATTGAACTTCTAATAAATAGTGGGGCTAAAATTAATTTCTATCGTGATGAGTATTTGTATAGATATCATGGAATAGATTATATATATCAATTTCGTAATCAATATGATTATAATATATTTGAATTATTAGTAAAAAATGGAATGAATATTAACGATGCTAATATTATATGTCGTGTTGATGGAAAACCATTGACAATGTTAACATATATGGGTGGTGGTGATTTAATAAACAATATAGAAGTAAATACAAAAGAATCAGAATTATGGTTAATAAATAAAATCATTAATTTAATTAATGATCATACTAAATTATCGGTTTTATAAAAACATTTAATCTAATCTTCTAGATTCTTTTTCTTCTTTTTCAATACGTTGAATATCATTTTGTCGTATTGTTTGTATTGTTTTTGTTAAAATTGATATAATATTATCAGAATATGTTCGCAAATTATAACTCCAATCAATAATTTTTTTATTATTTGATTCATTGTTATTATTTGATTCATTGTTATGATGTAATTCATTGTTATGATGTAATTCATTGTTATGATGTGATTCATTGTTATGATATGATTCATTGTTATTATTTGATTCATTGTTATTATTTGATTCATTGTTATGATGTAATTGTAAATCACCCATTGATTTTGAGCGAACCATTTTAGCTAATTCTTTTGTAAAAACATGTTTAAGATTTTTATCTCTAGAATTAATCATATTAATTTCTGTAATTCTTTGACTATAATTATAGATTACACGATATGTAAAATATTGAGCATTCCAAAATAATAAACCAAAAATTGATAAACTATCAACTAAATTTGGTTTATAATCTGGTTGAATATATCTAGCTAAATAAAGACAATAAGTTCCGATTAAGATTCCGGGTCCCCGAATTAAAATATTAATATATGAATTAAATTTTTTCTCTGTTAATGAATGAATAAAATTATATTTATTCAAGATTAACATGATATAATCTATTCCACCGGGGAATCCATTTATAAAGAATATAATATAATTACTTACTAAACCAACTTCTGGATTAAAATATACATTGTATCCAACATACATCATTAATATATGATGAACCCAATCAATTGTGTGAAGATAATTGAAGAAAATCATATGATAATAATGTAAAGCAACAGTTAAATTAATTGGTGTTGTGGAACCGATTATTTTAATTGATTTTAGTGGGTCTTTTAGAACGGATATCATATCATCAAATGTATATAAAACAACTATAAAATTAACAAATAAATGAAGCCAATACCAACGTACAGGATTGTTTTCTCGTTGAATTAATGAATCAAGACAATAAATGAAAGTCATAATTAAAAGTATTTCATCAAAATTAGTTTTTTGATAAAATTCATGAAGTGGGACAAAATATTCATACATAAATATTCGAATAAATGTATTTAAAAACATTATAAATTTAACTGGAAATCGTAAATTAATACGTAATGTTTCTAGAATTGATATTATTTGTGTTAACATTATTATTAATTTCAAAAGTATAAGACAATATTTTGAAATAAACAATTTTTTAAATCAATTTTATATTTTCGTTAAATAAAATATATTATAAAATATAAAGTTAAAGTTTTTTAAATGGTTCGATCAAGTAAATCAAAAAATAAAAGTATTGAAACTATCAAAATAAAGGATGAAACAACCGCAAGAGATTATCGTCCAAAAGAAGAAAAAAGATTAGTTCCTAAAGTTTGGGAATTACCCAATCGTAAAACATTTTTTAATTGGTCTTTAAATACATATTCAGTTTATAATGCGAGTGTTAATAAAAAACCAAATAAAATTGGTATCAAAGGCAGTAAATTTGAATTCTTTTCACATCAAAAATTGGTCAGAGATTTTATGCAGAATCAATCCCCATATCGTGGATTATTATTATTCCATGGTCTAGGTGTTGGTAAAACTTGTGCGGCGATAGCAATTGCTGAATCTTTACGACAAAAAAAGGAGGTTTGGATGTTTTCAAAAGCTAGTTTAGAAAGTAATTTCTTCAATGATTTAAAATTATGTGGTTTTGATACATTTAGAACATATAATCATTGGGTTTGGACTACATGTTCGACAGATGTTGAAAAAGAATTAGCTAAAGATTATGGAATTCCAGAAAATGTAATTACAAAAAATGGAGGGGCATTCTTAATTGATTATGGTAAAACAGATTCGAATTATAATTTATTATCTTCACATCAACAAGAAAAATTGGATTATCAAATTGAAGAAATTATTAGAAACCGATATAAATTTAAACATTTAGATGACACTAGATTACTTTCAAAACTATGTAAATTTCCATTTGATGATAAAGTTATTATTTTTGATGAAGTTCATAATTTAATTAATAGTATGGCGAATAAATCAAAAACAGGAACCGCATTTGAAGAATTATTAATGAATGCTAGAAATACAAAATTAATTTTTTTAACAGGGACACCATTAATTAATGATGTTTTCGAATCAACTAAAATATTTAACATTTTACGTGGTTCGATTGAAACATTCGTTTTTAGAATAGTTAATGATATGTATCAAGATATCAATTGGTCAATGATTCGTAATGTAATGAAAAAGAATATGTATATTGACCAATTAGTCTTTCTTAAAAATCAAAAATTAATTAAAGTAACCAAAAATCCAAATAATTTTGTTAATAGTTTAGATGGTAATGGTATTATCTATGTTGATGGAAAAAATATTAATAATGAACGATTTATTGAACTTATTAAGAAACAACTTCAAGGATTAGGTTATAAAGTTATTTCTTATGTTGATGTTAATACGGCATTACCACCAGATATTAAAGATTTTGATAGATTATTTTATAATCGTGAATTAAATAAATTACGTAAAATAGATGTTATTAAAAAAAGAATAATGGGGTTATCAAGTTTTTACGATCCAGTTGATAAATCTCTTATGCCTGAAATTATCAAAAAAGAAATTGTATCTGTTCCAATGAGTGAATATCAATCCGCACAATATCAAGAAGTTCGTAATAAAGAAATTGAAAAAAATAAAAAAATGAAATTACATGCTACTAGAGATATGGATAAAATAAAATCTAGTTATCGTATTTTTTCTAGAATGTATTGTACATTTGTATTTCCTGAAGAAACAGGTAGTCCATATAATAAAGATAGTAGTTTAGTATTAGAAGGAATTGATGATGAAATGGATGAATTAGATATGGGATTAGAAGAAGGAAATCTAAAGAAAATAAGTGATTTTGACCATCAAATTAAAATGACTTTTCTTGCGGAATTAGATAAACATAAAGATAAATATTTATCTTTAGAAAATGGTTCTTTAGCAAAACATAGTCCAAAATATAAAGCAATGATTGAAAACATTGAAAAATCATCTGGTTCAGTCTTTGTTTATTCACAATTCATAACATTAATTGGATTGAATACATTTTGTTTAGCGTTAGAAGCAACTAAAAAATACGCACCTTTTAAGATGAAAAAAATAGGTGGTCAATATTATTTGGATGAGGATATTGTTGATTATGATAAAATGAAATACATTATTTGGGCGGGTGATATTAAAGATAAACAAGAACGTGAAATTCTTAAGAAAATATTTAATAGTGATTTTAATAATCTTCCATCTAGTTGTTCTGAATTAAAAAAACAATTATTAGAACGCTATGGTGATGAACAAAATATACGTGGTAAAATTGCTAAAGTATTTTTAACAACTAAAACTGGTGCTGAAGGTATTTCTTTATTTAATGTTCGTCAAGTTCATGTTATGGAACCATATTGGCAACCCGTTTTAATTGATCAAGTTATTGGTCGTGCTGTCCGTACTGGTTCTCATTTAAGATTACCCCCTGAAGATAGAAATGTTGAAGTTTATATTTATATGGCTTCATATACACCACAACAAATTCGTTCAATGACTGGAACAAATTTACGTTCTGATATTGCTAGATTTAGTGATGGTCTTAACAAAAAAGGACAAATAATAACATCAGATGAATCTTTATTTATTATTTCTGAACGTAAAAAAAGAGTAATTAATGAATTTCTTAAATTGATTAAGGAAAGTTCATTTGATTGTAATCTTTTAGCTGGGGATAATTTCAGTAATGATAATCCATTTACATGTTTGGATTATGATAGTAAAAATCGTGATGATTATTTATATGCCCCCGGAATTATGGATACAGTTGATATTGTTGAAGAACATCAGGAACATGATGTTAATATTAAATATGCTGGATTTAAAAATGCTAAAGATGGTAAAACATATTATTATGAAGTAAATCCCGCACCCGGTCAAAAGAAATACATCTATGATGAAAATATTAAAAAAGTAGGTCGTCCAAAACCAGTAGGTGAAATCATTGATAAAAATGGTAAAATGTTACCCGGCTTCTATAAACAACATAAAGATAAACAGAAATCCACAAATATGAAAACAACAAATATGAAAACAACAAATATGAAAACAACAAATATGAAAACAACAAATATGAAAACAACAAATAAGAAAAAAACAAAATCAAAGAAAATGACTCACTCGAAAAATATTAAAAAAACACTCAAAAAATAATTATTTTCTACAACAATAATAATAATAATAATGTCATCAAAAAGAAGTAGTTCTAGAGGTAAAAATAATCTATCATCTGTTGATAATATGAATGATTATCAAGATTTGAGTTTAATATTCATAATTGTAATCAATTGTGTTTTATATTACTATGTATCATTACTTGAAAAAGAGAAATGTGTATGTTCAAATGTATGGCAAAGAGAGTATATTAAATATTTAACAATAACATTAATTGTTTTAGCTATATTGAGTCGATTTATTCCAGACAAAGAATCACGTTCATTGTTTCAAATGTTATCCCTAATAGTTTCATTTATAAATATTTATTCAATGTTTACATATGGACAATATTTAGCAAAAACTAATTGTGAATGTGCTGTAAAAAAACATAATAATCTATATAATTTTATGGTTATATATAATTACATTCAAGTAGCATTCTTAATGATAGGTGTATTTTATTTATTATTATTATTTGTTTTAATGATGTTTATGATGATGGTAAAATAAATAAATTAGTTATCTAATGTTCCTATAAAATATTGATGTAAAATTTGCCTTGCTTTTTCAGAATGTCCAAATGTTATAAATAATTCTGTAGCATTTTTACCAACACCACGCATTATTATATTTCCACCGGGGTGTTTATCAATCCAATTAGTGATATCATAAACATTATTATCAATTATAATCCACGCATCAGAACGTGAATTATGTTTGGCAACTTCATTTAATTTATATTTTTCATTAATTGTATTTTTTCTATTAGTATTTTTAGTTTGATTATTTTGATTATTTCCACCATTCTGAATATTATTATTAGGTTCTAGATTACTATTATTTTTTATAGTATCTAATGCGATATTTGCTGTTTCTAATGAACCTTCAATCCAAGCTTGATGATTACTATATGCTTCACCAACAATTAAAATATTTTGATTAAAATTAATAATTTTTTTAATGATTTTTTGAAGTGAATTATTGTTAAAATTGGGTTTCCAATAATGTGCTCCAACTTCATAATAACAATGTTCAATCCATTCTGGTTTAGGTAATTTATGTAAAGGTATATTTTTTAATTGTTTTGGAAAATTTAATTTCAATGATTTATTAATAATCTCAATAATTCCATCATTACCTTTATCAACTAATTTATCTATCCAAAAATTAGTATCTAATCCATCAGTATATGAAATCATAATTAAACCAGAATTTACATCAATAGGAATAACAAATCGTAATGGTGATGGTAATAAAATTTTATCATCCCATAAAAATTTAATATCTTGAATATCATTTGGATTATATTTAGCATATATCCGATAAAGTGGTTCTCCAATGACACTTTTCAGATATTTATTTGATGGAAATAATTTAATAAGTGATTTTGAAGGTAAATTAAGGATTATTTTATTTTTAACATTTATAATTTTTCCAGATGAAAGAATAATATTATTATTATTTATTTTTTCGACTTGATGATTTAATTTAATATCTAGAATAATATGATTTTTTTTAGCCATTTTTTTAATTTGACTAATCATTTTGACAATTATTTGTTCTAGACCACCATTCAAAACATAATATTTTTTATCATTATTAAAATCATCTTTTAAAGCTTTCAATCCATATAATCCATTTAACACATGTGTTTCACTATAATATGGAAAAGATTGATATAATTTTTCAATCAAGTCATTTTGTTTTGTTTTCTTCAAATACCCAATAATTGTTGTTTTCTCTAATTCTTTCAAATTTACATTTTCTAAATATTTAATTATGTTATCTAAATCATAATTTGATTTCAAATTTGTAATAGGTATTAATTTATCATCTAATTGTAATTCAGTTATTAATTTATTTAATTCAATATGATGTTTTCCAAGTCTTCCCGCACCAGATTCAAAATTTAAATTATCACGTGTTATTGTTTTTATCCTACCTCCTAACCTATCCTCTTTTTCCAATAATAATATCGATTTATTATTACCTATTTTCTCTTTTAATAATTTATATATAATATATATACCACCAATACCACCACCAACAACTACTATGTCATACATTTATTCAATAACTATTATTATACTTTTTAGACATTTATTTTGTTAATAAATTTATTATAAAAAGTATTTCTAGATGTAAATTTTTATATTTTTTTATATTTTTTAGAATTGTTATATGTCTAGAATTGTTATATGTCTAGAATTGTTATATGTCTAGAATTGTTATATGTCTAGAATTGTTATATGTCTAGAATTATTTTGTTATAATATTTTTTTGAAATTGTGTTCTAGATATAAATTTTAGTTTTTTAGTTTTTTATAATTTTTAGTTTTTTTAGAATTATGTAATTAATAAATGATTTTTAATAAATGGTATTTTGTGGGGATAATTCCCTAGTTGCCTCCATACTTTTTAAAAAAAAGTATCGGCAAAAAATAATTACACTATGAATCCCACCCGACCGAAGGGAATAAAAATTATTCAAATGTCATTATAAATAAATATAAATTTGATTACTATTACCTAAAGAATTGTAAAGTAATCTATTGGGTATGTGATTTATTTAATATTTTTATTACAATACTTCATTTATAATTATATTTAATCTTCTTTAGGTAATAGTAATCAAAATTACAGGTGTTTATAATGTACATTCAATATTTTTTATTCCCATTGGTCGGGGGTGGGTGGGATTTTAGTGCCGGAGGCAACTAGGGAATTACTCCCACGAAATACCATTAAATAAAATCATTTTCACGAAATACCATTAAACGAAATACCATTAAATAAAATCATTTTCACGAAATACCATTAAACGAAATATCATTAAATAAAATCATTTTCATGAAATATCATTAAATAAAATCATCACCACAAAATACTGCTAAATACAATTGAATGAAAATATGTCCTTTGAAATTCCAATTAATATTTAAAATAATTTTGTTATGATATTTTTTGGTACTGTATTCTAGATATAAATTTTATGTTTTCAATAAATGTTTTTTATATTTTAGTTTTCTAGAATTGTTATATATCTAGAATTGTTATGTGTCTAGAATAATTTTGTAATAATATTTTTTTGAAATTGTATTCTAGATATAAATTTTATGTTTTTTAGTTTTTTATAATTTTTAGTTTTTTTAGAATTATGTAATTAATAAGTGTTTTTTAATAAATGGTATTTTGTGGGGATAATTCCCTAGTTGCCTCCCACGAAATAACATTAAACGAAATACCATTAAATAAAATCATTTTCATGAAATATCATTAAACGAAATATCATTTTCATGAAATACCATTAAACGAAATATCATTAAATTAAATTATAAAAATATTATTAAATTAATTTTAGATATCTAGAATACATTTTTTTCAATGTTATATCATAATTTTAAAAAGTTTTTGGTAAATTACTGTTTGATAAATTATTAATTGGTAAATTATTGTTTGTTTTTGTTTCTGGATTATTACCTACACCAAAAGCCCTATTAACTAAATCATTTCTTATAATAAATCTAGTTATTTGAACAGCTAATATAAAATATGATATAACTACAATAAAAATAAATACACCTTTTATTCTTTTTTTATTCTTTTCATACCAGTTTTTCCACATTGAAGTTCGAATATTATTACCTAATGATTGTGAATTACGTTCTTTCATCATTTTTTCATGTGTTTCTATTTGTTCTTGTGTTAATGCTTCCTCTTCTTTCTTTTTAGCTAGTAATTTTTTATAAGATGTTGTTCTAAGTATTTTAACATATTTTCCTAATACTTTTGTTATTTCCCGCGTCTTTAGAGGTTGTATTGGTCTAATATTTTCACCTCTCTTTTCTATAATATTATATTTCAATGTTTTATATATCGTTGTTCCAATATTACTTGGTTGGTCAAATACAATCCATTTCCACCCTTGAGAACATGGAGGATGAGCTTCTGACCCATCATAAAAATAAAAAGTTAAATCCTCTGGAAACACATCAATTAAATTCCATTCTGGTGATACCTCAACTTCACGTTCAACACTTGTGTTTTCAACTGGGGCTTGATTAACAAATTGAGAAAAGAAATTCGCACTATTTCCATATTCACTACCAGCATTTAAACATATAGCTAATACAATACCCTCTGAACAAGTTTTATCTAAACAATGATATAAATCAATTTCCATATCAAAATGATTATTATCAACTGTATGAGCACTTGGTAAATGGATTTCAGCTTTAATTAATTCATACCATGTATTTTGAAACATTATGAATGAACCCGGTTCATATCTAATCGTAATCGTATTATTTTGATTTACTAAATAACATTTACTTGATTGATATTTAATCTGTAATTGACATCTAAGACCACAATCTAAATTAATATCATTACGATTAATATTAATTGGTGATTGATTTGGATTGTTATTTGGATCACATTCTGGAAAATTAGTTTTCCACTTTGTATAATTTAAATAAGACCATTGTTTTTTAATATCCATTTAATAAATAATAAGAATAATAATATTTGAAAATAATCTACTTTATTTTTATCTACGATTTTATTTAAAAGATGATTTATTTTTTATTATTTGTATTGTTTTTAATTGGAATCTATGAAATTAAAAAAATAATTAATAACACATCTAGTCTAATACCAAATATCGAAAATTTTAAATTAGTTAATAATTTAGAAGGTGGTTATATATATAATAGACACACAACATTACCAAGTAATTGGAATGATAATTTAGAATATAATTTAAAACCAAATGAATATCGAAAACGATTTTATTATAATCCTAATCCAGTTCAACCACATAATATTGATATCGAAAATGATGGTATTTTAACATACACTAATTTTACAAAACAAACATATCCCACCCTAAATAATCGACCTCTTGATTGGAAATGTCAAAGACCTTGGTTTGAATGTGCTTTTTATCCTTCAAACTTAAATAAAGTAAGTCCATCATATACATTAGGAGAACCACAAAAATTTAATAACAATTAAATAACGATTTTTACACTGTTTTATCATTAGATTGTTCTAGATAAAATTGATTCATTATAAACTATGTTGTGTTTATTATTATTTTTGAATATGGTTTCTGTTGTATACACTGATAATAGAAAAAGAGATTATCAATAATGTGAATACGCTAATTTAACCAAAATACCAAACCTTCCAAATGAAATTCTAGAATTAAATTGTAATTATAATAATATCAATTTATTTCATTTATTTGTTTAGACAATAAAGTAAAATCACATAATTATTTTAGAACTATAATCTATTTATAATTTTTTTAAATATTTACTTTTTAACATTATAAAAATAAATTATATAAAAAAAATTGATTGTAATTATCTTTAATAAATTATCTTTAATAAATTATAATAAGTCTAACAAAGTTAAATTATGAGCCTACATCAAAAAAATTTAAAAACAATCGCCTTTATCAAAGAATTTGAAACTGTTTATCTAGAAAATAACACTATTCTAATTAACAAAAGCTATTTTCAAAAGTTTCAAAATGATTATCCATTATCAAAAATTATAGATATATACAAAATATCTTTTAATCATTATCTTATATTACTAAATTTACCAAAATTTAATTTAAGCCAAAGTTCCAATTCATTAAATGATTTTTTAGATTACGAATATCGAAATTATATTTTGACATTTCTCAAAAAATCACTCGATGGTCTAGAACGAATGTCCAAATATTACATATATTATCGTTATAAAGATGACATAATTCTTCTTAATTCAATTCTTAAATATTATACCAAAATATTATCTAAATTTCAAAATGAATTGGAAAATATTAAAAATGGTTTGTCTTCCCCATCACCAGAAATTAATCAACATATTACAAATTTCTTAAATGAATTAGAACAAGAACAACATTTATTAAGTCAAGAAAAACAATTCGACCAAGAAGAAAAACAATTCGACCAAGAAGAAAAACAATTCGAACAAGAAGAAGAAAAACAATTCGAACAAGAAGAAAAACAATTCGAACAAGAAGAAGAAAAACAATTAGAAGAAGAAGAAGAAAAACAATTAGAAGAACATAATGATAATGGATTAGAATTGAAGCTTAAGAATCCTAAAAACGAACAAGGAACAACACATCGATTAACATTATGGGATAGAATTAAAAACAGATTAAATTTAATAAAAAATGGATTTTATGTGTTTTGTCGTAGATGTATAAATATATTGACTACTATTTTTTAGTCATTTGAAACTGTAAATGTTGGGAGTGGTTCTAGATAAATATTAGCATGTTCATCAAATTTA
>Ga0172376_10006702_pt1 | contig 12445 bp, 6 predicted proteins | sample Lak35m_FD_121114 | JGI IMG/M metagenome (GOLD analysis project Ga0172376, IMG submission 121114) | Freshwater microbial communities from Kabuno Bay, South-Kivu, Congo - kab_092012_35m | ecosystem: Environmental > Aquatic > Freshwater > Lake | place: Democratic Republic of the Congo: South-Kivu...
ATCATAAACGGCATTTACAAAATCAGGATATTGGCCAAGGTAATGGAGGGCTTTCTTGGCTTGCATCGTCAATATCTTTCTATGCTGATTTATAAGCTCGCTGCTATAATTATATTGAACAAAAAAGCGGTCAAGCCTTCTGATACCAACGGTGTAGTAGTGTTCAGCAAGCGCCGCCGCTAACGCCCACCCCATTCCGAATGTAATGTGCTGATACACAGCCCCTTCCGCCAAACCGACAATGGCCCAATAGTAAGCGCCTTCAAGAACCGCATTAGCACCAACAACACCTTTCAAAGCCGTATGCAGAGCCGTAGGAGGATATACGTGGGGTTTGTTATCAAAATGTACGCCTTCTTGCTTGGGAGGAAATTGCGCTTCCCCGCTCAAACAGCGTTCTATAATTTGGGCCCTCTTGTACAGCTGTCTAGCAAAGACAGGGCTCATGGTAAGCATAATCTCTGTAACAAGAAGGCCGGACGTAGCGCCGCCAACGGGGATACCCATCTTGTCCCCAATTGACCATAAGATCCCGCCTGTCGCTGGTGTGGCAGGAAAAACCAACCCAATTGTTCCCCCCAAAACCCCAGCTATAAGCGTTTTTCGGCTTTGAGGATTTTCAAAAAATGCTCGATCTGTTGCATACATATGCTGAGTTGGTTTATCCCACGCAGGCTTCCCTGGGGGAGGAGCATCTTTGAGAAGATACATAACCACAGTGGGCCGGGCATAGTCTCCTTGTGGAAATTCCATAAATTGAAACCTATTGCTTAAAGGAGGTTGCGAAGGCTCGCCGTTCTGTGAAAATCTCTGTAAATTCCTATCTCCATCTACGTCTACATGGTAATCCCCTTGGTCTGTATAGTATGAGGCGTTACTCCTTGACGAAAAGGTGTTTCCCCGCGTCGGCGATGATGAAGAAGAGGAGGAGGACGAGGAAGACAGAGGTCTTCTTTCTTCAAGCTCCGTGTCTGAGAATATTACCCGCATTTCTTGTCCCTTTGTTGCCAAAGAACCTTGGGAAAGGCTACAGAAAATCAAAAAAGAGACCAGTGTCAGAGGGCGCAAGAATAGAGATGGTAAGGAAGAAAGGAACCTTGAATTAAAACTGGTGAATGGATCACAAATAACCTCCCTTGAGCAACACCTACCTACTGCTCTCCCTAATCCTTTAACAAAACGCATTCTCTGGCCTCCTTCCATTATGGGTTATATGAAACGAACCCTTAAATTAAGTTTTTTCTCCATTTGGTTACTACTCCTTAGAATTACCGCAACCTTCCCTATATCCCTTTCAGAACCATGGAAAACCTGCAATAACCTAACGCTGGAAGAAACTGTTGTTGGAAAGTAAAAAATCTTAATTTACGGTCACGCCTAATTTTAGATAAAAACAAAAATAAATTTTGCATACTTTTACCATAAATGCAATCTTAATTTTTCTCTGCTCGAGGATATGAAATGAAGCAGCTTGCTGTAATTAATCCTTTCTCTTTTTTCTATCTTCTATCTGGTACTTTAATATATTGAAGATCTTAATTTTTATTAAGGGATAACGGATTAGAGGTAGCCCTTCACAAACCCATCCTTGGAAGAATTTTCATAGTTCTTAATATTGCTTATAAGTTTGCAAAGGCTATCAAATAGGTATATATAAGGCGTAGAAAAACAATCTACCATGTCAGTGATGCTCTTTTGGTTAGGGGATCGATCACTTTCTACCTGCCTGTGATAAAATGAAATGAGGGGAGAGCGATGGAATTATTTGCATCTTTGAATCGCGAACAAAAAGAGTCCATTGGACTTTTGCAGATTGGTACTTTCTTAGAGTATTTTGACCTCATGCTCTATGTCCATATGGCTGTTCTTCTCAATGAGCTTTTTTTTCCCAAAGCTGATCTTTATACGGCATCCCTTTTAGCGGCTTTTGCATTTTGTTCAACCTTTGTTTTCAGGCCAATTGGTGCAATGGCTTTTGGGTGGATTGGAGATCATATAGGGAGAAAAGTCACCATTATTCTTACAACAGCTATAATGGCTCTTTCTTGCCTTGTTATGGCGAATCTTCCCACTTACGCTCAAATCGGCATAACCGCTGCATGGATCGTTACAATATGCCGGGTTTTGCAAGGTATGTCCTCTATGGGGGAATCTGTAAGTGCAGAAATTTACTTAGTGGAGACTGTTCAGCGTCCCGCTCGTTTCCCGGTTGTGGCGTTTATAGGGGTTTCTGCCACTTTAGGGGGATTTGCTGCTTTAGCTACGGCTAACCTTATTATATTTTATGGCTTAAGTTGGCGTGTTGCTTTCTGGGCTGGAGCCATTATTGCAATTATTAGTGCAGTTGCTAGAACTCGTCTGCGGGAGACACCTGTTTTTCTTGAAATGAAAAGAAAATGGTTAAAAAAACAAGTTCATGAAATGAACCTTGAGACGGATGCTATTCTTGGAACAGATGAGGGAGCAAGAATCAATGCAACTTGGAAAGAACCCGTAAATTATAAAACTTTAATATCATATTTTTTTATATCTTGTGGAACGCCGTTGTGTTTTTTCTTAGCTTTTTTCTATTTTAATCCTATACTTAAAGATAATTTTGGATATTCTCCTGAAGATATTATCAAACATAATTTTTTGTTGTCCTTAATTTCATTATCTGCCAGCATTGTTGTTTCGTCTTTAAGTTACCGTATTCATCCTTTGATCATAAGTAAAGTAAGGGGGTTTTTGACGCTTTTTCTAATGATCTTAATTCCATTTTTAATGGCACATATAACGAGTCCTGTTCAATTACTTATAATCCAAGGGATGATTTTGCTTTTACCCCTAGATGATATGCCCTCATCCGCTATCTTTCTCAGTCATTTTCCAATTTACCGTCGCGTTACTTTTGCAAGCCTACTCTTCGCGTTTTCGCGAGCGCTCATTTATATTATTACATCTTTTGGCCTAATATACTTAGGGACTTGGTTTGGCCTTTTCGGGATTTATTTTATATCTTTACCTGTAACCATCTCGTTTCTCTTTGGTATCTTTCATTTTGAACAGTTGGAGCGTAAACATAACTTATATCCAGGTCTTTCATAAATTTAATTCTCCTTTTCCCTGCTTTTCTTTTCCCCCTCTCTTCTGTTGTGTAATAGAACATCGACGTCCTGCCTCGTCCGGTATTAACCTATACCAGCCAGATGTAGAGATTTATAATAATAGACTTCCGTTGAAGGGAAGGGTCAGTGGAGTTAAATTATCGTCTTTTGACTTAAGCTGCGTGAATAGAATTTGGAAAATTAATATAAGTCAACTTTAGTAGCCTTGACTAAGCCTTTTTTTGGATTTCTAAATTTTTCTCATAGAACTTAGAAATCAAAATAAATAAATTTCTTTGAACTTTCTTCATTAATTATAAAAGACATTATCCATACGAGAGCCAAGATAACCCATAAAGCAGATGCAGGGGTTTTGGCAACAAACTTGCGAATTTGTTTATGGCTATCCCACTTATGGGTCAAGAAGAAAAAGGCTATAACAAGCAATTGGAATATATGGTCTTTTAAGAAGTCACTTATATTGCCAAATGGTGCGGTAAATGGCCCTAAGATGACACGTTGTGTGGTTGAAATATCGGGAGCGCGAAACAGTACCCAGCTAAACATAACAAAAGTAAGCGTAATAAAAACGGAAACCCATCGTGGTAAGTGATTAAATAAAGCACTTAATTGAGTTCGGCGAAAACCATGCACAAAGGCAATGCCAATACCATGCACTAAACCCCACAAAACAAATGTCCAGCTGGCACCATGCCATAAACCACCAATAGTCATTGTTATTAAAATATTTGTTAATTGTTTGTAGTAATGACTCCGATTACCACCTAAAGGAATATAAATATAATCACGTAACCAGTTTGATAGTGTAATATGCCACCGACGCCAAAACTCAACAATGGAACCTGAAGTATAAGGGTGTTGAAAATTTTCTGGTAAACGAACACCCAACATTAATGCTAGTCCAATGGCCATGTCTGTATATCCACTAAAGTCACAATAGATCTGTAATCCAAATCCATAAATGGCAAACCAATAGTCCAATGCGGAGAATTTTTCTAAGCCTGCAAATACCATATCAACAGACGGACTTATGGAATCTGCAAAGATTACCTTTTTAAGGATGCCTAATGTAAAAAAAGCAGCCCCAAATACCACGCGTGGTTTTAACGTACGCTGAATGGCTTTTGGCTTATTAAGTTGAGGAAGCAGTTCATGAGGACGTAAAATAGGGCCAGCAATCAAGTGGGGGAAAAACAGTACAAGCCCTGACAAATTAGAAAAACTTCGTTCTATCGGGTAACGTTCACGGTACACTTCTATAACATAAGAAATTAACGTAAAGCTCACAAAAGAAAGACTCAACGGCAAGGGTAAGTCAAATTGATATTTTTCAATTCCTAGAATGGGGCTAAAAACCTCATTATATAAAAAATTCGTGTATTTTATAAATATTAATGGCAATAAAAGCATTCCAACAACAGCTAGCATGCGCCACTGTCGATACGAGGCTGCTTTAGCTTGCATCATCCAGAGCACGCCAAGGTAGCTTAAAAGTGTCAAAGTATGTGGCAGGAAAACGTAATAAGGATTCCAATAACTATAAAATAGAGTACTGCCAATGATGATAAGCATAAGCTGGTACTTCAAGGGAGCCGTTAAATGAAGTAGGAAATAAGCTCCAAAAAAAATTAAAAAAGGAAACGAATTAAACAGCATACTTCTTTCTACCTTTATAGATGGGGAAATATAGCTTCGGCCATGCGCTGGTGACCTACCGCGTTGGGATGAGGGTCTCCCGGCATTGCCCAAAGCTCTTGGGGTGTTAAATTGCGCATGCTCGGAAGTAAATCAATGTAATGATACCCTAAGTCCGTTGCAACCTTTTCTAATTGGTCATGGATAAACGTAAACTTATAATCTATCAGATCATGCACGTCCGGTGTCATTGCTAGATAAATCTTGATGTTGTGTTCTTTTGCATACTGGGCTAAACGCTCAAGAGCACGTTTCATCTCTATAAAACCAGCAGCATGAGGTCCATACGCGGATTTGTAATGGTCTTCTAATGTAATTTCTTTTGATTTATTCAAAAAGCGATTCGCGGCTGTCCAAAGCGTAACAGCGAGTTGGCTATTGCGCAAAAGGGGGTTGTTGCGTCCTGCATCTAATATTTCAGCGTCTCTCAAGAAATAGTGAACGACGATATCTGTTGGGGCGAGGTCTGTTAATTTAGTCAAGAATCGCTCCACATAACGTACAGCATTATAATTTCCAATGCCGGCGTTTAAAACGACAACAGATTCGCCCTTATTATTAAACATTTTTTGTAGGAGTTGAGTAACAGTTTCTGGTTCTGGAACCCCCCATCCTAATGTAACAGAGCTTCCTAAAAATAAAATCCGCCGTTGCTTTGGAATGATAGGCGGTGTTGCTTCTCCTCGCAATCCATGATCGTTAATGCGGATTTCAACTGATTGTAAAACACTACTTTTGGAGGGGACATGCTCATGACCAAGAACAGGATTATCACTTCTTTTTTTTAGGTCTAATGAATAACGCCACATCTCAATGTCATAATTCTTCATGGAACTATTTTTCAGGCGTAAGAGCCCTTCTATAAAGAAAAGACCAATTACTATTGAGAAAAAGACAATAAAACCAGAAGTTAAAAATTTTTTCATTTGAATGTTTTTTGAAGAGTACTGTTTTTTATTTTTTAAGGTCATGCTCTTTCTCTTTCAATTTTTTTGTAATTTCCTTATGAGATTTTTCGGCAGACTCATTACGAGGATCTATATCAAGAATAGTATTATAATCAGCAAGAGCATCTTTTAATAAGCCTAATTCTCTATATGCAGAAGCTCTTAAATTTAAAATACTTATATTTTTCGGGTCGTTTTCAAGTAGTTTATTAAAATCTTCTATAGCACTTCTATAGTCTTTTAAGTGGAAGTGCGCTGTACTTCGATAAAAATAAATAGGCCCCCTTTCTTGAAGAGGCGTAATTTCAAGGGCTTTTATATAATCACTAATACTTTCAGGCCACTTTCCCATCATTAAAAAGAGATAAGCTCTCTGTGAGTAAGTTTGCGCTGAATTTGGGATAAGCTTTAAAGCAGCTTCCAGGTCTGCTAAGGCTTTTTCTGGTTCCTTAAGCTTCTCAAAAAGGGATGCCCGTTCCCTGTATAACTCAAAAATACAATGGCATTGCAACGGCTTGTGTTTAGGAAGAAGAGCTAACTTTTCTTCATATATTTTTAATATATTAGAAAACACAGCCAAGGCTGAGGAAAGATCGCCTTTTTCAACTATTTCTTTCCCACGCGCAAACTCTAGTGATAGGGGGTTGCAAACACTACTTACTGATGGCTCCTTTGATAGCTCTAAATTTTTCAAGAGGAATTCCCGAATCACTTCCGCCACAGCTTTACCATACACCTCTGCCCCATAGTCACTAAAGTGACCGTCAGGCATATACCATTTTTCCCATTCAAGATCCCCTCTCTCAGTAGGTAAATAGTCATCCATATTTATAATATTTATTTTTTCTTGTTTTGCAGATTCAATAAACGCGTTCTGTAATTTAATACCTTTGGGATCCGCCTTATTTAAATGGAATAATAGACTATTATGGGCGTACATTGTATGTGGGTTTAAACGACCGATGGCAGTAAGGGCATTAACCCCGGCATGTATGTCTTCCTGAGTCTTTTCTGGAAGCGAATCCAGTAGTTTTTTAGTATTTTGTGCAGCCAGAGCTGATTTAATAAACACTTCAGATAATAATAGGCGCTCTACTGAAAAAACGAGCTTATTCCAAAATAGCCGGAAAGGTCCCGTCTGGCCATTTTCTTCAACATTCGGCCTCTTAATAACCGGTCGACCAATGAGTTCTAAAAGCAAGGTAGGTTTTGTCGAAAGGATGAGTCTATGCCATAATAATTTCCGGGCAACATCTTTCTTAACTTCTGTCCAGTCAATTTTATCAAGATCTTGCCCTTGGGGAGCAACCCACGTGTTACTTACTTTGCATGCTGGATTGGATAACTCTTTAGGACCTGACTTGCATATAAGAGGGACTTCTATGCCTTTAACTTTAAATGAAAAAGGGGGAGTTAGTTTATATACTTTTGGTTTCTGTGTATTAACAACATTTGCACACCGTCCCTCAAGATTGGTTACGTGAAAATTAACAAAAGTTAAATCAGGTGAAAAACGCGCAGCAATAGGAGCTAATATCTTAGACATATGCTCAAGAGACGCGCCTGGAGTAGAAATGTTTATTACTGAAATTTTTTTTACACCAAGCTTGTCTAATAAATCAGTATCAGTATTAAGATGACGTTGTACGACATCAGGCCAAGGAATTGAATTGGTAACACATGCAGCTAATGAAGCACCAACGACAGCAATACGAAACTCGGAGCTTGATTTTTCACGGGCGTAATCATAGTGAGAGACCCACCCCAAATTATTCGTTTTTACAAAATGTTCTGAAGAAAGACCACCTGTTAGGAAGCGCTTATATTTAATTTTAGCATTTCGAGGCCTAGAGCCATAAATATTATCATTTTCGGTTAAACTAGAGCCTGAGGGGTCTGGAATATCTATTACTACTACGGGACCGACTGCTTCAGTCACGTAATGATGCCAAAGATAGGCACGATATCCTATTTCTAATAATAGGTAAGAAAATAATATAGATACAAAGATGAGAAAAACTTCTAAGAATTTTTTCTTTAATAAGTTTATTTTAATCACTTTAACCCCTTAAATAAATTGGTTTTTAAGGCCACTTCCATTTGTTGCTTTTCTTGAAGAGATAGGAGAGAAGGGATTTTTTCTGGGTTTTGCAAACTTTTTATTAAGTATTTTACCTCCAAAGGCGTTTTAAATTCTGGCGTGTGCGTTTTTAATAAAGCTTTTCGTAGTTCTGCTTGCTCATGCCTGCCATCTGCTAGGTTAATGACAAACTTAACCTTTTCTTTTAAAATCTCTTTTGTTGCATTCTCTATAAAATGCGTATCAATAAATATAATGTTATCCTGCGAAAAAAAATTACATTGGACTTTAAAGTTTAGGCCTATTAAATCCTTCATCATATTTGAAGAAAGGCTAAGGGAATTCTTATCGGATATTATTAATATTTTATCCTGTTCTCTTTGAAGCAAGCCCATTTCTTGAATATGAATTTTTAAACTTACATCTTCAAAATCAAGACCTTGGATCATAATTTCGCCCGTTGATTTCATCTCGGGACCGAGACAAGGATCAACACCAACCAACCGATGGAAAGAGAAAACGGCTTTTTTGACAGCAACGCCATCCATAGAAAAGCAGCTTCCCAGGTTAAAATTCGATAAGGGAACCCCTAGCATAACTTGAGCGGCAATAAATGAAAGACGAACGTGTGTTGCTTTCTCAATAAAAGGAATGTTTCTACTCGCGCGGGGGTTAATCTCTAGGACGTAAATCTTGCCATCTTTCAACGCAATTTGAATATTAATGAAGCCTTTGATGTGAAGTTTCTTGGTAAGGTTTACAGTGTAAGTTCGAAGCTGATAAAGAAATTCTTCCGAAAGAGTTTGAGTGGGAAGAATGCTTGTTGAGTCACCTGAATGAATACCTGCTTTTTCAAAATGCTCGGTAATTCCAGCAATATAAATTGCTTCTCCATCAGAGATTGCATCAATTTCTATCTCTAAAGCTTCTTCCAAAAATTCTTCGATCAGAATAGGCTTAAATTCATCAAACTTTGCCAGAAGACGGCATGTTTCCAGTTCTTTTTGGTTGTGCACAACTTCCATAAATTTACCGCCAATCACATAAGAAGGGCGCAAGATCAGGGGAAAGCCAATGGATTTAGATTTTTCAAAAAATATTTCAGAAGTCCCTGCAATATCATTTTTTGGCTGCAAAAAACCTTCCTCTACAATAAACTGCCGACAACGCTGCCGGTCTTCAGCAATATCAATAGAGTCTAGTGAAGTCCCTAAAATAGAAACATCCATATGAAGAGCATGGGCAAGCTTAAGAGAGGTCTGTCCTCCGAATTGTACGAATACACCAGCTATTTTGCCAACTTTGGATTCACCTTGGATAATATTAATAACGTCCTCGTCGGTGAGAGGAGAAAAGTATAGGCGATCGGATGTGGTGTGATCAGTTGATACAGTTTCAGGATTACAATTGATCATAATGACTTCATAACCCAGTTCTTTTGCAGCAGCTGCGGCTTGAACGCAGCAATAATCAAATTCTATTCCTTGGCCAATATGATTAGGGCCGCTTCCAAGGATGATTAATTTTTGGCGATCAGTGGGACTAGCTTCACAGGACTCTTCTGACGAATCATAAGGAAGATATGTTGAATAAAGATAGGATGTTGAGCAAGAGAATTCTGCAGCACAGGTGTCAACACGCCGATATATGGGATGAATGTTAAATTTTTTGAGTTTGTTTTGAATAGCTTCTGTAGAATGTCCGGAAAGTTGGGATAATCGGCGATCACTAAAACCAGCAACTTTCATGTGGCGTAAGAAATCTGATGTGAAGTTATCAGTTTGTTCCGTTATTTTCTTTTCAAGAAAGACTATTTCTTTAATTTGTTCCAAAAACCATGGATCCCACCGGCAGAGAGAATTTATCTCTATTTCCGACATCCCCTGTCGATAAGCTTCTGCTAGATAAAGATAGCGTTCCGGATGGGGGGTTTTAATGTTCTCAATTATAATGTTTCTTTTTTCTGCAGGGTTATTTGTCGAGAATTTAATTTCTTCAAACCCTTCCAAGTTCTTATCTAAAGAGCGAATTGCTTTTTGAAACGATTCCTTAAAAGTGCGGCCAATGGCCATTACTTCTCCAACGGATTGCATAGAAGTCCCAAGGATTGGCGTTACATCTTTAAATTTCTCAAAATCAAATCGGGGGATTTTAACCACGACATAATCAATACTGGGCTCAAAAGCAGCGCTATTCTTTTGGGTTATTTCAATGTCAATTTCATCAAGCGTATACCCGACTGCTACCTTAGCGGCTATTTTGGCAATAGGGTAACCAGTTGCTTTAGAAGCAAGCGCAGAAGAGCGAGAGACACGTGGATTCATCTCTATTATGACCATTTGCCCTGTTTGGGGATGAATAGCAAACTGAACATTTGCTCCTCCCGTCTCAACCTCGATGGCTCGCATGACTTTAAAAGCTGCATCCCGCATAACCTGATATTCTTTATCCGTTAAAGTTAGGGCAGGGGAAACTGTAATGCTATCACCCGTGTGAACGCCCATCGGATCAATATTTTCAATGGAACAAACAATCACACAATTATCAAGGCGATCACGCATCACCTCCATTTCAAATTCTTTCCATCCTTGGACTGATTCTTCAATAAAAGCTTGATGAATAGGGGAAGCTTCTAATGCTCGCGTGACAATTCTTTCAAATTCTTCTGCTGTATGGGCAAACCCACTTCCTTCCCCCCCAAGAGTAAAAGAAGAGCGCACAATGATAGGAAAGGTCAGTGTATTGAGAACATTTTTTGCTTCTTTAAAGCTTGAGACTTCAAATCCTTTAGGACATTGCAGACCATGCTCTTGCATAAGTTTATAAAACTTGAAGCGATTTTCTGCTTTTTCAATTGTTTCTGGTTTGGCACCGAGCATAGCAACGTTATTTCTTTCGAGAAAACCTGAATAGTGAAGTTTCATAGCTAAGTTAAGAGCCGTTTGACCTCCCATAGTTGGCAAGATGGCGTCAACCTTTTCTTTCTCAATGATTCTTTCAATAACATCAACCGTCAGTGCTTCAATATAAGTCGCATCGGCAAAATGAACATTCGTCATAATTGTTGCTGGGTTTGAATTAACCAGCACAATACGATAGCCTTCTTCTTTAAGCGCTTTGCAGGCTTGCACCCCAGAGTAGTCAAACTCACAAGCTTGTCCAATGACAATGGGGCCTGATCCAATAACAAGAATCGTGTTTATATCAGTTCTTCGAGGCATAATTATCCATCAACGTAATGAATTGATCGAAAAGGTATTTGGCATCATTTGGCCCCGGGCACGCTTCTGGGTGGAATTGAATGGCAATAACAGGTTTATCTACCATCTTAAAACCCTCTAACGTCCCATCAAAAAGAGAACGGTGCGTCGGCATAAGGCTATCAGGTAAAGGATCTTCTTTAACTACAAATTCATGGTTTTGAGAGGTAATTGCGATTTTTTGTGTAAGAAGATCTTTTACTGGATGGTTAATCCCATGATGACCGCATTTAAGTTGCTTTATCTTTGCTCCGCAAACGAGTGCTAATAACTGATACCCCAAGCATATCCCTAAGATGGGGATGTCTTTTTGCAAAAGAGATTTAATTGTTTCTAATACCCCTCTGTCTATGGCGCGAGGGTCTCCCGGTCCATTAGACAGTATAACCCCTTGGATTTTCTCGTCAACCAACCTTTCAATGGAAACATTTTGTGGAAAAACTTCATACGTTACTCCACGGGAAATTAAGCTTCTCAAAATATTCGCTTTAACCCCGAAATCAAGGACAGCCACTTTATATTCGGAAGTTTCTCTCTTTGAACTGCCCCATTCACCTTTTTCCAAAGAATAGGGCTGATGAGTTCCTGTTTGAGGTGTAAGGTTACTGCCTGATAACGTTTCTGCTTGGGAGGCTAATAAAGCTAACTTCTTAATTTCTTCATTTCTTAAGGGGCTCTCAATCTTTTGAATTCTTCCTTTGAGAGGGGTTGAACAAGTAACGATTTTCTTAATCAAAGTCCGTGTGTCAACACCGTATAGCCCACTGACTTCTTTTTGGGACAAATAATCAAGGAGAGATAGTTTTGCTCGCGAATTTGAAGGGGGAGTAGGGAGGTCTCCTAAAATAATTCCATTAAGCGCAGTCTTTGAAGATTCTTCATCATCTTCATTAACACCTACATTACCAACATGGGGGAAAGAAAATATGACAATCTGCTTGGCGTAAGATGGATCGGAAATAACTTCTTGGTAACCTGTCATTCCAGTATTGAAACAAATTTCTCCCTCTACAGGAGAAGAATTTGTTAAACTTTTCCCATAGAAATAAGAACCATCCTCTAAAACGAGGATTCCATTAGGCTGATATGAGAGAGAGGGCTCCATTAATTCTTTATTACTTTCTGGGTTTTATAATTTTAATAAGTTACTTCAGGTATTTAACAATAAAAAAATTAAAATCTGTCTATTTTAATCAAGGTTAAATTTCTCTTTATAATTTAATTTAAGAAGAGGATCTTGTTCTTCTTTGAGGAGAATAGATCTGTTGCGTAAGTAGAAAAATATGCCATACAATGAGAGAGACAAGGCTTTTCCAAGCCTAACGTTATCTAGCCTGATGCAAAACCGTTTTTCAG
>Ga0172376_10006706_pt1 | contig 12441 bp, 9 predicted proteins | sample Lak35m_FD_121114 | JGI IMG/M metagenome (GOLD analysis project Ga0172376, IMG submission 121114) | Freshwater microbial communities from Kabuno Bay, South-Kivu, Congo - kab_092012_35m | ecosystem: Environmental > Aquatic > Freshwater > Lake | place: Democratic Republic of the Congo: South-Kivu...
AACGGCCTCACCCGTGAGACCGGAAATCTTCACCCCCACCAAGCCTGTCACCAACCAGCATTCAACCGATCAAACAACTTTCGGGACACTGACTCGCTACGACGACATGATCTGGCGGGTTTTCGTTCCCGCGGCCGAACAGTTGCCGGGCAGACGCTCGCACGATGAGGTCAATTCGCAGTTGAAGGAACTGGCCACCGCTCTGGTCATCCTTCATCCGGGCGACTACGCGATCTGGCTGGCCAAGGCATTCCGACGGGGCATCGAACAGGTCGCCGTCGATTTCGTGCGCAATCCCGTATCGCTCGCATTGCTGCTGCTGACGCTGATGGTCGGCGCCGTCCGCGCGATCCGCTTTCTACGAGGTGACTCGTGGAAGTGGAGTTTCTCGCAGCAGGCGGGAATTCTGTTCGTGATGAGTCTCACGCTGGCGCTGATGAAGCTGGCCGTTGTCATCCTCGTGTCGATTCCCATCGAACGCATGACGATGCCTGTGGGCCTGCTGATCCCTCCGCTTCTCGTGACATTTCTGGCGGATGTGGTTCCCGGGCTTTGCTCCAGACAATGTGAACCGTCGCTCCCTGGCGGAACAGAGCGGCCATGATGCTCAACCCAAGTCCGATCGGCATTCCCAGCCCGAAGACCAGCAGCAGAACCAGCCGCATCAGGGGAGAGACTCCGCTCGCGGACGATCTCAGCAGCAGCGAGTACAGGCTGTTCCGGGGCAGTCGGGAGTAGCGGTTCAACGCGCTCTGCACCCAGCCAAACGGATTCTGCCGCAGTGAAAAATGATGCGAGGAAAGGAACTCGAACCCGGCACCTTCAACCAGTCGTCGCAAGGCGCGACAGGGAAAGTGAAACAAATGCCGCGGCAGATCGAGATGAAACCAGTGCTCGCCAGCCCAGCGAGCCTGCCAGCTTGAAAAGTCGGGCACGGCAATCACCAGCCGGCCCCCCGGTCTGAGAATGCGGTGAATCTCCTGCACCATCCGGTCGGGATGGCTCACGTGTTCGAGAACATGCCACACGACCACCATGTCGAAATACCCGGCAGGATACCGGGCCTCTGCGAGTTCCATTCCGATGCGGATCTCAGCCCGCGGATCGGCGAATTCCGCGGCTCCCTCCGACAGTTCAAAGCCGTGAACCTCGAAGCCCCGGTCCGCAAAGGCCGATAGCAGAGTGCCGCGGCCACAGCCGACATCCAGAAGGCGCGCGGCCGCCGGGAGCTGCCGCATCAGGAATCGCACGCGACGCGCGGCGGTGAAACGCACGAGCCATTCAATCACGCGCGAGAACTTCGCTCCTGTATTTCCATAATACTGCGACGGATAAAATCCGCGAATCTCCTCAATGCCGGGAGTGGGATGCATCCATCCCAGACCGCAGGCCGGACAGACCACAATAATGCGGGAACCATCCGCTTCCAGAGCCGGTCGAGCTCCGGTACTGCCGCAGGCAAGGCAGGCATCCGCGCAGACCTTGTGCGGATCATCATGGACGATCCTGCGAACGGGAACATCGTACAGTCCGCGCGGATATTCGTTTTCTGGCTGCGGCATGGTTCCCTGATCGCGCCGCGTCCGGAAACGGAACGGGCTGGCCCGGAAGTTGTGAAGGTTGACTGTTCGGTCGCGATTATTGCGACCAGAATGAAGATGTAGCACAGAGAGTTGAGAATCGTTCCCTCTCGGAAGTCTATCGACAACAACCGCCGGGATGGTTTTCGCCGATTGAAGTGCTGTTTCGGATCTGGATTGAGGACATCGTTGCAGACTGCTCAGGGTGAACCGCACCGGAATTGTGGCCCCTGCTTCCGGGAGAGTGAATTCATGCGGGTGTTCAGACTTCGAAGCGGGTGTCTGCTTCTTCTGTTGATCGTCAGCCAGACGCGGGCCGGTGACTGGCCGCAGATTCTGGGGCCGGTGCGGACCGGCATCGCTGTCGAAGAGAAGCTGGCTGAAAAATGGCCGGCTGGAGGCCCGCGCACGATCTGGCAGAAACCGGTGGGCGACGGCTATGCCGGAACGGCCGTGGCCGGCGGCCGCGTGATTCTGTTTCACCGGCTGGACGATGAGGAAGTCGTTGAGTGTCTTCATCAGGAAACCGGCCAGGTCTTCTGGAAGCGCGGGTTTGAAACCCGCTACCAGCCGTCCTACACGAGTGACGGCGGCCCGCGGGCGGTGCCGCTGATTCATCAGGATCGCGTCTTCCTGTACGGGGCGCGCGGCGGGCTGTACTGCGTCGCGCTGGCCGACGGCAAAGTGCTCTGGAAACGCGATCTGTACGACGACTTCAGCAGCCGGAAGACCACGCGCGGCGAACCTCCCGAAGGGTATTTCGGATTCGGCAGCACGCCGATTGTGGAGGGCGACCGGCTGGTCCTGAATGTCGGCGGTGACACGAAGGAAGCCGGCATTGTGGCCTTTCACATCAACACCGGTGAGACGCTCTGGAAGGCGACCCGCGAACGCGCCAGCTACTCATCGCCCGCCGCCGCGACCATTGGCGGTCAGCGGCATCTCATCTTCGCGACGCGGCTCAATGTGGTCTCGGTCGATCCGCAGAATGGCCGAGTGCTGCTGCAGTTCCCCTTCGGTCAGCTCGGCCCGGCCGTGACCGCCGCCAATCCGCTGGTCCTCAACGACAACCACATCTTCATCACCGCGAGCTACGGGTTCGGCGCGACGTATGCGATGGCCGGCCCGTCCGGTGTCGTCCGGCTGTGGGAAAGCGATGATGTCCTGTCGAGCCAGTACACCACTCCGATTCTTCACAACGGCCTGCTGTTCGGCATTCACGGCCGGCAGGATATCGGTGAAGCCGAACTGCGCTGCGTCGATCCGAAGCTCAAACAGGTGCTCTGGTCGCGCGAACGCTTCGGCTATGCCACGCTGATTCTCGCGGGCGGCCGGCTGCTGGCGATGAAGACGGATGGCGAACTGGTCATGGTCCAGCCGGATGCGAAGTCGTATCAGGAAACGGCCCGCGCGCGGCTGCTGACGGAAACGTCCCGCGCGCTGCCCGCCTTGAGCAACGGCCGCTTCTTCGTGCGCGATACTTCAACGCTGAAGTGCATCGACCTGCGCTGAAGCCGGACCGGACTCGCTCCCTCAACGCGTCGGGATTCGGAGATTCGACCATGCCGGGATGGACCAGCCTGTGCGGGATGCATCGTTCGCGGAGCCACCGTTTCGGCCAGCGCATCGCGCTGCGGTATCCGCAGGACGGTCTGTATCACGATCTCCCCTGGTCCGACTATCGGCGTCAGGCGGATCAGGCGGCGGCCGGGCTGATCCGCCTGGGCGTTCAAGCGGGCGATCGCGTCGCGATATTGTCCGAGAACCGGTTTGAATGGTTCATCGCCGATCACGCCGTTCTGAGCTGCGGGGCCGTCGATGTGCCGCTGCATGCGCCGCTGGCTCCGGCGCAGGTCGCGTATCAGATCGGTCACAGCGGCGCGAAAGGCGTCATCGTCAGCAGCCAGTGCCAGGGCGACAAAATCCTGGCCGTTCTCGGTGATCTGCCCGATCTGGAATTCCTCATCGCGTTCGATCCGGTCACACCAGCCGCCACACGGTTGAATACGCTGAGCTGGCAGGAGCTGAAGCATTCCGGCCGAGCGGTTGATCGCGATCAGATCGCCGCGCGCGAAGCCGGGCTGAAGCCGGACAGTCTGGCCACGATCATTTACACGAGCGGAACCACAGGGCATCCCAAAGGCGTGATGCTCAGCCACCGCAATCTGCTGACAAACGCGGCTTCCACCGGAGAAATCTCCTATCTGTCCAGCGACGATGTGCTGATGAGCTGGCTGCCTTACAGCCACATCTATGCCCGCACCGTCGATCATTATCTGACGTCGATCTGCGGCATCACGGTCGCGCTGGCCCGCTGCGTCGATACGTTGATGGCGGACATTCAGCAGGTGCAGCCCACGTGGCTGACCGCCGTGCCGCGCGTTTACGAAAAGGTCTGGAACGGCATCGCAGGCCTCGACCCGGAGACGCGCGCCAGAGCCGTCCGGCGGCTCTTCGGCGACCGCATGAAGCAGCTCACATCCGGCGGCGCACCTCTGCCCCGGCATATCGCCGAAGGCATCTTCGCGACCGGCCTTCCGCTGCTGGAAGGCTACGGCCTGACCGAAAGCTCGCCGGTCATCGCCTTCAACAACATCCATCAGTACCGGCTCGGCTCCGTCGGCAAAGCCATCCGCGATGTCGAAGTCCGCATCGCGGACGATGGGGAGATTCTGACCCGCGGCCCGCACGTCATGCAGGGCTACTGGCGCAATCCCGAAGCGACAGCCGCCACGATCAACGATGGCTGGCTGTTGACCGGCGATGTCGGCCAGCTCGATGACGACGGCTTCCTGTTCATCACGGACCGCAAGAAGGATCTGTTCGTCACATCGGCCGGCAAGAACATCGCGCCGGGGGAACTCGAACGCCTGCTGACTCAGGACGCCTTCATCGACCAGGCCGTCGTGTATGGCGATGGCCGGCAGTTCGTCAGCGCGCTCATCGTGCCGTCACTCGAAGCGCTGCGCGTCACGTCGGAACAGCATGGAGATCCCTCGCAGGTCGATGGCGACTTCCTGACCAGTCCGGTTCTGCAGCGACTTCTGCGGGAACGCATCGACTTGCGAATGGAACAGGTCAGTCAGCCGGAACGAGTCAAGAAGTTCCTGATCCTGGCCCGCCCCTTCCAGCTGGCCGATGACGAGCTGACCGCGACATTGAAAGTGCGCCGGCGCTTCATCATCAGCAAGTACGAAGCGGCACTCGCCGCGCTGTACGACGAATGACAATCAGCGCGCGGGGTCGCCGGATGTTCCAAAGCGGCGGTTGAATTCTTCCGGGTCGAAAGCGTCGCGACGCTTGTCGGCGGACCCGACTTCATTCAGCAGTTTCTGAAAGCTCGTCAGCGGCCGCGACTCCTCGCTCATCGGCTGTTCGATGGTGGCCTGAGTCGTGTTAACAGCAGCAGCGAGCGGCTGATGGCTGTCAGCCGGAGCTTCCGGCAATGAAGACGGGACCGTGTTCAACGGAGCAACCGGCGATGCGGCATTCACCAGCGGCACAGGAGCGGTCGGTGTCGAACCTGCTCCAGACTGACGAGCGACCTCCAGCACCCATTGCCTCAGCGATTCCTGCTGAACAGCGCCGGACCGTCCGCTGAAGATCGTCTGACCGGCATGCGCGCCGTCACCCACTGTGAGCAGCCGGCTCCGTGCGGGCTGCTGCAGATCCACGTATTGCAGAACCAGGCCGAGGTTCTTTTCGATGGTCAGGCGCGGGTTCCCGCCGCTCGAACGCGTGTGCTGCAGTTTGAACTCATTCTCCGCCGCCGGACCGTGACAGCGGGCGTTGCCGCAGCGGCTCTGCAGAATCGGCTGCACGACACTGACAAACCGCCGGGCCGTTTCCGGATCCAGTCCCGCCAGGCTCTTTGCCGCCGGTGCATCCATCGCCGCCGCCCAGTCCGGCCGTTCGGTGCGAATCGTCAGACTGCCATCGCGTGACACCGCGGTTCCGGCTTGAGGACCGGCCGAGCGGGCCTGCTGACGCAGTTCCTGATCGACTCGATTCAGCATCAACCGCACCGTTTCATTGGCGGGATCCAGGTGCAGCGCATCCCGCAATTCTTCCGCAGCTTCCTGCGGCAGTTTGTGACTGAGACACCAGTCGGCCCGCTTGAGGCAGGACGCCACGGTCGGCTCCTTGTCGCGCGACTTCAGCAGTTCGTAAATCTCGCGCAGGTCAGACGCCTCAAAGACCACATGCTCATGCGGCACAACGACGCTGCCGTGCGCCGACGAGACGACATAGCCCGTCGCAATTTCCTTGATCCGTCCGGTGACGACTCCCCCTGTGGTCAGCAGCAGCGTCCGAGTGGACGAACTGGACCGGGGCACTTTCGCGGAAGACGCCGCACGCGACTCCACGGATTCGGAAGCCGCCACCGGCTGAGTCGAGATGCGACGCGGTTCGCCATCCGGCGCCGACTGTCCGAATGCCGATGCCATCGGTGTCAGAAACGCCACTGCGACCAGGAAGAGCAGCGCGGCCAGCCCACGCAGCAGCGGATTCCAGTTCCGCTCCTGAACATCGCGCAGATCTGTCCTGTGATCAACCTGGGACAAAGGCTGTTGATCGAGTGGTATATCTCTCGCACGGCTGCCAATGAGGCGTCTCAGAGAGAGAGGACTTCGTTTAACCCGCAGCCGGAGGCGCAGGCGTTTTCGGCGTTTGATGGCGATCCGACGCCTGCGCCTCCGGCTGTGGGTTAAACAATCAAGAGTCACATTCATGACCGAGTGAGGAAGAACAGTCTGCATGAAGTCCGTCCGTTTCTACCGGTCGAGACAGTGAGTGACAGGTCGGTGAAACGTCATGGTGAAGATACCGGCGCGCGAATACCGGGTGAGGTCTGCAGCGCCTGAGACGTTCGCAGACCGGTCAGCTCCGAATCGCGAAAGCGTTCCGTGAGCGGCCCGCGCCAGGAGAACTCAGCCGGTGACAGACCGCTGACCGACAGGCGATCGGCGTTCAGCACCCGTCGCTGCCGGCCATCCGGACTGCGTCCACCCGCAAGATTCAGTCCCGGCCGCGTGATGCTGTTCTGCCCGGAGACAGTCACCGTTTCATACCACGCCGCGGGAATGCTGCGGCCCCGGAACTCCAGCAGCGGTTCGCTGACACTGTCTCCTCGCTGAATCATTTCAATCACGCTTGCCACCAGAGCCAGTTTCAACTGCGACTGCCACTGCCCGCCCGGCAGCAGTTCCGCCGCGATCAATCCACTGGAGGCGCGGATCGTCGAGTTCTGCAGAAGCACGCTGTGTTCAACCGGATGCCCGAAATTCCTCAGCAGAACCAGCGGACCGCCGCCGGCCTTCAAGGTGTTGACACAGCGCAGCCGGTGACCTCGCCCCGCCAGCGCGATGGTGGAATGACTGCCGACCAGACGCGAATCAATCACATCAACGCGCCCCGCCAGGGGATCGTCCACGGAGAGCGGCTCCCACTCGAAGGCATGGCCGGGGAGATCTTCACCCGGCATTCCCGGCTCAGACAGAAACGCGCAATTCCTCACGGACAGCAACTGCGAACGGATGACGGCCAGGCTCGCGGTGGTGGAGCCTGCCGGGTTCTGTTCGCTGATCTCCAGTTCGATATTGTCGAGGATGACTTCCGCCGCCTCGATCAGCAGCGGTGACGAGTCGATCAGAACGCGTGCTGGTGTTCCAGAAGACGATCGCAGAGTCAGCCGCGAACCGGGCCAGGCGATGCGCCTCGCCAGCCACGGTCCAGCGTCCGGCAGGTCGATCACCCCCAGCGCATCCGGTTCGGGCAAAGCCATCGGTTCCGTCACCATCGGCGCCGCGGGAATCGCGGCGGGTTGAGTCACGGCGGGCGCGGCCGCTTCATCAATGCTCACCGGCCGACCCGCTCGCAATGAAGCCAGCACCAGATTTCTGGCTCGTCCGTTGAGTGCCGTCAGCGTCCCGGCGGTCAGCAGCAGCACCGCCAGAGCGGCGACGGTTGCCCGCACCATTCTCGATCGCCCTGGATGAGCGGTCCGCCGGGCCGTGACCGGCTGATGAAACGATCGTGCCAGACCAACCAGTGTCGATCGGGACGGCGAAACGGACAGTCCCGGCGTGCGACGAGTCGCCGGTTCCGTCGGCACTCGCGCCGCGGCCTTTGACCGGGCCACCTGCTGTCGAACCGATTCAGACCGCCCGTCCGACGGTTCCGGAGCAGCGGGTTCCGATCGTCCGGTCAGCACTTCCTGCACACATCGCGGTCGGCGCCGCGGGTCCGGTTCCGTCATCCACAGAATGGATTCCGCCAGCGCGGCCGGAGTTTCCGGAGCGATCTCGCGGATGTCCGGAATGCGTTCGGTCTGATGCGCAGCCAGCCGCGCGAGCGGATCGCCGGTGGGCCAGACCGGCCGGCCGGCCAGCAGATGCCAGAGCAGACAGCCCAGAGCATACAGGTCCGAACGGATCGTGGCCGGTTCGCCGGTCCCGATCAGTTCCGGAGCGATTCCGTCGTAACGCTGCGGATCGGCGAAGGCATTGATCTGAAATTCCGGCTGCAGCGCCGGAGCGATTCCAGCATCCACCAGCACGGCCTGTCCGCGCCGGTCCAGCAGCAGATTGCGGAGATTGATCTCCCCATGCACCAGCCCGGCGGCATGCAGCGGCTGCAACGCTTCCAGAGTCTGACGGGCTATTCCGGCCACCGCTTTCGGAGCCATCCGTCCGCGCGTCAGCAGAATCGAGCCCACGGGAATTCCATGAACCAGCCGGCTGACCACCGCCAGCCGGGTCGTGACGCTCAACGCCGAACGGCCTCCGGCCGGCCGCGCCTTCGCGGGCAAAGCCTCTTCCGGCAGTTCGCTGCACGCCTGCGGAACCACGATTCCGGGATGAGCCAGACTCTTTCCAGTCTGTACCAGAGCCTGCATCCGCTCCAGCACGGAACCTTTCAGCTCGGTGGGCAGAGCCACCCGCTTGATGATGCACAGCGCGCGGGTCTCTGTGTGTCGCGCGAGAAACGTCTCGCTGGACGGTCCGTGCCCGCAACGGTCCAGCAGAACGCAGGGACCGATCCGGAGTTGATCCAGTTGACCGGTTTCCACAGCCCGGACCTGAAACGAAGTCAGACACCGGCTCTGCACCAGCGCATCCAGCCAGACCGAATCAAAAGCCGGCAGATCGCCGGACAAACGTCGAACGTGCGCCACGCAGCGTTTCAAATCGCGTGGTGTACACAGTCGCTGTCCCAGCAGGATCTGCTGAAGCTGTTTCGACGGAGGCTGAACCACGAACGGGCATCCTTTCCCGCAGTTTCTTCCAGAACACGTTCATCCATCGCCGACCGTGCCAGTTCCTGAAAGCACTCCGCCCGCGATCCGTAGAACTATCTCAGAACCACGAAAATGGCGGAATCCGAAATCAGAACCGTCCGTCCCGTTCGCAGTTCTGGAAGGTCCGGCTGCGTTCTGGGCCGGCACGAGGCTAAGGAACGGGGTCGCAATGAGACCTCACGCGGTCAGGAATGGGGCTTTCGATTGTTTGACCCGCAGCCGAAGGCGCAGGCGTGAAGCGGGTCACTCGCACGCCTGCGGCTTGCGGTCAAACAACTCAATCACCACCGCGTGACGGATACTTCCCGATCGAGCTGCAAGGACCAATCCGAAGAGGCTGAGATGTTTTCGAGCGCGTGGTCGTAATTGCAGGCCGGAACAAGCGAAGCGCAGTTCCGGCAATTCGGACACCTGCCGACACACCGCATACCGGAACTGCGCTCCGCTTGTTCCGGCCTGCTGAAAAACTCACAGCCTCGAAGCGTCAGCGAGGGCCGCAGGTCGTCAGACTTTCGCCCTCGCTGATGCTTCGGGTTAGTGATGACTTCCGGTAGTGATTGCGCTCCCGTTTCTAAGCGTGCCAGATCTCGCAATTCAGGTGCGGACGTCTTCCGACCGGTTCTGCATCGCGGGGAAATCGAAGGAAATCCTGGTCCGGCATGTCCTCCAGGGGCTTCGCAACGATGAAGAGCATCGCGAGGCCTGCGACAATGACGCGAAGTGGCCTCCCGACAATTCGTTCCTTCCCGAGCGTGTTCTGATTCATGAATCATCCCGACATCCGCTGGCTGCTCGCGCTGGAATCGTCGTGTGACGAAACGGCGGCGGCGGTGATTGACTGCGATCTCAAAGTGCTCTCCAGCGTCGTGGCTTCGCAGTTTGAACTGCATCGCGACTTCGGTGGAGTGGTTCCGGAGATTGCTTCGCGCGCCCACGTCCGGCGGATTCTGCCGGTCATTGATGAGGCGCTGAAGGCGGCCGGACTGACGCTGTCCGATCTCGGCGCGGTGGCCGTGGCGACTCAGCCGGGACTGGTCGGTTCGCTGCTGGTCGGACTGACGGCGGCCAAGACGCTGGCCATGGTGCTCGACATCCCGCTCATCGCGGTCAATCACATCGAAGCGCACATCTATGCCTGCCGGATGGCGGCGGAGAAGGACGTCTTTCCGGCGATCGGCTTCGTGGTCAGCGGCGGGCACTCGAATCTTTACGACTGCACCAGTCCGGTGGACTTTGAGCTGATCGGGGCCACGATCGACGACGCAGCCGGTGAGGCGTTCGACAAGGTCGCTCAGATCCTGGGCATCGGGTTTCCCGGCGGACCGGCCATTCAGAAGCAGGCGGAACGAGGCAACCCGCGGGCGATCCGGTTCCCGCGCACGTTTCTCAAAGAAGACCGGCTGGAGTTCAGCTTCAGTGGCCTGAAGACAGCGGTGCTTTACACGGTGCAGGGTGTACCTGGTTCTGGTCAGGCGCCGGAGCCGCTGACCGGGCAGCGGATCGCGGACATCGCGGCCAGCTTTCAGGAAGCGGTGGTTGATGTGCTGGTTGCGAAGTGCCGGCAGGCGCTGCGGCTGAGGAACCGGCAGACGCTGTGCGTGGGAGGCGGAGTGGCCGCGAATGCGCGGCTGCGCGAGGAACTGGAGCGGATGACGCGACGGGAAGGAGTCGAGCTGCACATCGCGCCGATGTCGCTCTGTACGGACAACGCGGCCATGGCCGCCATCGCGTGGGAATCCATCCGGCACGGGCGGTTCGCCGAGCTGGATCTGGATGTCACGCCCGGACTGGTCCGGCAGCGGCGGTGACGAAACCAGCGGCACGCCGTTGGTGGCCCTTGCCGGCCCGCCGCGACTGCTCACAATGCGGCAGGCTGCGGACCATCCGCTTTCGGAAGATGCCATGAACATCTCACTGGAAGCGACTCAAGGACTATCTCTGGGGATCAGACATGGACTCACTTTCGCGCCGGGCGTTTGTTACTGGAGCCTCCGCCCTCACCGGCCTGGCGGCGATCAATACCGGCGCGTTCGCGGCCGGTGAATCCGGGGACGTCAGCCGCATCGGCAGGACGCCACATACGAAGTTCGCGGTCAACATCGAGATGTGGTTCACGAAGCTGCCGTTCCTGGAGCGGCTGGATGCCACGGCCGCGCTGGGCTTTCCTTCGATTGAATTCTGGCCGTGGCAGAACCGGGATCTCGACGCGATGGCCGCGAAGTGCAAGGCTCTGAATCTGGAGATCGCGCAGTTCACGGCCTGGGGCTTCAAGCCGGGTCTGAACGATCCCGCCAATCACAAGGCCTTTGTCCAGGCGATCAAGGACGGCTGCGCGGCGGCGAAGAAACTGAACTGTCGCAAGATGACGGTGGTCGGTGGCGACGATCAGCCGGGAATGACTCAGGAGCAGATGCACCAGAACATCATCGCGGGTCTGAAGCTGGCCGCGCCGATCACCGAGGACCAGGACATCATGCTGATCCTGGAGCCGATGAATATCCGGGTCGATCACAAGGGGCATTGTCTTTACGGCAGCGCGCCGTCGATCCGCATCTGCAATGAGGTCGGTTCGTCGCACGTGAAGCTGAACTGGGATCTCTATCACATGCACATCACGGAAGGCGACCTGTGCGGTCATCTGCGGGAAGGCATGGCTGCGAAGCAGATCGGTTATCTGCAACTGGCCGATCATCCCGGCCGCAACGAACCGGGCACCGGTGAGATTCATTACAACCGCGTGCTCAAAGAGGCCTTCGACCTGGGCTATCGCGACATCGTCGGGCTGGAATGCCGGCCGCTGGGCGATGAAGTTACCGCCGCGCGACGAGTCGCCGCCGCGGATGTGTGGTAGCGGACGCGCCGGCTTCAGATCCGGTTCTTATCAACTCAAAGCACCCTGATCGGCATCATGACGGATTCATCGCATCGCAAGCCCGGCCGGCCATCGCGCGGCCGGTTTCTGAGAACCATCGGTCGCGCTCCCGCTCCGAACTGCTCCGGCCCGTTCAACAAATCCCAGTCCGCTCAGGACTGGGAACTGGCCATCAACGGCGATCTGAGCGACCGGCAGCACGAGCTGTTCACGCAACTGCTGGAAGTCCCGCGCGGCAGTCGCGGCTATATCTTCTTCGATTCCGGCGGAGGCAGCGTGTATCTGGGTCTGGCGCTGGCCAGCATCATCCGGCTGCGCGGGCTGAAGGCGACCGGTATTGTCGCCAGCGAATGTTCGTCCGCCGCGATCATGCCGTTTGCCGCCTGCGAGCGGCGGTATGTGACCGCGCATTCGACGCTGCTGTTCCATCCGATGCGCTGGCAGAGCGACGAGGAGATGAAGCTGGAAGAGGCGGCGGAGTGGGCGCGCCACTTCAAGTTTCTGGAAGAGGATCTCGACCTGCTGCTGGCGAAGATGTTCAACATGACCGGCGAACAGTTGCAGAAGTGGACCCGGCCGGGACGCTTTGTCACCGGACAGGAGATGGTGGATGCGGGCCTCGCGGGAATGCTCAACCTGTTCGATGGCGATCTGTGGTCGCAGATCCGCCGATGAAAACTGTTGCTCCG
>Ga0172376_10006707_pt1 | contig 12441 bp, 8 predicted proteins | sample Lak35m_FD_121114 | JGI IMG/M metagenome (GOLD analysis project Ga0172376, IMG submission 121114) | Freshwater microbial communities from Kabuno Bay, South-Kivu, Congo - kab_092012_35m | ecosystem: Environmental > Aquatic > Freshwater > Lake | place: Democratic Republic of the Congo: South-Kivu...
CGGCCTCGTGCTCCCGCGGGGAGTAGGATTTGGGCAAGGCTGCGGACGTCGATGCGGGAGCGGCCTGTGACATGAGCCACGGATCATATCCACGCCCCACGCCGAACCTGACACGGAACTCCGCGAGGAGCACCGTGCACGGCAGCATCGCGCTTGCGTTCGTGATCGCGTGCTGCGGCGTTGCCGGCTGCGATCGTCCGGCGCCGTCCTCCCAGGCTCGTGTGGACGTGCCGGCATCGGCCGCAGCGATCGAGACCTACCTGCGCGAGGGGCTTCCCGACGAAGCCATGCGCGTGGCGGATCGGCTTCGGGAACTGGAGCCGACCAGCGCGCTCGCTGCGGAGCTGCAGGCGCGCGCGCTGCTCATGGCTGCCACGCACGATGCAGAGCGCGGGCTCGATCCCCTGCCTCGGCGCCAACTGGCCCTTGAGCGCTACCGGGAAGCATGCGCGATGGCCCCGCGCGAGGCTGGACTCTGGCGATCGCAGGGCGTGGCCGCCGACATGGTCGGCGACGCTGCTCGGGCCATCGAGTGCTACGAGGCCGCAGCGGTCCTCGATCCATCGTCGATGCAGGATCGACTGCTCCTGGGATTGGTCCACCTGCGACGACGCGAGTTCGAGGAAGCCCGGCGCGCGCTGGACAGCGCTCAGCGACTCGCGCCCGACTCCCCATGGCCGGTCGCCGCCCAGGCAAGCCTGCGTGCCGAGCTCGGAGCATTCGACGAGGCGATCGCGCTGGCGCAAAGCGCCGTGGCGATGGCACCGTCGGAGGCTGGCCTGACCGTGAATCTGGGCAAGGTGCTCCGGCAGTCCGGTGCTGCAGGCAAGGCCATCGACGTGCTGATGGCCATGAGCACCGAGCAACGCCTGCAACGAGGCGCGACCGAGGAACTTGCCCTGTCGCTGCTTGATCTTGGGCGAGTGGCCGACGCCGCACGTACGTGGAACGACTGTGCACTCGCCTCGCCCAACGATGCGCTGGCCGCCGCCGAGGCAGGGCGACTGTGGCTGCGCGCGGGCGATCGTGCGCGTGCTCGGGCGTGCGTTGATCTTGCTCGGGTGGCGCAGCCCGAGGGCACGATCGCGAACGACCTGCAACAACTTCTGGACGAGAGCATGCGGTCGCCGACCGCACCGTGATCGCTTCATGATGGCATCGATTTCGCGCCGAGCATGACCGCGCGATGATCAAGCCCGCGTGCGCAGCGCCCGCTGATCAGGGCAGCGCGCGGCCACCGTCGACCTTGACGACCGATCCGGTGACGTACCGCGCCTCGAGCGCGAGCCAGCACACGGCTTCAGCCGCATCCTCCGGCGTGCCAGAGCGCGCCAACGGAATGCGTGCTTCGTAGCGGGCACGCTCGGCTGCATCGGCCTGCTGGTCCCAGTCGACCACGCCCGGCGCCACGCCGTTCACGCGCACCGCAGGTGCAAGCTCGATGGCCAGCGACTCCACCAGACCAAGCAGCGCGGCCTTGCCCATGAGGTAGGCGGCGCGACCTGCGCGAGGCCGCCCCATCGCGTGGATGTCGAGCATGGCCACGACCGATGCGTCGCCGTGCTCTTCCCTCGCCCGGCGCAGTGCCGGCAGGAGCGCCTGCGTCAGCAGCAGCGGAGCCGTGGCATGCACGGCCAGCGACGACTCGATCGCGGATCGCTCGATCGAACCGAACGGCGTGGACTCGTAGGAACTCGCGTTGTGCACGAGCGTGCGCAGGCTCGCCCCGGCAGCCTCGCATACGGCAGCCATGCCCTGGTCCGTCGTGATGTCGGCATGCAGCGCGGTGATCGAACCGTCGCCGCAGGCGATGGCGCCGAAGGACCGCGCCCGTACCGCGTCCCGCGTGGTCACCAGCACATGCATGCCGCGCACCGCCAAGGCCCCTGCGATCGCGCGCCCGACGCGGTGCGTTCCGCCCGTGACGACGGCCCGGGGCATCATGGTTGGACCTCGCTCGAGTGCATGCATCAAGCATACGGCTCTGCCGTGTCCGTTCCGTACACTCCATGCATGAGCGCCCGTCGGCGACCGAAGCACCCCTTCCTCCGCCACGCGCGACGCGTCCGGCGCAGGCTCGTGCGACGGACCGTGCTCACAGGCGTGGTGTGCGTGGCGATCCTCGCGGTGGCCGCGATCTGGGAAGGCTCGCTCGTCCGCACCGTGCTCGAACGCGCGTTCTCGAACGCGCTCGGCGGGCCCGTGTCCATCGCGCGACTCACCTGGACCGCGCCTGACGCGCTGCGGCTCGAGGGCGTCGCGCTGGATGCACCCGACTGGTCGGGCCCCGGATCACGCATCGCCTCGATCGCCCGGCTCGAGGCCGATCTCGACGTACCGAGCCTGGTCGTGGGCCGCATCGTCTTCAACTCGCTGGTCGCTGATGGCGTGGAGCTGACGATCGTCGAGGATCCCACCAAGGAAGGCGCCCTGAATGTCGCCGCGCTCAAGCCGATCGCCGATCCCGGCAGCGGTCAGTCGCAGCCAGTCGAGGTCGTGCAGGCACAGATCACCGCGCTCGATGTTCGCAGGGCGACGGTCGTGCACGGCGAACTCGAGATCGATCAGGCCCAGCGCTTCGCCGGCCTGCTCGGACCCGATGCGCAGCGACCCGGCTGGACGAGTTTCGATCTTCGCGTCGAGGGCCTGCAGACGGCGCTGTCCGGCAGCGTGAACCAGCGCAGCCGCGCCCTCGTGGCGAACCTGCAGCAACTCGAAGCCCTGCCGACGCTTCGCGCCCTGCTCCCAGCCTCGCTGCGGGCGGTCCTCGATCTCAACCCGGGCGGTGCGATCAGTTCGGCCAGCGTCCAGGTCGCGCCGCGAGCGGGCATCACGGCGCAAGTCGTGCTCGAGCAACTCACGCTCGATCTGCCCAGCGCCTGGGTTCCCGAAGGTTGGGCGCGATTCGCCGGGCTCAAGGCGATGCCCACGCTCGCCACGCCGACGGTCACGCTCGAGCGCGCCGAGCTGCGCTTCGCGGGCACGACCGCCACCGTCTCGAACGGCCGCGCACGCTTCGCCGTCGCCGACGGATCCGCCGCGCCGCTCACGCTGAGCTTTGACGGCGAACTCACGCTCCCCGAAGACGCGACGACCGGTGGTAGATCGCTGGCCGATGCCCTCGAGCGAGCGACCTTTGCCATCGAAGCCAAGCTCGCCACCGTGAGCTACGGCAAGCCCGGCGATCCATCGTCGTTGCTCCTGCCGATGGCCGCGGCACGGCTGCTGGGCTTCTTCAACCTCGAACAGGTCGACCTTGGGATCGATGCCGTGGTCGCGCGGCGCGAACCGACCGGCGAGGTGACGAGCGACACCACGATCTCCGTGCGCAACGGAGTCGGCGCCTTCCACCTGTTCACCTACCGGCTGACCGACGTGGAGGCCTCCATCGAGGTCCACGCGGACCGCGCGGACATCACCTACCTGCGCGGCACCGGCGCGGGCGGCGCGCCGATCCAGCTCTCGGGCAGCGTCTTCCCGTTGATCGATGACCCCGGCGTCAGGCTCAAGCTCTCGACCACGGGCATCATCGTTGACGAGCGGTTCGTCTCGGCATTCCTGCCGCGTCCGCGACGCATCTTCGAAACGCTGATGGACCGCCGCGCGTGGGCGCAGCTGGCCGAGGCCGAACTGATCGACGATGGTCTGGGGACGTGCCCACCCGGCTTGCCGCGGTGCGTGCCCGGCGGCCGCGTGTCGTTCGATCTCTCGATCGACCGTGAGCCGGGCACCGGGCAGCCCGAGTTCATCACCGGCCGCGTCAACCTGCACGAGGTCGATCTGGTCCTTGGATTCCTGCCGATTCCCGTGCGCGTCCGCGAGGGTGCGGTCCAGCTCGGCAAGGACTCGGTCGAGTTCCTTGGCGGCGGCCTCGCGTTCGAGGAACTCTCGTCGATCGGACAGGCCACGCCGGCGCGGGGCCTCGTGAGCGGCTCGATCGCGATCCCCCCGGGCAAGGACGTGCCGCTGCGACCTGACCTGCGCATCGTGTGCACGGACCTTCCGATCACGCCGCTCATGCTCGCGTGCCTGCCGCATGAGGATGGCGCGCGGCCGATCGATTGGCCACGCAGCGAACGCAGCGTGGCGGCGCGCGTGCTTGGCCAGCTCGGCGCGGCGGGAAGGGTCTCGATCGACGGTCGCGTCACGCCCGCCACGGCCCCCAGCCGCGAGGTCGACTTCCGGTTCACCGTGCGCATGCACGATTGCACGATCGATCCATCGCTGGGCAGCGGCGTCGACGTGATTCCCTGGCCGCGCGGCTTCGCGCTCGATCGCGTCACCGGAGCGCTTGAAGGCAGCCATGATGGCCTGAGGTTCCTGGGCATCGAGGCCCGTCGCGGCGACGCGCGGTGCCTGCTTCACGGCAACGTCGGCTTTGACGGTGCGCTCGACCTCGATGCGCAGTGCTTCGGCCTCGAGCTCGAACCCTGGCTGCTCGATGCGCTCGATCCAAGCGTCCGCGAGGGCGCGCGACGCTGGTGGGATCGCCTGATGCCGCTCGTGCGCATCGATGGAGGGCTCGCGATCACCGGCGCGGTGGCGAGTCCATCGATCGCGGCGTGGGCTCGGCCGGTCGAGGCGAGCATCATGGCCGACGGCGCGCGCACGACCTTCACCGCCATGGACGGTCTCGCCGTCTGGGACGGCGGCGCGCTGACCTGCACCGGGCTCCGGGGTCACAGCGACGAGGGCTGGTCGACCTCATGCGTGGACCTGTCGTGGGCGAACGACCAGATCGATGCCTCGATCGCAGCGGAAGGCCTGTGGTCGAGCGCACCCGCCGTGCGGCAGGCACTCTCGCTCGTGGCGCCCGAGGCGCTCGGCGCGCTCGCCGAGTACGGGCTGGATGCGCGCTGCGATCTTGCGGCGCGCGTACGCGGCCCGCTGGCGAACCTGTCGATCGAGGCCTCGGCGCATCCGGACGTCGGCGTCGTCGGCAGCGGCGATCGCGCCGTGCCCGTGGCGTTCGATCGAGGCAGCTCGATCCGCTACGCGAACCAGCGGATCACGGTCGACCTCGACGAGGCCCGCGTGCCCGGCGGTCGGATGCGCGTGGAAGCCGTCATCGATCCCTCCTCACCCGACCTCATCGCGCAAGCCAGTTGCCGCGCGGAACTCGGTGCGTGGTACCCGGGGCTCGAGTCGGTCTTCGGTGCTGCCGCATCGAGCGTGCTGCGATCCGCCGATGCGCACTGGAGCGACGTGGGCCTGGCCGACCTCGAGGTGATCTCGCGGCCGTCGCCGCTGCAACCAAGCCTGATCGTGCGCGGCACGGTGCTCATGCAGGATGCCTCGTTCACCGGGCTCGTGCCGATCGAGGGCGCGACCGGCACGGCGACGGTGCTGGTCGAGTCGATGCCGGCAGGGATCGCGATCCAGGTCGACGCCTCGGCGCCGATCATCACCGCGCTCGGCCGGCCGCTCACCAGCGGCACCCTCTCGCTGGTGCGGCCTGCGGGCGCCGAGCGCATCGAACTCAGTCGACTGGGGATCGGCGTCGGCGAAGGCAGCGCCTCGGGTACCGGCTGGGCGCACCCCGACGGTTCATGGCGACTCACCGCCACGCTCGATCGAGGCAGCGTGTGGGCGATCGGCGGCGACCTCCCGGGCACGCGGCCGGGGATCATCGATGCACGGATCGAACTCGACGGCACGGCGGGCGGCAGGACCGGCAAGGGCTCCTTCAGCGCGTCGGGCCTCACGCTCGGCGATGGTTCGATCGGCCTGGGCCTGCTGCAGCTGGCTCAGTTGTCGCTGCCGGGCTTCGATCGCCTGGAGCGCGCAAAGGGCGAGTTCACCCTCGCCGGCGATGTCGCCACCGTCACCGGGCTCAGCGTTGCCGGCGAGTCGCTCTCGCTCGAAGGCTCGGGCACCGTCAATGTGGCGACCTCCGCGCTCGACCTGCGCCTGAGCAGCCGCAGCGGACTGCCGGTGCTCGGGCAAGTGCTCGGCGCCCTCGGCGATGCGTTCCTCCGCATCCGCGTGACGGGTACGCTCTCCGATCCGCAGCCATCGCTGGAACCCTTGGTCGAGCCTCCCGCACCCGCGGCTCAAGAGCCTGACCAGCCCAGCGTGGGTGCAGCTGAAGCACCATGAAGCGCCCCCGACCGCAACCGGATCCGACCGCAGCACTCCAGCGGGCCCTCGATGCATCGGGCAAGGACGATCCGCGCTGGCGAGCCGTGCAGGAGGCCGTGGAATCGGTCGCTGGCTTGCTCGTGGATGGCGGCGACCTTGGCCAGCTGCGGCTCGTGCGCACGGCGCTCGACGAGATGCGCCGCACGTACCGGCTCTTCAACCAGTATCGCGGCGTGCGCAAGGTCAGCATCTTCGGCAGCGCGCGCACGCCGTCCGTCCACCCTGACTACCTCGCCGCGCGCGACTTTGGCCGGCTCATGGCTAGCCACGGCTGGATGGCGATCACGGGTGCCGGCGACGGGATCATGAAGGCGGGCCACGAGGGTCCGAGCCGCGAAGCGAGCTTTGGCCTTGGGATCCGGCTGCCGTTCGAGAGCCGGCCCAACGACATCATCCAGGGCGACGACAAGCTCATCGAGTTCCGCTACTTCTTCACGCGCAAGCTGATGTTCCTCTCGCAGTCGGATGCGGTCGCCGTCTTCCCCGGCGGCTTCGGCACGCACGATGAACTCTTCGAGACGCTGACGCTCGTCCAGACCGGTCGCAGCCACATCATGCCGATCGTGCTCGTCGAAGGCCTTGACGTCGATGGCACGAGCCGCGGCTACTGGCACGACTGGCAGGAGTTCGTGCGCGACGAGCTCCTGCGCAACGGCTGGATCAGCCCCGAGGACATGGCGCTCTTCCGCATCGTGCAGACGCCGCAGGAAGCCGTCGACGAGGTCCTGCGGTTCTACCGTCGCTTCCACTCGAGCCGCTACGTGCGCGACAACCTCGTGATCCGGCTGAACGCCCCCCTGCCCTCGGCTGACCTGCAGCGGATCGCCTCCGAATTCCGTCCGCTCTTCGCCAGCGGCACCGTGGAGCAGCGCGAGGCGCTGAGCGAGGAACGCGGCGAGCACGCGCATCTCACGCGGCTGGTCTTCCACCACACGCGTCGCGACTTCGGCATGCTGCGCCGCCTGATCGATCGCATCAACGAGGTGCCCTTGGAGCCCGTGGCGTGATGCGATGGCCCGCGGCGATCGCGCTGCTCACGGGCGCCTGTGCGGGCGGCACGCCTGACGCCAACGATCGACCGGAGTTCGGCGCGGGTGCACCTGCGCCGGTCGCCGCACCGCTGGATGGGATCCAGCGCCCGGGCCTGCTCACGATGCGGTGGACCGTGCCTGAAGAGGGCTTCGTGCTCGACCAGACGCTCGCCACGATGGAGCCCTGCCCTGACCTGGCGCCGATCGATCATGAGCGCCTCGCGCGCAGCGGACTCGTCGTCGTGCGGATCCCGATCGATGAGCTGCAGCACGCCGTCGACATCCTCGGCGGCTCCTACAGCGATGTGCGCACGTGGCACGAGCAAGCGATCGGCTGGCGGGACTGCGTGGCCGAGACCGCGTCAGTCAAGCGCGTGCTGGTCGACGGCGGCATCACGCAGCTCGATGGCCGCGATGTTCGACTGCTCGTGCGTGGCTGGGCGATCCCCACCCACGACGGCGCCGTGGTGCACGTCGAGTTCACGCCCGCGGAAGCGCCGGAGCGCCGCGGCTCGATCCCGCTGGGCACGACGGTCCAGACCGCCGAGGATGCCGTGCGCGAGTTCCGCCGTGCGGGCGCGTCATGGACGCTCCGCCGCGGGTTCATCGACCTGGTCACGTCGTGTGCGCCCTCGGCCGTGGGCGGCACCGGACCAACCACCGATCTGCCGCTCTCGATCGGCGAAGTGCTGTTCGCACCGGACGTGGCCACCGCCAACAGCGCGCCGCAGGCCCTGCCGCGACGCACGCTGCTCCTGCTCGTGCCCAGCCTGCCGCCGCAGCTCTTTCCAGAAGCCGCGCCCGTAGCATCGGGCTCGACCGCACCGAGCACACCGTGAACGAGCCCAGCCCCATCGACACCGAGCGCGTCAGCGCCACGCCCCCACGCTCGACGCGTCGGCTGCGGCTTCGGCGCCAGCGCAGCAAGGAGCGCGCATCGGCGGTGCGTGCGCTGCCGACCCTGCTGACCCTGGGCAACCTGATGTGCGGCTTCGCGGCGATCCACTACGTGGCCAAGCCGATCGAGCCCACGACGATCTTCGGCTGGAACACGCTGACCGTGGCTGGCACGCTCATCTTCCTGGGCATGTTCTTCGACGGGATCGACGGTTTCGCGGCGCGGCTCACGCGCTCGGCCAGCAGCTTCGGCGCGCAACTCGATTCGCTGGCCGACGTGGTGACCTTCGGCGTGGCCCCGGCGTTCATGATGCTGCGCCTGGTCAGCCACTACTACGGGCCGAGCAACTACACGGGCATCCTGGGGCCCGATGCCGACAGCATCTACGTCAAGCTCGTGTGGATCATCGCGGCGTTCTACGTCTGCTGCACCGCGCTGCGGCTGGCACGATTCAACGTCGAGATCGGCTCCCCCAAGGAAGAGGATCACCGGTGGTTCGCGGGACTGCCGAGCCCGGGTGCCGGCGGCACCGTCGCGAGCCTGATCATCCTGCACCAGCACATGCTGTTCATCGACTACAAGGAATCCGCACCGGATTCCTTCGAGCGCGCGAGCAGCCTCGTGATCCCCCTCGTCACGCTCGCCTGCGGCATCGGCATGGTCAGCCGCTTGCGGTACGCGCATCTGGTCAACCGATACCTCAAGGGACGCAAGGACTTCGCCTTCGCGGTGCGACTGGTGCTGCCGCTTGCGTTCGCCTTGGTCTGGTTCCATCCGACGATGGCCGCGGTCTTCACGATCTATGCCTTGTCGGGCCCCATCGGCGCGATCGTGCGCCGCGGGCCGGATGCGGCCCCTACGCTTCCGTCATGACCGCGGCTCCCCCTGATCCCGTCCTTGGCCGCTTCGGCAGGTTCGGTGGCCGGTACGTGCCAGAGACCTTGGTGGCCGCGCTCGACGAACTCGAGGCGGCGTATCTCGCGACGCGCGTCGATCCGGCGTTCCAGGCTGAACTGGCCGATCTCCTGCGCGACTTCGTCGGCCGCCCGACGGCGTTCTGCCACGCGCCACGCCTCACCGCGCACGCCGGCGGCGCGCAGATCTGGCTGAAGCGCGAGGATCTCGCGCACACCGGCGCACACAAGATCAACAACACGCTTGGGCAGGTGCTGCTCGCGCGGCGCATGGGCAAGTCGCGGATCATCGCCGAGACCGGCGCAGGCCAGCACGGCGTGGCCACGGCGACCGCGTGCGCGCGATTCGGCCTGCCGTGCGAGGTGTACATGGGCGCCGAGGACGTGCGGCGCCAGGCGCTCAACGTCTTCCGCATGCGGCTCATGGGCGCGCGCGTGAACGAAGTGACCAGCGGCAGCCGCACGCTGAAGGACGCCACCAACGAAGCCATGCGTGACTGGATGGGCAGCGTCGGTCGCACGCACTACATCATCGGCAGCGTCGTCGGTCCTCATCCCTTCCCGCTGATGGTGCGTGACTTCCAGTCGGTCATCGGCACGGAATGCCGCGCCCAGTCGATCGCCACGCTCGGCAGGCTGCCGGACCTGGTGGTTGCGTGCGTGGGCGGCGGCAGCAACGCCGCGGGAATCTTCGCGCCCTTCGTCGGCGATGCCTCGGTCGGCCTGCTGGGCGTCGAGGCCGGCGGTCGCGGGCCCGGCGCGGGTGATCACGCAGCTCCGCTCTCGCATGGCACGCCCGGCGTGCTGCACGGTTCGCTCTCGTACGTCCTGCAGGATGGCGACGGCCAGACCGCGGATGTGCACTCGTGCAGCGCGGGGCTCGACTACCCCGGCGTCGGCCCCGAGCATTCGCACTGGAAGGACGCCGGCCGCGTCTGCTACACGGCCGTCACGGATGCGGATGCACTCGAAGCCTTCCAGCTGCTGGCTCGGCTTGAGGGGATCATCCCGGCCCTTGAAACCAGCCACGCCGTGCACGCGGCGGTGCTCGCGGCACGCTCGATGCGGCCAGACCAGGTCGTGGTCATCAACGTGAGCGGACGCGGCGACAAGGACGTCGTCGAAGCGATGCGTCTGCTCGGCATGAGCCAGGGCTGACCGCCAGGTGCGCGACGATCAGTCGCCGTCAGCGTCGGGCTTCGACGAGGGCTTGGACGACGACTTCGCTGAAGACTTCGAAGCACCCTCGCCCGCGGGCTTGGCCTTGCCACCGTCAGTGAGTTCGGAATCATCCGGCGTGAAGTCGATCGCAATCGGATAGTGGTCGCTGGCGTAGCCCTTCGGGGGCTCCTCGCCCTTGCGCCAGTCGTAGTCGTCGCCCGCGTGCATCGTGCCGAGCACGAAGAACGAGCTGTTCACGAAGTCCTCGCTCAGGCCCGGCGACGCCATGATGTAGTCGATCGGGCGACCCGAGGCGTGCGTGGTGTACGCATCCTTCATGTCCTTGCGCGAACGGTCCCGGAAGTCGTAGGCGCCGACGAGCCCGCCCTCGGCATAGATCTTGGCGGTCTTGTGGCTCGGCTGCGCGTTGAAGTCACCCAGCACGGCCAGATTGATGTGTTCGTCCTTCGCCTGCGCTTCCTTGACCCACTCCATGACCTGCAGCGCCTCGGCCTCGCGCTGGTAGGCGAACTCAAGCCCGCCTGCCTTGTGGTGCACCACGATCACGCGGAGCAGGTAGTCGGGCGTCACGCGCACGTCGGCGATCAGCGGACTGCGCTGGAAGCGCTGCCCCTGTTCCGCACCTGGCTTGGTGGGCTTCTCGGCGAAACCCTTGCCATCTCGCTTGACGTCGGAGAGATCCTCCTCCGGCCGCACCTCGACCGACTCGATGGGGAAGCGGCTCAGGATCGACTGCTCGATGCCCCGCGAGTAACCCACATCCTTGCTCGCCACATGCTCGTAGCCCATGTCCTTCAGGTACGTGTCGCGGAACCAGCGCAGGCACTCCTCGCTCTCGACTTCCTCGAGCGCCAGGATGTCGGCATCGAGGGCCTTGATCGCCTTGGCGAGCGCCTGCAGCCTGTCTTCGCTCGTGCGTTCCTTCAGGTCGTCGAACTCGCCGCTGAGCTTCGGATCATCCTCGCCATCGAAGAGATTCTCGACGTTGTAGGCCGCCAGGCGAACCGCACCCTTCTGCTTGGCAGGTGCCTCCTTGAAGCCGTAGTAGACGCCGGGTGGCCGCTTGGCCTTGGGCTTCTGCTCGCCGCCCTGCTGTGCATCCTGCGCATCGCCGCGACGCGGGCCGCTCGAGCCCTGCTGCGTGACGGCCGAGGACTTCGAGGAGCGCTCCGTGCCGGTGGCGGACTGCGTCAGGCCAAGGAGCGACGCCGCAAGCATGCAGCCGGAGAAGACAAGGACCAGTGGATGGCTCATGCGGTGCACTGTAGCGCGGCCCTAGCATGGCCCGATGCCGCACACCACGAGCCGACGCCGATACGAGGCCTACCGGGCCCAGATGCGCGAGCGATTCACGCGCATGCGCCGGGAAGGTTCGATGGTGTCCAGGCAAGGCACCGAGCGCAGCTTGAAGCGATCTCGCAGCTTTGGCGCGCTCCTGCGCGAGTTCCTTGGCCTGCTCGGGCCGAGCCGCCGATCGCTGGCCGTCGCACTCGGCACGCTGACGATCAGCACGCTGCTGGGCCTGGTGCCGCCGGCCGCGACGAAGTTCGCGATCGACAACGTGTTCGGTGGCGCGCCCCTGCCGCCCGCGGTGCGCGGGCTCTTTCCCGAATCGTGGACCACGCTCGACACGCCGCGCGGCCTGTTGGTGGCGCTCGCCGTTGGCATGATCGCCCTCACCGCCGTGCGATTGGTGATCGGCCTCTGGGGACGGTGGCTCGCCACGCGGACGGTCAAGCGCGTGCAGAACCGCGTGCGACGACTGGCGTTCGGGCACGCCGCCGACCTGCCGCTGCATCGGCTGCAGTCGCTCAAGTCGGGTGGTCTCGTGAGCATGCTGCGCGAAGATGCGGGCGGCGTCGGCGACCTCGTCTTCTCGATGGTCTACAACCCGTGGCGAGCCATCATCCAACTGCTTGGCAGCCTGACCGTGCTCGCCTGGACCGACTGGCGCCTGCTCCTGGGCAGCCTGCTGCTCCTGCCGATGGTCTGGTTCACGCACCGGACCTGGATCGCCCGTATCCGCCCGCTGCACCGCGACATCAAGGCCACGCGCGACGCGATCGATGGGCACGCGACCGAGACCTTCAGCGGCATCCGCGTCGTGCGCGGCTTCGCACGGACCGCCGCCGAGCGCAGCCGCTATGCCGAGGGCTCGCACCTCATGGCGCGCCAGGAGATCAACGTCTGGTGGTGGTCGCGCGGCATCGAGGTGGCGTGGGAGATCATGATCCCCGTCGCCAGCGCGCTGCTGCTCTGGTACGGCGGCATGCAG
>Ga0172376_10006708_pt1 | contig 12438 bp, 9 predicted proteins | sample Lak35m_FD_121114 | JGI IMG/M metagenome (GOLD analysis project Ga0172376, IMG submission 121114) | Freshwater microbial communities from Kabuno Bay, South-Kivu, Congo - kab_092012_35m | ecosystem: Environmental > Aquatic > Freshwater > Lake | place: Democratic Republic of the Congo: South-Kivu...
AACTCTTAACGCAAGTGGAAAAAATGAAGGGGTTGTTTCTAAGCTGCCTACATGGCAGTGAACCAATTCCGCCGATCCAGATACCCCATGTCTCTTTTCTAAGCTGCCTACATGGCAGTGAACCCTTTAACCTTTGGCACCACCTTAATCACTTTTTTCTAAGCTGCCTACATGGCAGTGAACCCACGGCTGGCACTGTCAAGTTTGCGAATAGTTTTCTAAGCTGCCTACATGGCAGTGAACTTGATTTGCTTATAAGTCATTGTTTTGTATATTTTCTAAGCTGCCTACATGGCAGTGAACGGTATGGTCAACAGCTAACAGGCGCTTTAGCATTTCTAAGCTGCCTACATGGCAGTGAACCTGAACAAGCATGAGATTGAGCTTCGTAAAAATTTCTAAGCTGCCTACATGGCAGTGAACTTAGAGATCAAAGCCTTTTTTGATGATCATAATTTCTAAGCTGCCTACATGGCAGTGAACACACGCGGCACAATCTTGATCACACCTGCATCTTTCTAAGCTGCCTACATGGCAGTGAACCCAAAGGCTCGGATACACTCTGGATTAGCATTTTTCTAAGCTGCCTACATGGCAGTGAACGACGGCGGGCGTGATCTGTTTGTTATCTTCCATTTCTAAGCTGCCTACATGGCAGTGAACGTGCAAGGTACAAGCAACGCCCCTCACTTCAATTTCTAAGCTGCCTACATGGCAGTGAACAGGTCGGGACAATGCAAGTCAATAGTTTAAACTTTCTAAGCTGCCTACATGGCAGTGAACATTGCGGGGAACACAGCCGCAATTACAGCTGATTTCTAAGCTGCCTACATGGCAGTGAACATCCGAGGGGCCGGTGAAGGGGCTGGCTAACGTTTCTAAGCTGCCTACATGGCAGTGAACAGGCATAATCGAAATAATGGCTTTGGGATGGATTTCTAAGCTGCCTACATGGCAGTGAACTTTCGGATACTGCCATAACCAGATTCACAGTCTTTCTAAGCTGCCTACATGGCAGTGAACTCTACAAAACAATATATCACATCATGCAGAAATTTCTAAGCTGCCTACATGGCAGTGAACTGTGGCTTCGCTTTGGCCTGGTTTCGACCTTTTTTCTAAGCTGCCTACATGGCAGTGAACCATAATCTGCTGGGTAAAGTTTTCAGGTGCCTTTTCTAAGCTGCCTACATGGCAGTGAACAAACCATGGCTTTGATAGCAGCTCTACACACTTTTCTAAGCTGCCTACATGGCAGTGAACCGTTTTACGCTGAATGTGTACGAGCAACAGCATTTCTAAGCTGCCTACATGGCAGTGAACCCCAGGATCCCGCATATCTCCCTTGCCCGGGTTTTCTAAGCTGCCTACATGGCAGTGAACATCTTCCTGCTAGTTTAGTTAATCCCTTTATTTTTCTAAGCTGCCTACATGGCAGTGAACGTAGATGTTTGCCTTGTGTGTTGGGGTAGTCGTTTCTAAGCTGCCTACATGGCAGTGAACACAGCACCAATGCTTTACATGCTCCGAACAGCTTTCTAAGCTGCCTACATGGCAGTGAACTCTGATTGCGTCCGCGTACAGCGAACCCCGGCTTTCTAAGCTGCCTACATGGCAGTGAACTAATACATTTTTTTAGGGTCGATTGCTACATTTTTCTAAGCTGCCTACATGGCAGTGAACTTCCAGCCTTCTTTATCAGCACGGCGCAACACTTTCTAAGCTGCCTACATGGCAGTGAACGGCAAAGTTGCAGGATGGGGTGGTGCTAATGATTTTCTAAGCTGCCTACATGGCAGTGAACAATGTGAAACTAGACTTCTCCAATTTCTCATTTTTCTAAGCTGCCTACATGGCAGTGAACATTTCTCTTGATGACCTGATCATTGCCTATAATTTCTAAGCTGCCTACATGGCAGTGAACAAAATTACCGTGCCTATCGTAAATCTTGAGCATTTCTAAGCTGCCTACATGGCAGTGAACGATTACTCAACTGAGATTGATCAGCGAAAATTTTTCTAAGCTGCCTACATGGCAGTGAACTACAGCTGCATAATCCACGTCATCCGGTGCAATTTCTAAGCTGCCTACATGGCAGTGAACCTATAACTTTGCCATCCAAAGATACCATCTATTTTCTAAGCTGCCTACATGGCAGTGAACTGATTTTGTTTAAGCAGCCGCCGAAAAAGTTATTTCTAAGCTGCCTACATGGCAGTGAACTCCCATATTCCTCCCAATAGCGCCCAAGCTCATTTCTAAGCTGCCTACATGGCAGTGAACCATTTCTTCGCGAAGTTGACGAGCATCAGCTATTTCTAAGCTGCCTACATGGCAGTGAACTGCTGGCGATGGAGAAAAAGGATATTTACGACTTTCTAAGCTGCCTACATGGCAGTGAACCAATGGCCCAGCGCCGTGCTTATATTCTGTCTTTTCTAAGCTGCCTACATGGCAGTGAACTTCATATCTAACCATCCAAATACTGTGACTTATTTCTAAGCTGCCTACATGGCAGTGAACACAGATGTTGTTGGGCAAATTGATACAGTCCTTTTCTAAGCTGCCTACATGGCAGTGAACCAGAATATTGCTCCAGGTTCTGGCTTTAATAATTTCTAAGCTGCCTACATGGCAGTGAACGTACGGCACAGGAAAAGTTGAAATTGAGTCATTTTCTAAGCTGCCTACATGGCAGTGAACATCGTATTGCAAGCCCAATAATGCTGTGTTCGTTTCTAAGCTGCCTACATGGCAGTGAACAGTAATTTTAAAACAAAAAATAAAGTTATAACAGTAAGTTAAAGTCCAAAACCTATAAAAGACCCAAGTTTTAACTCACCATCATAACTCATTGATTTTATTAAGCTGTTAAAGAGTCAAAAAAATATCGGGTTAAAATTCAGGTACAGCACTTTCCGAACTTAAACCATAGGTGCTAAAAACCTGATTTTCAGATTTTTCAGCGGGAAGTTTTTCAATAAACAATTTAAAACGCTTTTTGCTTTGCTCATCTGAGGTGCTTAAGCTCTGCATTTCGATATAGGGTAAATCAGTGGTTGTCACCACATTGCTATATCGTGCTAATGCTTCTTCAAAACCAATATCTCCACGTTTAATACGATGCCGTGCCAAACGCTGGGCATTGGTTTTCACTTGTTTACGCTTGTAAATGGCATAGTCTTTAATATCGCTAGGTACTTCACGAATTGATGTGATATGCACATAATCTTCTAAACGCTCAAGCCAACGTCGAATATCCAATTTCTTTAAATCATCTTCAGATTCAGCGAATAAACGAAGTTTTTTACCTAGATTGATTTTAGCTTTCTGGTTTTCAACTTTTTCTTCAAAAATATATTGAGGAAAAGAAACGCCAATACTCACCTTATCCGACTCATCTTTCATCTCAGCCAATGCGATATGCAGTTGCGTATATAGCTTAGACCAAATGAAATAAGGGGAAATCTCAGCCTGATCAATCAAGGTGATTTCCTGATAAAATTTCATAATTAATCCTTAGAGCTTTGACCAAAGACGCCACCACGTACTAGCACCGCCATGACATAATGTTCTTGTTCAACATTTTCTAAAGATTCGCCTAACGCATATTTATCAAATAGGCTAAAAAAATCCTGTTTGGCTTTAGGTGTACGATAAGCCTTACCTAAATTTGTCACGGCGCCATAAGGTTCAATAGCAATGGCAGATTTTTGATCTTCAAAGTCTGGATACCATGTATCAATTGTACGTAAAGCATTACCTATTTTTTGTGAATGCATCGCAGCAACGTCATTTACTTGATAAAGGATCTTGCTCTTATCACCCTTACCTTTGTCTAAAACTAGCTCTTCACTTGGATACACTTCTTGAGCTTTACCAACTAAAGCATAAGCTTCCACTTTAATTAATAAGTAAGGTAATTCACCTTTTAAAGCTTGTGCAATTTGATCTGCAAGGTTTTGCACCTTAGCATCTACGCTCTCAAAATCATGTAATTTATAATCAAAGGCATTGAAGGTTACAGATTCTTGATCATTCACCTTTACGACCACTTCAATTTTTTCTGCACCAACACGGTTACGCCATAAAAAGCGAGCATTGGCAATATTTAAAGCATAGCGTTTTGCTAATTCAGAAAAACCATGAGATTGAATATAGTTTTTAGCTACTTCTTTATATGAGTTTAAAAATACTTCATTATTACATGCTGATGGTTGTTCGATACCAGCTAAAACTTTTAAAGTGAATGCTATTTTTAACGTATCTTGATGTTCAGCAAGCGCACAAGCATCTACTTTTTGTAGATTGGCTTTTTCAACTTCAGCATTAAGCTTTAATGGATCACTTGCAACCGCTGGTTTTAAGCGATTTGAAATTGTGCCACGCACTGATTTTTCAATCAGTTTTAAAGCCGATTGTTCTTTACGACTTTCCCATGTTGTTCCATAAAAATAACCATCAGATGGAACGAGTTTTTTTTCAAATGCAAGAACGCTTGCAACCGCTTTTTCATTTTTAGCCATGAGTATTTTTCCTTTTATAAAGTCTAAATTAATGTGTATTTTGGTTTTGACACAGATATAAGTTATTTTCTAAATCAACATGGTATCGCCATAACAGCTGATCAATACTTTCGATTCGATATGGCATCACAAACTCACCCAAAGTAAGCACACTTTCTGCAAAGCGATGTAGTGTATTGACATCACGTTGGTTTTTCGCATGCCCAAGTTCAGAAATTCCTTGAAAACCCACTGCAATAGGAACAAGCCAGCCTTGTGCTTTACGTTTTGATGTCCAAGTTACTTTTCCATCTTCATCTTGGATTGAACTATGTGTGACTTTGAGATAATCCAATACGCTATCTAAAGCATCTTTGCCATCTTGCATGCTTTGTATAACTAAATCACGACGCTCAATCAGCACATGCCCAAGCATCAATTTATTTAAAATTGGACGTAGCTGCTGTGACTGATCTTCATCATCATCAAAATTTAAGATTGTGCATGACTTTGCTGAAAGGACATCACCACTCGTAAATTTCATACTTGCCACGATGCCATTAACAAGATCTAAAAGTTGATCTCTCTGTCTTTTAGATGAACTTTCAATTTCAATCAATAAAGATACTTCTAAATGACAACGAGCTTCTTCAATAAAAGCGGGGCGATTTCCATCTTTATCTAAAGGATTTGCTGTACCAACAATGGAATGTACAAAATCGCCACGCCCCTTGTAAGTTTGCAAATTAAAATCATGGCAACTCACTGCTACTTTATTTAAATTAAGATCACAACCTTGTTGCTTGAGTTTACGTTGTAGTGCATGCACCGCTCCAAGCCATGCTGTCATCGCAGGAAAACCAATCGTATATGGGCTGCTCATTGCATTGGCATTATGAATTTTCAAATGTGGAATAAGTAAAAAATGGCGCATTAGAAAAACTCCTTGGCTTGTCGCAATGATTCTTCAACGCGCTGTTTTACGTTATTGATTTCAGCGGTTCCTAACATTTCGGATTCACTAATGACTTTTTCATAACTACGTAAAATCCAACGAGCAATGTCCTCGCTCAGCTCTTTACGCCATTCACTGTCATTTTCACGTTGTTCTGCGTACATTGAATCAAGCCAGATCCGCTGTAATTTAGGTAAACTTGCGTAATATTCTTGTTGTGACCAACCTTCAGAATAATATTCTCGGATTTTAAAACCTTGTAATAACACCTGATCAATCACAAATTGAATAATGTTTCGAATTGCAGTTCGTATATTAATATTGTTTAAATCTAATTGCATCAATTTATGCAACTGCACAAAACTGTCCTGATAATTCTTTCTATACAAACACTGCGCAAAAAAATCAGTTCTTGGCAATCGTACTGTACGTTTTTCTAAAATAGGCGGACAGCTTGAAAGTAGATAAGCCCGACCAGCATTCTGACTATTTAATATACTGACGTTTTGTGGCTTAGACCCACCAAATGCGACTTCTGTTAAGTCAAAAATATCCTCATAATCATATTCACTAAACTTATTATCTCTTTTAAGACTACGAGCTTGCTTTGCTGTTTCGCTAAATCTTATTAAATTCAAACGATCAAGTAATTCACTCATTACTACAGAAGGTGTAAGTAAGGATAATAAATGATAGTTGTCCTCTACTGGGAAATAGACTTGTTTTAGGAGTTTATGTGTTTTAGGTGGTTCAGGATCTATCATTAATTTAGATAAAGATATTTTAACCTCATTAAAATCTAAATTATAATTTTGAATAAATTGCTTAATTTCATTTGACTCATTTTTTAAGTGATCCCAAATAGTTATCTCATCAACAGATTCAATTAAGAATAAATAAATTTCCTTTACAAAACTATCAGTTGCTGCGTTACCAAATAAATCAAAATCATTTTTACAATTGACATTATTCGTAGATAAAAATCCATTATTCGCACAAGGAGTTGAAAATTTAAAACAGGATGACTTTGCATCAGGATGAGTGAAGGTACTCGCATGTGTTGTAATAGAATGTCTAGCTTGCTTAATCGCTTTATTTAACCATACAGATTTTTCATATCTGATTTCTGATTCATCTAATAATTCAGGTGTTGGATCTTTACCTTTAGATTTTCTTTCAAGCCAAAGCTTCTTTTGTTTAGAAAGATATTGTTCAAAAATATTTTCTATCATTTCTCCCCTCTCTTTATTTTAAATACTGAACCACTAAACCAAATTGATCTGAATACATCAGTGTTTTATTCTCATCATATTCTGGCAACATGATTTCCCCATAACGTTTTGATAATTTTTCTATTTCATCTTCAATATGCTGATTTTCTGAAACTTTCTCAATAGCAATGCGACTCAATATGTCGTCATAGTTTCGATTAAGCCATAAACGTTGTTGTTCTAAGTCAGTCAGTTCAGGATATTTAATTTTGTAAAAACCATTACGATCAATATATTGCCCAAAATCATCTTTTTCAGAAAACACAAGCTTACGATCTTTCCATACAGCAAAGAGCTGAATATTGGGTGAGCTTTGTCTAAATGGAGTAAAACGTTGTGGTAACGCTGTTAAAAACCAATACTGCGTCAACCAAGCATTTAATGGCTTTGCTCCAACCTGCTTATAATTGGTGAGACTATGTGCTAAAACAGCATGTTCTAAATCAGCTAGTTTTTCGGTAGCTTTTAAAGGTGCATTAGCTTGAATACGCGGAATAGCATTAATTCCAGCATCTTCAGATAAGTCAATTAAGTCAGATAAACTTTTGGTCTTTAATTTAAACTTATCATTATTGATTTCAAAACCTGGTTTTTCAAAAGCCACTTTCGCACCCCGAAGCCCTTTTAAATTATATTGCAACAACCCAATATTCGGCTGTGCTATATCCTTTTCTAAATGACGATGGCGTAAAACCCGTCCTGCCAATTGAATAATTGAACGATAAGAAGAAGGTTCGACAATTGCCCAATCAAAATCGTGATCACGCCCTACTTCTTCCACAGGTGTTGCCACGAGGATAAAAATCACATGTTCACGATCAGTACTGTCCAAATGTCTACGAATGTCTTCATTTGAAAATGCAATAGGTTGTTCCCCTTGTTTCTCTTTACGCTTAAGCACGGCATCTAAATGATATTCTTGCTCACTACGTAACAACAAAATCTGCCGACTGTGATACGCCATCGCACGTGGAGCAATTTTTTCTGACCATTCAGCATTGAGTAAAAATTGTGTGAGTGCAACACACGGTGGGATATTCGCAACACGTACCACCCCAAAAGACACCTTTTTTCCTGTATTGGCATCAAGTGTATGATGGTGATGATGCAATTTTTCGATATGCTGACGAATACGATCAAAATATTGTTGTTGCAGACTTTCCTCAAGTTGCTTCTGTTCTTTTTGTGCCACTAAATCATGACATTCAATGATATAAGCTTTATGTTTAATCACTTGTTCTGCTAAAGCTTTTGACCGAATTTCAACAAATGTATCATGACCTTTTTTATACTGCTGAATCGTGTTATCTGATGTTAAATCAATGCATTGTGTTTTTGACTTAAACTCATCTACCCACATGCCGACTACTTGTACTTGTTTTAGCTTTTTAAAAGCACAATATAATCGCCAACCTTGCTGATATACATTAAAAAAACCTTCTGCCAACGCTGGTGGAATGGTTGCCGATGAGATCATCACTTTACGACCTAACATCGCTGTAAGATGAATTAATCGAGCAATCGCAATTAAATCCTGCCCATTAAAGTCATCTACTTCGTCAATAACTAAATCAGAAGAAGACAGACGTAAACTCGGTAAAATATATTTTCCACCACGTTTGGTTTCAGTTGCCGACATGATGTGATCAATCGTACATGCTAAAACAGGCTTATATAAAAAAGCTTTATTGCATTCTGCCTGAGCGACTGGAAATAGGACATTCATAAAATCAGCTTGAGGCATTTCTGCATAATCAAGTTCATTGTCTAAAAGCTGTTCTAAAGATTCCGAACCAATTTCATCCAATGTATTCTCATCTTGATCATTCGGGTTGTGATGCTGTTGCTGATGTAATTCTTGTACGGCTTTCGAACCAATCAAGACGGCAAGTTCATCATTACTTAGACCAATATCTTTACGGTATGAATCTCCAGTTTGTAAAGTTAAAGTCCGTAGTCCCAATGCCAACACATAACGTAAAGATTGCCCATCTTTAGATAACGCTTGCATAATTTTGGCATTGGCAATGGTTTTACCTTTGCCTGTACTTGCCATATTGACAATAAACCAACCTTGTTCAATCGCATCGTCCTGTTTTTGTCTCAATTGTTTGACTTCTTTAACGGCATGATCTTGCCATTCAAAGCCTTGTGGGCTTTTCTTTTTCAGCTTTTGAATATCATACGCAGGCTCCATTTCATCAGCTAAACGACTTAAAGATTGTGCAACACTCATGGCATTTTTACTGACATGTACTAAATGCTCATCTAAATATTGCTTTAGCTCCTTAGTTTTATGATCTGTATTCGCTCTAAGGCTAAGTGAGGTTTTCCACGTCGGGTCAGCATCACAAGATGAATAATAATGATCACCCAACATCAAACATAAACGTGCATGGTGTAAAACTACACGCCAGCTTCCATCTGCTAATACTTGCGCAATATTGTCCTGTTCTTGTAGTAATCGTGCAGACCATTTTTGAATTTCTTTTGTCCATGTTTGACATTGGCTCAATAAACCTTGTGGAAATTCAAAACACTGTTTTAGGCGTTGCTGATATTCTTTTTCATCAAATTTATTTTGATAACCCCAATCTGCCTGAATAAAATAGAATAAATCCTCAAATGTTTCAGCTGGTTCAGCTGTAAAGGATTTTAACTCCGCTTCATCTCTTAAATTTGGTAAACGATGATGGGACACTATCAACCATGCCACTAACTGCGCTAAAGGTGGTAAATCATCTAAAGCTTTGCTTTGATCTAAATTTTTTGCAACAGTCGTTTTAAGCTTTTCTTCATCCCATGCTTTGTTGATGATCAAATTCAGCCATGCCTCATCATTTTTTGGATTGTTTGACGAATGAACCAAGGCATTAAGTAGTAAGCAGGATATCCACTCATGCCGTAATGGATCTCCCTTTATACTCTGTTTATTTTTTGGTTGCAGTTTCTCCTGAAATAAAGCTGTGGCTTTACCCCAATCGTGTAAAAGTGCTGAAATTGCCACTAAAGCCTTAATTAAAGGTAAATAATGCCAATCATTTTCCCATTTATTTTGATCTAATTTTTTTTGTGTTGTATTAACAGGTACAACACCCTCACCATTAAACTTATTCCGATTGCCCACTATCCACAACAATTCACTTCTACGTCTGCCACGAATCCAGTGACAACTCACCGCGGTATTTTTAGTGACGGTTTTACGCAACAGTTTCTTTACTGCCATCAAACCATCTTCAGTAATCACGGTTTGCCAGGTGTTATCTCCAATCCGATCGGCAAAAGCATCTAAAACTCGACGTGTTCTTGGAATAGCCTTTTTCTCACATTGGCTAATAAAGGTGACTATCATGCGTCATCTCCATCTTTCGATGACAAAGCCGCCAGCTTGACCTGGTCAAACATCCAGTCCAGACACTTATGCTCTATAAATTTCTGCAGAACCTGCTGTCTAAACTCCTGCTCAGTGGCCCGCTCCTTCGCACAAATAAATGCATAAGGCAACACCACGGCATCTTTCACCAAATCTGCCACATCAAAGACCAAGGCTCCACGGCGAGTTTTACCGTGCATGACCGCAAAACCATGCGGAATACCCAGTACCCACAGTGTGGTCGCAGCTAATCCATAGGCCAAATAATTGCCATGATTGAGAAAATCATTCGCCAAATCGCCCTGCTCCGGATTACGGCTAAAGCTTTTTAATCCGGTACGGCTTGCCGCGATTTTATAAAGCAGCTTGGTCATCGCCGCTTCTGCCAGTAACACATCTCCGACTTGAGTCAAATGCGGTATTTTCTGTTCAAAACCCAATAAGGCCTGCTGGATATCCAGATCATCGACATAAAAACCTTCTGCTTTTAAATCCCGGTCTTTATCCCAAACTTTTCGGATAAACTCGATACGCGCACGTTGAAACTGTTTCGCCACCTTTAGACGTTTTTCGTCATCAAACCAGAACGATAACCAGCCTTGTACATATTCAGTGGGACGATACTCACTCTGTGGGGTCATCCATTCAATTTCAGTACCCGTAAATAAGGGAGTTCCCCCACCGCCACAAAACCCCACCAGAACCCCGGCACTGGCCAGCATCCGCATTGCCGCCTGGGTAATGGATGTGCCTGTTCCGAGTAAAATCACCGTCGTATTGGCAATTGGGATATTCCAATACTGGTTTTCATTTTTTGCTTCAGTTAAATAGAGGACCCGACCATCTTTTTGCATCACCCGACAATGTTCTAAATAATATAAATTCGCCCGTTTAGAATGTAATATTGCTTTTAAATCCGATGGATTCAGTTGTTCCATAACTACAACTCTTTGTTTTTCTTTGAAACTATCAAAATATGATGACATCATCTAGCGCAAGTCGCTGTTTTGCGACACAAAATGTCGTAACAATTCATTTTTGAGGCGATGTAATAGGAAATAAAAAAGTCGATATAAAAAATCACAGTTTTTCTATATATTTCAAAATCCAATCTACCGATATTCGCTCTTGCTCGAGTCTTCTTTGGTTAAATGCTCCGGCCCTTAAAGCGTGAAATATGATCCTAGACAGTATTGTGGACAGTCGGTCCCTCTAAACTCTTAAAATGTTTCTGTTCAAAGGCTTCTGGGCTTAACCAGCCGTTTGCGGAATGCCTTCTGACCCGATTGTAATAAATCTCAATATAGTCAAACAAGACAGTATTCGCTTCTTTTCGAGTGGCAAACACACTGCCATGGACCACATGACCTTTCAATGTATGAAAGAAGCTTTCGGTCACTGCATTATCCCAACATGAGCAGTGTACTGCGCAAGACTGCCTGACATACTTTGAACGCAGTTATTCGTCAATAATAGCGCCCTAAAATCACGACTACAGTACTGTGAGCCTGAGAAGCACTGCTTCGCAAGGGAATGCACCATGACACCCATTGGATAACCCTGACGAGCCATTGCATAATTAAATGCATCACACACCAATTGACGGTCTATTCGATGGCTGGTTTGCCAACCCACAATACGACGACTAAATAGATCCAGCATCACACATAAATACAGCCAACCTTGCGTGGTACGGATGTAGGTGATATCCGTTGTCCAAACCTTGTTAGGCTGAATGACTGTAAATTGACGCTCCAACAGATTTGGTGCTGTAGGCAAACGATGGTTTGAATCTGTCGTATGCTTGTATTTACGTGCAATCCTGCTACGTAAACCAAGCTTTTTAAGCATTCTTCCAACGGTTCGTTCGCTCATGCTGTAACCTAAATCATGCATGTCATGTACCAATGAAGGTGCACCCAATCGTGCATGATGCTGCCAATATACGGCTTTTAAATCATTATATTTTTGCGCTGTATTGGCCTGGCGTTTTCGCCAGGCATAATAGCCTGAAGTGCTGACACCCAGGCATTTACAGACAGAAGATACAGTGACTCCATTCACAGCTAGATCTTGAATTACCGTGTACTTTTCTTGGAATGATCTGTCAGAAAGTACACATGCGCTTTTTTTAAGATGTCATTGGCTTCCCTGAGCTGTTTGACTTCTTTCTCTAATTCCAAGATCCGCTGTTGTTCTGGTGAAAGTTGACGTTTGCTTGAACCTGCCGGATTGGTTTCACGAATCCATTTATCTAATGTTGAATAACCCACACCTAATTTCTGGGCGATTGCAGCTACAGACTCGTGTGAGTTTGAAAGTGCATAATCAAT
>Ga0172376_10006712_pt1 | contig 12437 bp, 9 predicted proteins | sample Lak35m_FD_121114 | JGI IMG/M metagenome (GOLD analysis project Ga0172376, IMG submission 121114) | Freshwater microbial communities from Kabuno Bay, South-Kivu, Congo - kab_092012_35m | ecosystem: Environmental > Aquatic > Freshwater > Lake | place: Democratic Republic of the Congo: South-Kivu...
AAGAATGTCCTTATACTTGGGAAAAATTAATAGATGAGTCTTTCTTCCCAGATATGAACTTGTAAGCTGATAAACCTAAAATTCAGCCAAGGGAATGCTAGGGTAATGCGATCGCCCTTGGGGGATAGGAAACAATCCTAAAACAGCAGTATGGGAATACCTAAAGTCTCATCCAGAGTTTGAAATTGATCAAAGTATTCAAAATAAGTTGTTGATTACTGTTGCTCCAGATGGTTATTTAAAGAGGGTAAGCTAGAATGAACCAAAAACTGCCTTCAGTCAGTATTGGAATGCCAGTCTATAATGGCGAAGAATTTATTCAAAAAGCATTGGATTCATTGCTAGCACAAGACTATCCTAATTTTGAAATAATTGTTTCCGATAATGCATCAACTGATAAAACACAAGAAATTTGCATAAGCTATGCAAATAAAGATGAGAGGATTAAATACTACAGAAATACAAAAAACCTTGGTGCAATGCCAAATTTTGGCAAGGTTTTAGAAATTTCACAAGGTAAATACTTTATGTGGGCTGCTCATGATGATTTGTGGGAAAGAAACTTTGTTTCTGTACTTGTCAATAATTTAATGAGTAATGAGAATATAGTTCTGGCAATGGCTGAAACTCAATATAGATTGTCAGATGGTACACTTTTACCATTCTTTCCTGAAGGTAGAGGGTTCTATAGAACAAAGACTTCCGAATCTCAATTAGTAAGACTACTTAGAATAACTAACCACAATTATGGTAATTTAATTTACGGATTATATACAAGAGAAGCTTTATTTAAATCAAATGGATGTTCAGTTTTAGAAAGTGTTAATTCTTTGAATGAGAACCCTATATTCCTTCACGTAGCTTCTATTGGCTCTATAATTGTTGATGATAAAGTATTATTTTACAAAACCACATCATTGCCTACTTATTTACAGGCTGCTAGAGAGTATAATTTTTTACCATCACTAGATGAAATAAACAGCTATAAGGATAATCAAGGCTTAAGATATGGTAACAACAATAATCCTCAAAAAACAGGCTGGGTAATAAGGGTAAAACAAAAACTGAGGTTTATTAAAAAAATCCCTCTAGGAATAACAAATCTAAGTTCTTATTGGGTGAATATTGCCAAATATCACTATCAAGCTTGGATAGATATTAAGACAGCTATATGTAATATTGACTCTAGTTTCTATGTGAAGGCAATAGTCATTCTAGTATTTACTGCTTTATTAATACGACATTATTTAAAGCTAGTTGTTGTCTGGAAAATACAAGACTCCTGTCAACAGAATAAGTGAATACATGGATTTAAATCTATCTAAATCTATATGTTGCATGTAAACCAGAAAAGAAAAATAGTGATTTTAATTCCAACTTTTCTGATATTATTATTCAGAAAATTGAGTAGTTGCAATCTAAAACATGAGAGGAGTAGAGCGTTAATGATTCAAGCACTAATTAATAAGTACTTTAGCAATGAATTTAAACATTACTTGGAGATACTTCATGTTTTAGTAAGCCGTAATGTCAATGTACGATATCGAGGTTCATTTTTAGGCATATATTGGTCTTTATTCAATCCTCTAATCATGACTGCTCTGTACTCACTTATTTTTGGCTCAACATTTTCCAAATATTACGGTTCAATCTGGAACTATATCTTAGCTGCTTTTACAGGCTTAGTAGTAATAAATTTTTTCTCTACTGCTACAATGCAAGCTCTTATTAGTGTTGTCTCCAATGGAGGATTATTGAATAAAATACGTCTGCCAGTAAGCGTTTTCCCAGTTTCAATGATCGCAGCAAATATTTTTCAATTCATTATGGGGTCTTATATTCTATTGGCAGTTGTTGCACTAATCAAGTCAAAAAGTTTACTTAATGTTGTAGCTATATTTTTCCCCTTCGTAGCATTAGTATTATTTTGCACTGGAGTAGGTTTATTTGTTAGTGCGCTCTATGTCTTCTATCGAGATCTTCCCTATTTCTACGAACTCATGGTATTCATGTTATGGATTACCACTCCTGTATTTTATCCTGCAGCAATAGTACCAGAATATGCTCAGCCTATTTTAAAACTCAATCCCTTGTCCTCTGTTATCGAGAGTTTCCGTCAAATAGCTTTATCTGGAGACTTTCCAGATGTAAACTTGATTTTGACTGCACTGTTAAGTGGTTCAATCTATGCATTCCTAGGATTTTTCTACTTTCATCGTTCACGATCAAAATTTATGGATTTGCTATAGTTTCTAAACTCTTGAGATTTACGTTATACTTGCCTCCTACAAACTTTTGCAAATACCATATTTAGAGAAACTAAAACATTGACACTACAAGAGTTTAGTCTATTATTAATGTCTATTTTGGCAAGTGTGGGCGGACAGTTTTTCTTGAAATTGGGAGCTATCAAGTTAGGAAGGGTTAGTGCTAGCAATGCATTTAACCATATTGTCAGTATTATTACTATACCTGAATTAATTGGTGGTTTAGCATTCTACGCTTTAGGTGCTTTGACTTATATTCTTCTTCTTACTAGAGTTAATCTTAGTATAGCTGCTCCATCAGCCTCGTTAATATACGTCTTTTCTGTGATGTTAGGTTACTTTGTCTTCAAAGAATCAATTCCAATCAGTCGTCTCATAGGCTTAAGTTTTATTACGTTTGGAGTCATACTGGTGGTCTGGAAAAAATAGGCTAAAACAACTAGGTATTTTCACTCATATGGGTAAATAGGTGAAGTTAGTCAAAGAGGGCAAATGAGATCCTTACAATTGCCAGATGAAATTTTTAAGTAAAATCAAGTTTCACCTGATTCCCTACATGAGCGGACATTTTATATTAAGCATTAGATTTTTTTGATATGATTATATTTCTTGCATTTACCTTTCGCAGGTTACAATCAAAGTTTATGGATTTACAGTAGTCATGGAAGCGATTCGATTAGATCGGGTAAGTTTATGGCGTAGAACCCAAGAAGAGTTTTCCTACGACCTTAAGAAAACTATATTATCTGCATTGGAAGGTAAATATCGTCAGCCTGCAAGAAAGTTAGTACTTGACAAAATAGATCTTGTCGTAGAGGAAGGCGACAAAATAGGTATTATTGGAGGGAACGGAGCTGGTAAATCCACTCTATTGAAGGTAATATCTGGAATCTTACAACCCTCAATAGGTACTGTCCGAGTGCGTGGTAGTATTGCTCCTTTGATTGAACTAGGAGCGGGTTTTGATTTTGAAATTTCCGTAAAAGACAATATTCTTTTGTACGGTGTATTGCTAGGCTTTTCCAGAGCAGAAATGAAAAGAAGAACAAAATCAATTCTTGAGTTTGCAGAGCTAGAAGAATACGAATTTGTTCCTGTTAAAGGGCTTTCTTCAGGTATGGTGGCGCGCTTAGGTTTTGCGATCGCGACAGATGTGCAACCAGATATATTAATACTAGATGAAGTTCTGGCTGTTGGAGATGAAAGTTTCAAGAATAAATGCAAAAATCGTTTAAATCGTTTTTGGGATTCAAACGTTACAATTTTGGCAGTTTCTCACTCTATGAAGTATATTCGCGAATCTTGTTCTAAAGCGATTTGGATCAATAAGGGCGTAATGGAATGCTCTGGGGAAGCCGACAAAGTTGTTAACACTTATTTGAATAGTGTAGGTAACGATACTTCCCAATTCACTCAATAATATAAAAATATTTCTGTTTTTTGTCAAATCTACGCAATTTTTCCTGACAACCAATAGTCTACTTTGGTATTTTTTAATATGATTCAGCCTAAAGTTAGTATAGGAATGCCTGTTTACAATGGAGAAAAATTTGTTAGACAGGCATTGGATTCTTTGTTATGTCAAACACATGAAAACTTTGAGTTGATAATTTCAGATAATGCTTCTACAGATTCTACACGTTCAATTTGTCTAGATTATGCAAAGCAAGATAAAAGAATCAAATTCATTGAAAATAAAGAAAATATTGGGGCTCTTAAAAATTTTCAAAAAGTTCTCGATCTAGCAGACGCACATTATTTTATGTGGGCTGCTCATGACGATCTCTGGGAATCAAATTATATATCCACATTAATTGACAATATGGTTAATGATAAAATAGTTTTGTCATATTCTGTGTTCAATAATATTGATGAAAATGGTATAGAAATTGTTAATTATCCCCAAGTTCTAGATATTCCCGCAAATGATTTATATCAAAGACTATCTAATTACATTAATCAATATGAACGGCTAGGTAAAGCTAATCCAATTTATGGATTAATGCAGAGAACTTATGCTAAATCAGCTTTTAATTCTGTCCTCAATCTTTTTGCGGATGACATTTGGGGTTCAGATATGTTGTTTGTATTTCAATTACTCACATTAGGAGGATTTGCTGTCGCAGAGCAAACACTGTTCCATAAAAGAGTTCTTTCTTCTACATCTCTATCATCAAATCCCCCTGATGACTTTTATAGCTATTTTAATGGCTACAAATATCTTATTGTCAACAGCTTAACCCTTAGTGAAATACAAAAAAAATCACTCATAGCCGAGATCAACGATCGCCAAACTAGAAGTAAGGTAGAAAAATTAGGGAATACTGTATTTCCAAAGTACTTTTTAATAGAAGAAGATGTTGTGAATTTCTCTGTAAAAGAAAGCTACTCAAGGTCAGGTGAAGATTTGATCGTTAAATCTATATTTGAATCAATGGGTATATTTAATCCAAGTTATATAGATATTGGAGCATTTCATCCAGAGATATTTAGCAATACAGCCTTGTTTTATAAAATGGGAAATAATGGTATTAATATTGAAGCTAATCCACATTTTATAAATGATTTCCTAGTAAAAAGGCCAAAAGATACTAATTTAAACTTAATAGTAGGACTTGAAAATAAAAGCCAAGATTTTTATGTAATGTCAATTCCAGCTTTAAGTACATTTTCTCAGGATGAATCTCAAAGAATTATACTGGAAACAAAACATACACTTAAGGAAGTGTTACCTGTTAAAGTTGAAACTATTACTACGATACTAGATAAGTATGCCAATCATTCATTTCCTGAGTTTTTGTCTTTATCTACAAAAGCAATAGATTTGGAACTCATTCAATCAATTGACTTTAATCAAAGTTATCCAATCGTTATTTGTGTTAGGACGATGACATTTTCTAAGGCAGGAGAAGGAATAAAAAATCGACAAATTATAGATTACTTAGAATCCCAAGGATATTTTTCTTATGCAGACACCTACATTAATACTATATTTATCAAAGAAGATTTGTGGAAGCAAAAAAATAAAATAAACAGACCAATTACATTTTCTTCAAATTTATGGAATGCTAATAGTAATAATCCCTATGATCCTATATATTTAGTGAAAAAGCTGTATATTCTATTAGATCAACTTTCATATATAACTTCTCAGCTAGAAGTAGAGAAAGAAAAAAGTGAATCTTTAGAAAATAGTAATTTCTGGAAACTTCGTAATACATGGTTTAAATTAAAGAATTTATTTGGGAAAGAAGAATACACCAAAGAAAATTTAAATGAGAAAGAGGAAAAATATAAATCAATTAATTTATCGCAAGCTATGATGCATAGCAAATCTTACGATCCTAAATATCTAGAAGAACAAATTAAAATTTTATCTGATCAAATAGATTTTTTTCTTGCCAAAATAAAATTTGAACGAGAAAAAATAGCTGGTATAGAAAGTAGTAAATTTTGGAAGCTACGTAAGGTTTGGATTAAATTGAAATCCTACTTTAAAACCAAATTATTAATTCTTTTAACTTCTAAACATTAAAAGAATTAGAAATATAAACCTTATCAAAGAAAATTGTTTAATTCATGTTAAATATTATTATCTTTAGTAAAAATAGAGCTTGTCAGTTAGAGTTATTACTAAGAAGTTTAAAAATATTTCTTCAAAATTGGCAGTCCTATTCCGTAAATATTATCTACAGTTACAGCAATAATGACTATGAACATGGCTATGAAATAGTAAAAAAACAATTCCCTTCATTTAACTATTTGCCAGAGACTCAAGACCAAGTTATTACTAATTCATTTAAAAACTTAGTTCTAGATTGTTTTAAGAATAATCAGCCTTATACAATGTTTCTTGTTGATGATTTAGTTTTTAAATCATTTGTTGATCTCACTGACGCAACGTTTAATGCATTTGTCAATGATCCCAGTATTCTTTGTTTATCATTGAGACTTTCGCCTCAAATCAAATACTGCTATACATCAAACATCTTTTCACCTCCTCCTAAATTTGAAAATAATCTTCTATGGAATTGGCAAGAATATCCTAAAAATTCAGATTGGGGATATCCTATGTCTCTGGATGGACATATATTTAGAACATCAGAAATTTACGATCTAATTGTATTTAATCGCTCATTCAATAATCCAAACACTTTGGAGACTCAGCTGGCGCTCAGACCACTAGCCTCTCCTCAAATGATATGTTACACAGAAAGCAAAATTGTTAATATACCAGCTAATAAAGTTCAAGATATTTATAGTAATCGTTATGCCCAGACAAATGATTTAAGTGATTTGAATCAAAGATTTTTAATTGGCTATCGTTTAGGCTTAAAGCCAATTCTAGACACTAAAAATACTTCTGTCCATCAAGAAATTCCTCTACAATTTTTTGATATCTCTCAAAAAAAATCTGACATTTATATAGTCATTGAATTTCAAAATAATACTTTTCAATTAATTTATCAAATTGAATCTTTACTATGCCAAACAATTCTGCCAGCAGCAATAATCTGTGTGTTCAGTGAGAGAAACCTAGAAGTAGATAGAATTATAGAATTAACCAAGAATTTCTATTTAGATATAAATATAGTTGTTGATCCATTGTTTATTAGGAATCAATCATATATCAGTCAAGTAACTGAGGTAAGCAGTAAAAAAGTTGTTCTTCTAGATTCTAACAAATACATATCATCTACTTTTATTGAAGATTACCTTGGAATTCTGAATAATACTGAAGATTTAGGCATAGATTTTTATAATTTGCAAGAGTTAAAATATAAACAAGAGTATCTAAACTTTAATTTAGAACAAATTGAATCTCAGTTAAGCTTTCAACTTGAGCTAACAAACCCTCAGCTACGCAATCAACTGCAACAATTAGAATTACAACTACAACAAACTAAATCACAACTGCAACAATCAGAATCACAACTGCAACAATCAGAATCACAACTGCAACAAACTAAAATGAATTTAGCAGCTATACAAAGTAGCAAATTCTGGAAGATAAGAGAAAAGTGGTTTGACTTTAGAAGAAAAATAGGCTTAAACAACGAAGATCAAGGGTTATCCTTCCAGACCCTCTATCAAATTCTTATCAATAAATTTAATATTGAGAAAGAGTTTGTAGTTGAAATTGGACAGGAGCCATGGAAAAAAGACACACCACTAGTTAGTGTAGTCATTCCTTGCTATAACTACGGTCAATATTTAGAGCAGGCAATTGATTCAGTTCTGGCTCAAACTTACACAAATTTTGAAATTATTGTTGTTGACGACGGGTCAACTGATCCAGACACAATAACCTTATTAAATAGTTTAAATAAGCCTAAAACAAAGATAGTTAGAACCGATAATCTTAAACTGCCTGCAGCTCGTAACAATGGTATTAAAGAGGCAAAAGGAAAGTATATTTGCTGTTTAGATGCCGATGATTTACTTAAACCTACCTACCTAGAGAAATGCTTGATTAAGCTTGAAGTTGAGAATGTAGATATTTGTTATTCGTGGGTTCAAGAATTTGGTGATAGTCAAGCAGTAATACCAACTAAAGAATTTGATATTGATTCTTTAATGAACCAAAATTGCCTACATGTTTCAGCAATATTCAAGCGCGATATTTGGCAGTCGGTAGGAGGCTACAACGAGTCAATGGTTGATGGTTATGAAGATTGGGATTTCTGGTTAGCGATCGCCAAAGCTGGAGGAATAGGATCTAAAATTGATGAGCCACTATTTTTGTATCGAAAGCATGGACATACAATGATATCTTCAGCTCTTGAAAAGCACGATACTTTGTACAAGCAAATAAAGAATAATCATAGAGCGCTATATATTAATAAGAAAGCCATTAAAGAGCTTAAGCGTAATCGAAAAAGATATATTGTAAATTATGGCTTTGTCAATTTACAGTCTACTTTTCAAGAAAACCCTAATAAAGATAGTGGGAAAAATAACATTTTATTTGCCTTACCTTGGATGACAACAGGGGGGGTTGACACGGTGATTTTGCAACTAATTAGAACATTAAAAACTCAAGGTTTTGATGTAACGGTATGTACAACATCTAAAGCAACTTCAGACATGGGTGATAGTACTTCAAAGTATGAAGAGGTTACTCCAAAAATATACAATCTCTGTAAACTACTTAATCCTAAAATCTGGAAAGACCTAGTTTTCTATCTAATTGAATCTCAAAATATAGAAATTATTTTTCTTTCTGGCTCACCTTATTTTTATGAAATATTACCAGATATTAAAGATAAGTTCCCAAATATTAAAATTGTCGATCAATTATATAATGAATTCGGGCACATTAGTAACAACCGTAAATATGCCAAAATTATTGACATAAATATTGCTGAGAATGAATCCGTTGCTGATTGTCTTCTCTTAGAACATCATGAACAAACCGATAAAGTTTTGCTAATTAATAACGGAGTAGACACCAACTACTTTAACCCTAGCACAATCAATAATATTGAATTAGTTGATGATTTAGTTCCTAAAGACAAGTTCATTATTTCTTTTTTAGGAAGATTTTCACAGGAAAAATGCCCTCAGCTATTTTTGGAAATTGCAAATCACTTCAAAAACGATGATTCTGTGTATTTTGTCATGGCTGGCAATGGTCATTTGTCTAATGAAATATTAGATTTAATAAAAAGATATGGATTAGAAAATAAAGTATATCTACCTGGTTTTGTGAATAGTAGAGACTATTTAAGAATATCTAATTTACTTGTCTTGACATCTGAAATTGATGGTAGACCAAATGCTGTTTTGGAGAGCTTAGCAATGGGTGTACCTGTTATCTCCTCTTCAGTCGGTGGATTACCCAAAATCATTAAGGATGAATACAATGGATTTCTATGTGCATCTGGAGAATTAAAAAGCTTTGTAAATCGCATTCAGCAAGTGCTTGCTAATAAAGAGCTTTATCAAAGTATGCGAAAAAATGCTAGAGATTATGCTGTAGAATTTCTTGATATTAACATCGTCCAAAATAAATATATAAGTTTGTTTGAAGAGCTATTACGTCAAAATATTTATAAGTAAAGTAAAAAATTAACGTGGGTTATGATCAAAGAACAACTTGTCATTTACCAAAGGACTATGTAGTGAAAATTGGAATTACTGGTGCATCAGGCTTTTTGGGCTCATATTTGCTGAATTATCTAGTACGTCTAGAAAAATATGAGCTATATGCTTTGAGCAGGAGTATATCTCCAGAAAAAACTAAAATCTTTGAAAGCGTAGTTTGGATTGAGGGAGATTTAAACTCTAATCAAGTTTGTGCAAATTTTGTCAAAAAACTTGATCTAATTATCCATCTTGCACATACCAATACACCCCTTACTTCAAATAGAGATATCTGTGGCGACACGTTACTTAACCTAGTTCCTACACTCAATTTATTACAGGCGATCAGAGACTATGGAGCATCTCCCCATGTGATTTACGCTAGTAGTGGAGGGGCTATTTATAAGCCAACTACTAATTATCAATCTTTCAAGGAATCTGACCCATGCGAACCTTCATCTTCTTATGGAATTCAAAAACTTACCGTTGAGAATTACTTGCGCTTGAGTGCGGAACAAAACTGGTTAACAGCCACCTGCCTTAGAATTGGTAACCCCTACGGGGTCTTACTACCGTCTGAGCGTATGCAAGGTTTAATTGGCGTAGCTTTGAACCAAATTCTGCATCGACAACCAATAAAGATTTATGGTGATCCTAACAACATAAGAGATTATATTCATTTAGAGGATATGTGTCGTATGTTTGAGTTGGTTATACATAAACACTCCTCATTTGAAGTTTATAATGTGGGAAGCGGAAAAGGCTATTCAGTGAATCAAATCTTAGACTTAATGGAAAAAATAATAGGCATTTCTATGATAAAAGAAGTATGCCAAACAAGCCAGACTACTAATCAATTACCTTCATGGATAGTACTGGACATAAAAAAAGCTTACGCAAATTTATCATGGGAACCTTTAATTGAACTTGAACAAGGTTTAGAAACTTTATGCAATCAGATATGGAATCAGTAAAGGTATCGGTTTTGATGCCAGTCTATAATGGATGCTCAACTCTATCCCAAGCGATCGCATCTATCCTTTCTCAGGATATGTCAGAGTTTGAACTAATAATTATTGATGACTGTTCCACTGACAACTCTGCTTTAATTATTCGTCAATATGCTGATAAGGATTCAAGGATCATCCCCATTTTCCATGAGGTCAATATAGGACTAGCGAAAACCTTGAACGAAGGACTTAACTTAGCTAAATCAGATTTTGTAGCAAGAATGGATCAAGATGATGAATCTTTACCTCAGCGCCTTAGAATTCAGCTTGACTATATGCTTAGGAATCCAGAGTTTGCAGTTGTTGGTAGCTATGTTTATCACATGGGTGCTAAGCAAGAGTTTGATCGCTTAGTAGAACTTCCATCAGATGCTGAACAAATTAAACAAACCCTGTTGCAGTACAACTGTATGTATCATCCTTCAGTGATGATGAGACGCAATAAAATTCTGGAAATTGGTGGTTATCAACCTGAATTTAAGAATGCAGAGGACTACGATTTATGGTTGCGAGTTAGTAAGTCATCTCTATTAGCTAATATTTCTGAACCACTATTAAGATATCGGTTTTCTGTAACAGGGATGACGTTAAGTAGGAAATGGGAGCAATTATTCTATGTTTATCTGGCTCAAGCTGCCCATGAAGTGGAGGGAGATTTTGAGTTTATTTATGAAATAGCTAAAGAAAGATTAGAAAAAACGGATAAAAAATACTTCTTAACTCAAGTTGCTACAGGCACAGTAACAGAACTATCACGTCTAAAACTTTGGGAAGATGCTGTCAAGCTAATATTTCAATTTTTTGGAGACATTGATTTTAAAACTTTTATAAGGCTTCTAATGGATGTTTTTAAGTCGTAATTCATGCTGTGGCTACTCTAAAAATCTGCATCAGTCGTTCTGGATGAAGGACAGAAATTAAACCCATGCTAATGGACTACCCACATCAAATGATTTTAGGGTCTGTAATTTAACGTCAATTCGACGAGCGCGCAAATGGTTATATCGAATTCACGTTAATTTATGTGGTTATTGAGGCATGATACTAGGCCTCTGATGAATTCAGTTTGAATTTATGTTCATGTTTACAAGGTGTACCATGATCGCTGTAATTTGAAAAAATTTTTGTTTACAAGGTGTACCATGATCGCTATAATTTGAAAAAATTTTCTAAACACGGTGACTAGATGTTAAACGCAGCAATACTGAATTTTAAATTAAAAAGCGAGTAAAAGATGAAAAATCTTTTGACCATCATTTTGCCCGTACACAATGAAGAAGAGAACCTAGAACAGCTAGTTAGTAAGCTTGATCAAACGTTTAACTTAGCTAGCGGAGACTTTCATTCTCCATTTCTAATATTTGTAGATGATGGTAGTTCTGATAATTCATTAGATGTTATTCAAAAATTAATTGCGAGCAGAGGCAATATTGGTTGTATATCTTTTTCTCGGAACTTTGGTCATCAAGTTGCGATTTTGGCTGGAATGAACTATGCTTCACCAAATTCAATAGTATTGGTCATGGATTCTGATGGTCAAGATCCACCATATGTGGGTATTGATCTTGCGTATCAAATTGTTCACGGAAATGATATCGCATATGGTATTCGCAAACAACGCGAAGGAAAAAACTTGATCAAGAAACTTCTTTATTGGCTTTTTTATCGATTGTTTTCCTGGTTATCGATGATAGAAATTCCACTAGATGCAGGTGATTTTTGTGCTTACTCTCCAAAGGCAATTCAACTTCTCTGTAGCTTAAAAGAAAAGCATCCATATATTAGAGGTTTGAGAGCATGGATTGGGTTAAAGCAAATTGGAATACCCTACAAAAGACCAGAAAGACATGCTGGAAAAGCTAGTTATACATTCAAAGATTTATTTAACTTAGCTACAGATGGAATCATAAGTTTCTCTGTCAAACCACTTAGACTATCTGTAATGATAGGTCTACTTAGATCTTGCACCATTCCGAAAATCGTTAAGTGGGAATGGGTTTAAGAACAATTTCAAAGCCATGACGGGCAGCAATATCGGCACTAATTTGAAGATACCTGAGAAGTTTCAACCAAA
>Ga0172376_10006714_pt1 | contig 12436 bp, 13 predicted proteins | sample Lak35m_FD_121114 | JGI IMG/M metagenome (GOLD analysis project Ga0172376, IMG submission 121114) | Freshwater microbial communities from Kabuno Bay, South-Kivu, Congo - kab_092012_35m | ecosystem: Environmental > Aquatic > Freshwater > Lake | place: Democratic Republic of the Congo: South-Kivu...
ACGGGATTCATCCTCACGGAAAACTCGTCCGAAATCACGCTGCGGATGCCGGGCGGGATCGACAAAACGTTTCCGCGCAATCAGGTCGCTTCGATGAAGGGCTTGGGACAATCGCTCATGCCCGAGGGTCTCGAAGCGACGGTGACGGTCGAGGAGATGGCCGATTTGCTCGCGTATTTGCTGACGCCGCCGAAGAAGTAGTCGCACGTCGTGGATGATCCGGCGGGCACGCAGGAGCGTGCCCCTCCAGCGACTCCGTCGCTTTTCCTGTTTGCCGGCGATCCTGGTCCGGTCGATGATCGGCGCAGATGCTCTTTCAGATCTTTGTCGATGTCGCCCTGCCCATCCTCGCCCTCGTCGGGCTGGGTTGGGGACTCGACCGTCTCTTCGGGCTCGACCTGAAGACGCTGGTAAAGCTGAACCTCTACCTCTTCGTCCCCGCCTTCATCCTCGTGCGTCTCTCGACCTCGGATCTCAACGCCGTGATCGGTCTGAAAGTCGTCGCCTTCACCGTCTCGGTCATCCTCACGATGGGAGCCTTGAGCTGGATCGCCTGCGCCATCCGCAAGCAGCCGCCAGGCCAGCGCTACGCGATGAAGCTGAGCACGATGATCTACAACTGCGGGAACTGGGGCATCCCGCTGATGACGCTCGCCTTCTCCGACCTCGGACCGGTCATCCAGGTCTTCGTGCTCGCGACGATGAACCTCACGAGCTTCTCCCTCGGCGTCTTTCTCGCGAACGCGGGCAGCAGCGAGCGCAAGGGGCTCTTCCGTCCGATCTTCAAACAACCCTCGCCCTACGCGATCCTGCTCGCCCTCGTCCTGCGATGGATCGGCAATCCGCTCGAGGAGGTCATCTTCGTGTGGACGCCCCTGACCTATCTCGCTGATGGTTTGCTCGGCTTTGCCCTCATCACCCTCGGGGTGCAGCTCTCGCAGACCAAACCGCCGGCTCCGGTGGGCAATCTCGGGATCGCCCTCGTCATCCGCCTCATCGGTGGTCCGCTCGCGGCCTGCGCCCTGACCTTGGCCTTCGGCTTCCGCGATGAACTGGCCGCCATCCTCATCCTCGGCACGGCCGCGCCGACGGCCGTCAACGCCGCCCTCCTCGCGCACGAGTTCAAGGGCGACGCCCGCTTCGCCGCGGCCGCGGTTCTTTATTCGACACTGCTCGCCGCAATCGTCGTGACCGTGCTGCTCGCGATCCTGCGCGCGGGATGGATTCCGTGGGCGGTGCCAGTTAGCGGATAATCAAAGCCCCTTCAGATACTCCATGCTCATCCCGATGCTCTTGATCGGATCGGGCGATTGATCCTGCTCGACGTGGGCGTGGGCGACACCGGCGAGGGCGGCGGCTTCGATGATGGGTTCCATCGGAATCGTGCCCTGACCGAGTTCCTTGAAGGCATCGGCCGGCAAGCTGCCGAATTCCGGCAGCGTCAGTCCATCCTTGAGATCTTTCAGGTGGATCTGCGAGACGCGTCCCTTCATCTTGCCAAGAAGCTCCACCGGATCGAGCCCGCCGACCTTCACCCAGAAAACATCGAGTTCGAACTTCATCTCGGGAGAAAACTCCGCCATGAACACATCGTAGCCCGACTTGCCGCCCTCGAGCGGCTGGAATTCGAATTGGTGGTTGTGATAGGCGAGCTGGATGCCCGCCTCTTTCGCAAGGGCGGCACCCGCGTTGCAACGCTCCGCGAGGCGTTTGTAGTCGTCGGCGGTCTTCCGTGTCTCGCCGTGCAGGTAGGGAATGACGAGATGGGAGAGCCCGGCATCCTTTGCCTTTTGGAGAACCTCGGCGAAGGGCGCGACACCCGCCTTGTCGGGATCGGTCACGGATTCCCAGGCGAAATGCGAGGAGTTCGCGGCCATGCCGAGATCCTTCGAGACCTGGATCATTTCCAGAGCGTTGGCGCCGGGGGCGTCGTAGGGCTCGACCTGCTTGTATCCGGCTGCGGCGACGGCCTTGAGGGTTCCGGCGAGGTCGGCCTTGATCTGGTTGCGCAGGGTATAGAGCTGGATCCCGATGTTCTTGCGATAGGGATTGTCCGCCTCAAGCGCGAAGGCTGGGATACTGAGGAAAGAGGCGAGCGAAGTCTGGAGGAAATGGCGACGATTCATGATGGGGACGGGTTTTTAACCGATCCCGTTCGAAAGGTCAATCAAAGCGCAAATAGACCCCCTTCAGATACTCCGCCTCGGAAAAGGTCGCGTGGTGATCGGGGGCGTGGCCGGCGGTTTCGATCTCCTCGAATCGCCGTCCCGATTGCCTTGCCGCCTGGCGCACCGCGCCGAAAAATTCGTCCGCGTTGACATGGGCGGAGCAAGAGGCAGCGAGGAGGATCCCCCCTTCCCTCAGGAGCCGGATCGCGTTCGCATTCAGCCGTCCGTAGGCCTGGATCGCACGGTTGCGCTCGACCTCGCGCTTCGCGAGTGAAGGCGGATCGGTGATGATGAGATCGTAGGAAACGTCGCGGATGTGGTCGATCCAGGCGAAGGCGTCGTCCTGCACCGTGAGATGACGGCAGGCCGCGACGCACGGATCCTCGCGATTGAGGGCGAAATTCCGCGCCGCCGCCTCGAGGGCGTGCGAGCTGAGATCAAGATCGGTCACTGAAGCAGCACCGCCCCGCGCGGCGTGCAGGGAAAAACCGCCCGTGAAACTGAAGGCATTCAGGACGTCGCGTCCTTTCGTCAACTGCCCGATGCGCTTCCGGTTCTCGCGCTGGTCGAGGAAGAAACCCGTCTTCTGACCCTTCAAGACATCGGCTTCGAATCGCAGTCCTTCTTCGAGAAACACGACCGGCCCATCAAGCGGCGGACCGTGAAGAATCGTCCCGTCATCATGACCCGACTCCCTCGCCGTTTCCTCGAGGTTGCGGCTGAGGCGCAGGACAAGCCGCTCGGGCCCGATCCGCTCGAGAAAAATCGCCTTCACCATCCCGAGCCGCTCGAGCCAGGCCGGGCTGTAGAGTTTCACGACGAGGGTGGTATCGTAGCGGTCGAGGATGAGTCCCGGCCAACCATCGCTCTCGCCATTGAGGAGTCGCAGTCCGTTCGTCCGCGCATCGGCGATGCCTTCGCGGCGAGACAGCGCCCGTTCGAAACTCGCCCGCCACCAGGCCTCATCGATCGTGGCCGGTTTGCCGCTGTGGAGGATGCGGACCCGCAACGGCGAATCGGGATCGTAAAAGCCGACCGCGAGGAATTTATCCTTGCGGTCGTAGATGACGGCGAGTTCGCCGGCAGCCCCTTCGCGATTCTGACCGCGGATGCTCTCGGAGTAGACCCAGGGATGCCCGCTCCTCACGATGGACTCCGCCGTCGGGCGCAAGGTGAGCTTGAGGCGGGACAGGGAGCGGGGAGTCTCGGATTGGTTTTCCATTCTGGGGAAACGGGCGAAATGGTTAAGATTCCTTAAATTCCCTGCTTGTCTTTTTTGAACCATGGGGGATCTCCTTTCTCATGAAGAGCAGCGCAAGCGGGAAGTCCTGCCGCCGGAGAAAATCTCTCCTGCTCGTGGTCGCGTTTTTGATCTCCGCCTTCGGACAGACCGGGTGCGTCTCGACGGGCAAGTCTGGAGCAAGGGCAGCGGCTCCCGATCTTCCCAAGGAATCCTCCTTTGTCCGGAGTGAAGTCGCGATCCCCGGCACGGACCGATCCTATCCGATGTGGCGGACGCGATCCGGCGGACGTCCTATCCTCCTGCTCCATCCGATCAACGGGCTCAGCGGTGACTTCCTCCGCTTTGCCCTCGAACTGGAAACCTGGGGCTACCGGGTCTATTTCCCGAGCCTCTATGGCGATCCGATCAAGGGCAAACCCGCCTTCGGCTACGACGAGGAACTCGGCTCCATCAAACTCCTGCGCGAGAGCGGCACCTGGAATCCCGTTTCCCCGGAATCGACCGGCCCGATCGTCGATGATGTCCGCGCAATGGCCCGCTGGGTCTCGCGGCGCGAAGGCGGACGCGACCTCATCGTCATCGGCAACAGCCTCACCGGCACCTTTCCCCTCACCCTGCTCGACGAAGCCTGTGTGAAAACCGCCGTCCTCGGCCAACCCGCCCTGCCCGCGATGCGAGTGCCGCAGGTGATGCTGCGGATTCCCCAGTCGATGGAGAAAAAGCGCGCCCTCACCCTGACCGATGACCAATGGGACGCGGTCTCCGCATCGCTGCACCACCACCCTGACAAACGCATCATCGGCTTCCACTATCTCGAAGACCCGATCGCCCCGATCGAGCGCTTCGACTCACTCCACCAACGGCTCGCGGCGGAGGGACTCGCCGATCGCTTCAAAGCCTACGTCCTCTCACCTGGTGGAGAAGCCTATGCCGCGAAGCGCAGTGGGTGGATTTTGGGATCGGACACGATTGAACGCCGCAAGATGATCACCCCGCATTCCACTTATCTCGATGCGGAGAATCCGTCGGACCGCGAGTGGTTCCGCGACCGTCTCCGCGGGGCGCTCGAGGCGGCACGTTGACTTTGCTTCACTCCGTCTTTCTACGCTCGCGTCCGCTCGCTTCGAATCGAACCGGTGTTCGAACCCGTCTCTCCAAAATCGACGAAGGCCGACCCCGCTTCGCTGGGGTCGGCCTTCGTCGATGGCGGAGGGAGTGGGATTCGAACCCACGGTAGGTTTCCCTACACTCGATTTCGAGTCGAGCGCCTTAAACCGGACTCAGCCATCCCTCCTTTTTTCGATCCGTCTCGAGAGACGGGGCGGGGAGTCGCCCGAGAGCCCGGTCCGGTGGGCCCATCTGGCGGGCCGTTAGTGTCCCGCCTGCCGGGGGATTTTCAAGGGGGAAATTCAGGAGCCGGTCGCGGCGGTCGACTCCCCTTCCGCGACGATGGCGTCGCGTCCGTAGAATTTGACGAGCCGCTTGATCTTGGGCCGTCCCTTGGAGTCGCGCCAGGCGTTGGTGTCGCGCAGGCTGTAGACGCAGCCGCAATACTCTTGCTGATAGAATTCCTCCCGCTTCGAAATCTCGATCATGCGCTGGGCTCCGCCTTCCTTGCGCCAGTTGAAAGTCCAATAGGCCATGCCTGGATGACGCGCCGCGGCCCGCTCGCCGCAGCCGTTGATCTGATCCATGTTTTTCCAACGGGAAATCCCGAGGGTGCTCGAGATCAGGTCGAACCCGTGCTCGGCCGCGTAGTCGGCAGTGACCTCAAAACGCATGTCGAAACAGGCGGTGCAGCGGATCCCTCGCTCGGGCTCGTGCTCCATGCCCTCGGTGCGGTCGAACCAATCACGGACGTTGTAATCCCAGTCGACGAAGGCCATTCCGAGCTTCTCGGCGTAGCGAATGTTCTCCTGCTTGCGGATCTCGTATTCGTCGCGCGGGTGGATGTTGGGATTGTAAAAAAAGATCGTCGTTTCGATCTTCGAGGCGGCGAGGGCATCCATCACCTCGGCCGCACAAGGTGCACAGCAACTGTGCATGAGGACGCGTTTGGTGCCATTCGGAGTCTCGAGCTCGGGACGCTCGTAGTGGTCCACGGAATAGCGCGAGGAATCACCGTTCCCCTGCTCCGTTCCATCCTGAGATCTTCTGCCCATGGTCTTTTCCGGCCCCGTCAGGGCCTCGGATACAATAGATAGGGTTCGCGACGTTTCAAGAATTCCTCCAAACCCGGTTGCCATAACTCACGGATCTCGTCGCGACCAGCTCCTCTGAGAATCGCTTCGATCGTCGGGGCATGGCGAAGAAGGACGTTGCCCTTTGATTGGAGCGTGAAGGTGTTCGGATACATCCCGTGCACCGCCCGCATCAGCTCGATGCCCAGATCGAGGGGGCGGAAAACCTCGCGATCGCTCAGGTAAAACCGCACTCCGGCGCAATCCTCGTTCTTGCAGACACTGTCCTCGGGAGTGAAGCGATCGGGCAGCACCTCGACCCCGGGGATAGCCTCGCGCCGCATTCGCTGGGCGAGCTTGCCGTCGTGGACCCACGGAGCCCCGATGCGCTCAAAGGGCGCAGGGGTGCCCCGCCCCACCGAGAGGTTGGTGAACTCGACCAACCCGACTCCGGGATAGAGCAGCGCCTGCACAAGGCTGCGCATATTTGGCGAGGGATTCACCCAAGGCAGACCCGTGTCGTCAAAACGCATCGCAGGTTTCCATCCCTCGACCGGGACGACGACGAGATCGGCACCCACCTTCCGCTCCTCGTTGAACATCCGCGCGAGCTCGCCGGTCGTCATGCCATGCTGCACCGGGATCTCGTGGAAGGCGACGAAGTCGTTCCCATCACCCGACCGCACCGGCCCATCGACGAGGACGCCCCCGATGGGATTGACCCGGTCGAGCACCACAAAGCGAATCCCTGCTTCCTTCGCCGCCTCCATCGCGAGCCCCATCGTCGAGACGTAGGTGTAAAACCGGCAGCCGATGTCCTGGATGTCGAAGACGAGGGCGTCGAGCCCCTTCAGTTGCGAAAGGGTCGGCTTGCGCTTTTCGGATTGGTAGAGGCTGTAGACCGGCAGCCGGGTGGCCGCGTCGATCTCGTCGTCGATCACTTCCTGATCGAGCACCCCGCGGATGCCGTGCTCGGGAGAAAAAAGCACTCTCAAATCCACCTCCGGCGCTCCGTCGAGCAGATCGATCGTCGAGCGCCGCTGGCGATTGATCCCGGTCTGATTGGTGACAAGACCGACTTTTTTCCCTCTTAACAGGGCAAAACCATCGCGCTCGAGGACGTCGATGCCATTGAGCACCAAGGCGGGATCACCCGCCGCTGTTTTTGACGCCGGAGCAAACGATTCCGCAGGAGACTCTGGCGCGGGGACGAGCTCCGTGTATCCCACTGCCTCAGCCGCGAGCGTGCCCACACGGGAACGCAGAGGCTTCACCTTTCCGGCCTCGGATGGGTGGTTGCGGTTCGTCAACAGGATCACGAAGGTCTCCGAAGCGGGATCCACCCAGATCGAAGTTCCGGTCCAGCCGGTGTGCCCAAAGCCGCTGAGGGGGAATTTCTCGCCGCGCTGCGTGGCGAAGGGCGAGGAGATGTCCCAGCCGAGCCCCCGTGCCACGCCGAGGTCGGCGGGGAGCTGGTTCGTCGTCGCTTGGGTGATCGTGTCAGGATGGAGCAGGCTTGGCCCATCAGCCCCCTTCCCCTTCAGGAATAGACCCGTGAAGATCGCAACCTCTCGGACCGTGCCGAAGAGCCCGGCATGTCCCGCGACGCCCTCCATTCGCCGCGCCGTGGGATCGTGGACCTGACCACGGAGCAGGCCGTATTCGGGGACCACCACGGTCGGCGCCACGCGGGGGAGCGACTCGGAGCCGGGTCGGTAGCCGGTCTCGGTCATCCCGAGCGGCGCGAAGAACTGCCTCGCCGCAAAAACCTCGATCCGCTCGCCTGAGACGCGACGCACGATCTCGCCGAGGAGGATGAAATTGACGTCGCTGTATCGAAAGCGGGTTCCGGGCTTCTCCAACAAACCCACCATCGCAGCGCGGCTCACGCCCTCCTCGTAGCCCCAGAAGTCGCCTTCACTGAGAAAGATCCCGGGAGGCAGGCCGCTTTGATGAGTGAGGAGATGGCGGATCGTGATGCCCTCGCGCTCCTTCGCGGTGGGTTTCGGTTCGGTAGCTTCAGCCCGGACGGCTCCGCCGAGAAACTCGGGAATCCACTTTGCGACCGGTTCATCGAGGGAGAGGCGGCCTTCCTCGAGCAGCTTCAGAACGGAGGGCGTCGTCGCCATCACCTTGGTAAGGCTGGCAAGGTCGAAGATCGTGTCGACCGTCATCACCTCGGAACCGGGCGAGACGACCCGTTTGCCGTAGGCCTTTTCATAGACTTCGCCTTTCGACTCAATCCGCAGGACCGCCCCGGGGATCTCGCCCCTTGAAATGGCCGCTTCGATCTCGCGGTCGATCGCCTCGAGCTTGTCCGGGTTCATTACAGCGGAGGGCATCCCCCCGAGCGGCGTCACGATCAGGAAAGCGATCCCAAAGAGCAGGGCAGCCTGAACCGGGGATTTCGCGAGAGTCGGGAGGAACATGAACGAGGGTCGGGTCGGTGATCCATACCCGGTTGACCCCGCGAGTGTGCCTCATTTCCGAGCGGGAAGCAACGCCGCAAGTCCTGCGCACCTCCGGGACGCGATTCAAAGCGTCCCTGAAACCCTCCAAGATTCACCTCAATCCCCCATTCCATCGAGGATTCCCCGATTGGGCGGCCGGTTTTGACACGGCTCCCCTGGTCATGCATGACAAAAGCATGACACCTTCCGCCTCTCCGGGCGGAAAGCGGGGCAGGCCGGTGGCGGTGGTCAAGCAGGGCTCGACTTCGGTTCCGATCTATCGGGGCACTTGCCGAGGGGCCGCGCGCTTCACCCTCTCGTTTTACCACAATGGCCTTCGCCAGCGCCGGACCTTCGGAAAGCTGGACGCCGCCAAGGAGGAGGCGCGGCTCGTCACGCTGAACATCCAGCGGGGCATGGGCGGCGAAAACGACCTGCGCCCGCAGGAGCGCGAAAGCTACCTCGCGGCCGCGCGGATGCTGGAGCCCCTGAGACTGCCGCTGCTGGGCGCGGTCGAGGACTACGTGGAATGCCGTCGGAGGCTGGGAGCGGTGCCCCTGCTCGCGGCGGTGGAGGAGTATCTCGCGCGCCACAAGGGATTCGAGCCCGGCGTCGCCGTGCCCCGGATTGTGGCGGAGTTCGTCGAAACGAAGGTCCGGGACCGTGCCAGCAAACGCTACGTCGAGTGCATCAAGTATATTCTCGGCAAGTTCTCCGAGTCGTTCCCCGGTGGGATTGATGAGGTGACCGCGCGCCAGGTGGAGGCTTGGCTGCGGCGCGGGGACCACTCGGCGAACACGAGGAACGGCTGGCTCAAGCGGGTGAAGACTCTTTTCGAGTTCGCGAAGGGTTCCGGCTATCTCCCTGCGAACCAACCCACCGCCGTGGAGAAAATGAAGCGGGCGAAGACTGCGGATTCCGATGTCGGCATTCTCACGCCCGCTCAAATGCGCCTGCTGCTGGAGGAGGCCGGCCCCGAGAGGGCATTACTGGCCATCAGAGGCTTCGCCGGACTCCGGGTGGCCGAAATTTGCCGTCTCGACTGGAGCGAGGTCTCTCTCGAGCGGCGACTCATCGAGTTGAGGGCTGGCCAGGCGAAGACCGCCTCGAGGCGGATCGTGCCGGTGAGCGACAACCTCGCCGTCTGGCTGGCGCCGTTGGAGCGCCGGGGCGCGCTGGTGCCCGGGGAAGGAGTGGTGACCAGAGCCCACAACCTCGCCCGCGCGCTGGGATTTGCCTGGCCGCCCAACGCCCTGCGGCATTCCTACATCAGCTACCGGATCGCAGAGGTGAAGAACGTCGCGCAAGTCGCGCTGGAGGCGGGCAACTCGCCGTCGATCATCTTCAAGCACTACCGCGAGCTGGTGACCGAGGCGGAGGCGAAGGAGTGGTTCGGGATCTTTCCCACGGGGAGGATTGACAGCGGAGACGGCGCGTCATGAATCCATCTCCTGAACCTGTCTTCGTCAAGAAAGCCGAGGCGGCCAAAGCGCTCGGCGTGAGTGCCCGAACCCTCGACAACTGGGTCGCCCGCCGGATCATCCCGTACGTGGCGGTCAGCCCCCGGATGCACCTCTTCGATCTCGAGGCGGTCAAGGCGGCGCTACGGGATCGTTTCGAGGTGAGAGCGGTGGATCGCTGACCGGGCCTCTTTGTGGCGCAACAAGGAAGGTTCCTGTCCCAGGTGCGAACGCACCCCCGGACACCCTCCTTTCCTCGCGACCCACGCGACCGCCTGCCGGAAAATGGAGAGTCAAACGGATGGACCCTCGGAACCACGGTGACGAGGCTCCTTCCATGGAAGCCAACGAACAGCCCGACCTGATCCCCACCGACCCGATGCAACTCCGCACCAAGCGCGGCTACCAGTTCAGCGAGGTCTCCTCGGCGATGCAGAAAGCCATCCGCCGGGGCGACGCCAAACTCGCCGGTTACTGGGCGCTCGAACTCTGGGAGAGCGGCTTCGGCAAGTATTGCTGGAAGCGGCTCCTCACCGTGAGCGCCGAGGACTGCTGGGGCATCCTCACTGCGGAAGTGAAGGCACTGCACGATGCCTACCTTGTGGTGAACGAGGGCCTGCCCGCCAAGCAGCACCGGGGCCGCATCTTCATTTCCAAGGCGGTGATCCTGCTCTGCCTTTCGAAGAAGAGCCGCGACGCCGACCACTTGCAGAACTTCGTCTATGACCAGATGGCGGGAGTCGATCCCGAGGCGCTGGCCGGGGAACTCCGTACGGCGGAGGACTACGTGGCCATCCCCGGCTACGCCTACGACTGCCACACGCGGGAGGGCCGCAAGCGCGGCAAGACGAAGCAGGACTTCTTCAAGGCCGAGCAGGAGGCGCTGGAGCCGTTCCAGCCGGGGTTGTTTGATGATCTGGTGTGAGCGGTTCCTTCGGGAAAATCAATCTCCAGTCTCGATGCCCCTGATGAATTACAGTCGCGATCAGCGCATCTCAAGAAAGCGCTCGCCTTGGCGGACCAGGGATTCAATCTGTGGCAGGAGCGGCTCGAACCACTGGAGCAGGGCACGCCGGCTCGTATTGCCGATCCTTAGCCAAAGGACGACCGGAGCGGCACCTCCCTGCCGGAGTCGATGGGGAAAGTCCTCGTCCTTGGTGACAAGAATGGCCCCGTTTTCGAGGGCATATCGCCAGATCGGGGAATCGTCGGCATCCCGCAGGCCGATATCGGCGACGTGTTCGGCCACGTGGCCATGAGAGGCGAGCAACCGCGCGAGTGCGGGCGGCAACTGAGCATCGATGAGGAAGCGCATGGACTACCTCGTTACGAGCACGGGATGATCCGCTTCGGCGGCGGCATATTCCAGACACGCCCGGATATCCTGTGCCTCAAGATAGGGGTAGTCCTCTAGGATCTCGGCCTCCTCGACCCCTGCGGCAAGTAGGTCCAGCACGTCCTTCACTCGGATGCGCATGCCTCGGATGCACGGCCGACCGCCGCATTGGTTGGGGTTGAAGGTGATCCTGTCCATCAAGGCGTTAGAATAATCTACGGGCTCGCATTGTAAAGGACGTGACAGATTGCGGGCTCCGCCGCGTGGCAGTTTCACGTCGCCACAACGGTGCGACACCACGCCGGACGGTGGAGAGGATCAAAGGGTCAAGGACATCCTAACCCATTGAACCTCATGAAACTGAAGAAGTGCCAAGATTACCTCGCCAGCCAGATCCGCTGGGGGATTGAACTGGAAACCCGCATCCCCACCACTGCCGGCGTCCAGGTCGGCAACTACCACGGCGGTCAGGCGGTCCACGTCGGCATCCACGCCGAGACCACCCTGCCGCTGAACGCCCCTACCTTTCAAGGGAGCCGATGGAAAGCCGAGCGCGACGGCTCGATCCGCTGCGACGCGGGGCAGACGCCCTGCGAATTCGTCTCGCCCATCCTCCACGGCGAGGAGGGCGTCGAGAACCTCCATGACGAAGCTCCCGCGACCCTCAGTGACGAGGAACTCGCCCGTGTGCGGGTTCATGCCCAGCACCAGCTCAACGGAATCCGCAGCCGGTTGAACGGGACCGTGGCTCCGAACGAGAACGTGGTGGAGCGGGTCCAGTCCAACGCGGAAGAGCGCAGACGCAGCCGGCCGCGAGAGCGACCGGCCACGACCACGGATGGACGGTCGATTGACTGGAAATCGGTCAAGAAGCTCTACCTGCGAAACCGCAGCCACAAGCAGACCGCCGCTGCCTTCGACCTGTCCGTGAACACGGTGAAGGCGCGCGCCAGAAAGGAGGGCTGGGCACAATGAACCCGATCAACCGCATCGAGATCACCCGATACGGAAACCGCAACTGGGCCGTGTGGCTCGATGGCGAGCTGCTCGCCGTCACGGTTTACAAGAAGGGAGCCCGGGCCGTCGCCCACGCTCTTATTCGCATTTCCACGCCAGCCGGAAAGGAGGTCCACCATGCCATCCTTGCCGCGTGACCCCGCCCTTCTCGTGTCTCCCATGAACTGGAAACCCAACGTGCCGGAAGACCTCATCGGCCAGGCCGCTCGGGTGGCGAAGGCGCAGGTGAGCAAAGCCCGCCGCCTTGCTGCACCGGAGCGTCCCGCCGCTTCAATGAAGCTGCTCCTCTACGGTCCGCCGGGAGTGGGCAAGACCAGCGTCGTGGAACTGATCGCCCGCGAGCTGACCGGCTCGGCTCTCGCCGTCGAGGACTACAACGGGCGCGAGGTGACCGTCGATCTGGTGCGCGAATGGATGCGCGGGCTCGCCTACGGGAGTCTCTTCAGCCGGTGGAGCGTTCGGATCGTGAACGAACTCGACCGCTGCTCGCGCGAGGCGCAGGACCTGCTCCTGACCTACCTCGACCGGCTTCCGCCGGGCCGGGCGCTCTTGGGCACCAGCAACCTTCAGTTGGACCTGCTC
>Ga0172376_10006715_pt1 | contig 12436 bp, 12 predicted proteins | sample Lak35m_FD_121114 | JGI IMG/M metagenome (GOLD analysis project Ga0172376, IMG submission 121114) | Freshwater microbial communities from Kabuno Bay, South-Kivu, Congo - kab_092012_35m | ecosystem: Environmental > Aquatic > Freshwater > Lake | place: Democratic Republic of the Congo: South-Kivu...
CCCCTGATGGATCGACCACGCTCTCAAACCCGGAAAGAGGCTCGCAAGGGTCGACGCTTGGCACCGGCTGCTCGATCGCGAGGCGATTCAGGCTCATACGCCCCCTTCCCGACTTCCAGCTTGCCGGTGGCTTCATAATCCTTGAGGAGCTTGCGCAGCCCGATGCGGAGAAGATCGGCGGTCTTGAGTCCGGTTTCGCGGGTGATCCGCTCCACTTCGGCCATCGTGTCCGGATCGATTTTCGTGGCGACAGACTTCATTTCGTCAGCGGTCATATTCTGACAATGCGTAATTGAATATCAAAAGCAAGAAACAAAAAACCGATGAACAACGAGAGCGCGATTTTCACCGGTTCGGGGTTCCGCCTTCCCGGGGCGGTTATCGTCGCGGTGATGATCGCTTTTCGCTCCCGTTTAAGAGACCGGCAAAAAGAGCTCGTGGCCCCGGTCCCAACCTGATCGCGGACTGTTCCGCGCCGGGTATCCTCGCCATATTCCCGAGATGGAATTGTCAGCCCCCCTCTCCCGCCGCCGCTTCGCCGGCCTCTCCCTCACCGCGTCCGCCGCGAGTCTTCTTCCTGCCTCGCTCGCCCGCGCCGCGACGCCCGGGGCGGAACTGCTCGAAACCAAAGTCATTTCGCCGCAGGCGAGCTACTACCACGGTTGGCCGACCCTGACACGCACCAAGAAAGGTGAACTCGTTTTGGCCTGGTCGGGACGCCGTGAGGCGCATGTCTGCCCCTTCGGAACGGTCGAAATGATGACCTCGCGCGACGACGGGTCGAGCTGGACCTTTCCCCGAACCGTCTACGACGGCCCCATCGACGACCGCGACGCGGGTGTGCTCGAAACCGCCAGGGGCACCCTCATCATCACCACCTTCACCTCGCTCGCCTACGCCCCGATGATGGCCATTGGAGGCAGCAAGGCGAAGGACCCCGCCTGGCTCGCGGCCCACGCCCGCATCGCTGATGAAGGAACGCGTGAAGGCGAACTGGGCTGCTGGTGTTTCCGTTCGGCAGATCGCGGGCTTTCCTTCTCCGGCCGCATCGACACGATCGTGAACAGCCCCCACGGTCCCTGCCAACTCGCGGACGGACGACTCCTTTATGCCGGTAAGGAACTCTGGTCCGATCAAAAACGCATCGGCGTTTCCGTCTCTGCAAACGACGGCGAAACCTGGGAATGGCTCGCGGAAATCCCGACCCGGGAAGGCGACCAGGTCCGGGAATACCATGAACTCCATGCGGTGCAGTGCGCGAGCGGCAAGATCGTCGCGCAGATCCGCAATCACAATGCGGCCAACCAAGGCGAGACCCTGCAATCCGAATCGACCGACGGTGGGAAAAACTGGACAGTCCCCCATCCCATCGGGGTCTGGGGCCTGCCGTCGCATCTCCTGCGGCTGCGCGACGGCCGCCTCCTGATGAGCTACGGTCATCGCCGCAAGCCGTTTGGCAACCAAGTTCGGATCAGCGCGGATGAGGGAGAATCCTGGTCCGAGCCCATCGAAATCTCCGGCGACGGGATCGGGGGCGATCTCGGCTATCCCTCGACCGTCGAACTGGAAGACGGTGGTTTTGTCAGTGTGTGGTATGAAAGACTCGCCGGTTCGCCCATGGCCCAGCTCCGGCAGGCGAAATGGCGGATCACGGGGTGATTCCCTTCACATACCCGCTCAAGGCCCGCAGGTTTTCGGAAAACTGTTCGCTGCTGAGATACTGCTCGCCAACTGCGAACTTGGGTTGCCCGACGAGACGCTCCTCGGAGCCATCGTGGGTGGTGATCCAGAGGCCGTTGGCGTCCATCGCGCCGATGACGCTTTCCACCATCGCCGCCTCCATGGGTGCCGGATCGAGCACTTCAGCGAGCGGACGCCCGGCCATTTTCGCACGATAGGCGTTCTTGATCCGATCGAGCCTTGTCGGATTCTTCCAACCATAGTGATCCGGCAGATTGGAATCGTCATTCGTCAACTCGTAGCCTTTTCCCTGACGCCGCAGGAAGAGCGGCCGGTTCACGCCGATCTCATAATATCGGGCGAGCTGTCCGTCCGGCAGGAGCGAGGATTCAAGGTATTTCACGGCGGGCACGATGGGGGCAAGAAACCGATCGTCTCCGGTGACCTCGGCGATCTTCAACAGAGCGATCAACACATCCTCGGACTCGCGACCGCTCACCGCGGGAGGCTCGAAGGCGCGGGCCCAGATGGGGTGCATGTCAGGACCGTATTGCTGCGCCCAGCCAGGCTGGGGATCGGGCAACTGGGCGAGAAGAAGAAATTCACCGAAGCGGCTCAAGGCGGCGAGGGCTGCCACGTTGCCCGCCAATCGATGGGCGCGGAGAAAGACCTCGGTAAGGGTGAGGGCCATGCCATCGTTGAGGGTGTATTCATTCCAATACTCCTTGATGCGGCCCTCCGTGCGCCAGTCGTAGGGGGGGAACGAGGCCTTCACCACGGGACGATCGGCGACCGGAGCGATCCACCCTTGGGGAAATCCCCCGTTGGCAAATTGCGCCGCCAGCAAGCGCGGCATGGCGTAGTCGATCGCGTCTCGAATTTCCGAATCGCCTCCCTTGGCCAAGGCATCAAGCCGCATCAGGAAGGCCAAAGCCGACTGGGTGATGTTGTCGTCGAGGGTCGAGAAGTTCCTCCCCTTCCCTTTGCCGTTGCGATACTGGTCAATCCTCGGACCGGAGGCATCGAAGTCGATCGAATTGCGCCAGCCTCCCGACTCCAGTTGTCCATAAGCGAGAGCCCTGCCGGCTTTCAACGCCCGATCGAGAAAAGACGCGTCACCCGTGGCTTCGTAGGCATCGAGAAACGCCTCGCCCACGGTCGGAGTGCCGGGCGGCTGCACCCAGATCTCGGTGGCGGTGGCCTCACCCTCCCCAAGCCGGCGCCCCCCGAGGGTGACGTAGTAGACAAACCCTCCCGAAACCGAGGCCTTCTCCACAAAGGCACCGGACGCCCGCTTCATCGCGGCGACGACCTGCTCCCGGGGCGGAGCCGCCTGCATCGGTAGATTCGCCAAGGCGACCAAAATAACAAGCGCACGCGAGATCATGGCCCTGAGTCTATCCGGAAAACGTTCCGTGACTCAAGGATTTCATCGATTCGGAGCCTAGACGTATTCGATCGCTGAAGCCTGAGACTGACGCGGGTTGATCGGCCCCTCGGTTCCTATCCACCCATCACGTCCTTTCGCAAGTCCCGGAGCACGCGGAGTTCTCCCCAATCCGCGCCGCGCATTCGTCGGGCTCCGCTCACCCGTTTTTCACCGAAGCGTTTCCGCAGAGCTTGCTCGCGATCAAAAACCGCGTTCACAAACGCCGCCGTCCCCAGCACCGCGCCGTCGCAAAAGTATCGCACCCGGTGGCGCAAGACCTCTGCCAACGGCATCGTTCCTCCCTGCTCGATCACGGCATCGACCGCCGCCTCAGCCATCCCCCGTCGTCCCTCCTGCCCGAGATCGGGATCCGCCGCGACTTCCCGCCCTTCCTGATAAAGAAAGACCCGATACCGCGCTGCGGTGCGCCGCCAATCGTGACGGAAATCCCGATCCTGAAGCGCTTCGCTCAGCATCAGCCCGAGCCCCTCCCGTGCCTTCTGCCCTCGACCTCCGCCCGCGAGAGCTTCCGCGTAGCCGCACCAACGATAGCCGTCAGGACTCGACGCGATTCCTGCCCGCACCGGATTCAGATCAATGTAGGCCGAGATCGTGAGCAGGGCCCGCTCGCAGTCTTCCACCAGCACGCTTTTATAACGCCCTTCCCAGAGCGTCCCGGTGCGGTCGAGGCGTTTGTTCATGTAGAGGGTCACCCGCAGTTTCACCTCCTTCAAGAAGCGTGAGAGGTCGCCGCGGCGTCTCTCATAGCGGTCGAGAATCTCCCGATGCCAAGCGCCGTTGCCGCTGAGGCGGGCGCGTTCCAGTTCCTGCCTAACGCCTTCCACCGTTTCGCCATCGTAGAGCAGCGGCAGAACCGCCAACAGGCCCTCCTCATCGAGCGGCGCAAGCGTTTCCCGATCCGGCACTTCGAGGAGCAGGTGAAAGTGATTCGACATCAGGCAATAAGTCACCACCCGGACCCCGGAGAAGGCCTCCTGATTGCGGAGAATCTTCCGGAAGACCTCCTTTTCCCGATTGCCGAAGACCTTGCGCCGGTCGACGACGCGGGACATCACATGATAAAAAGAGCGGCCTTTCCCGAGCAATCTAGCGGTTCTCATCGTTTTCAAAGTAAGTAATTCCCGAAAGAACCATCCTCCCAAAAACCTCCCCTTGCAATTATTAACGATCTGTCCCTTTATGTTTCTAATCCCAAGCGATCCACTCTGGCATTATTCTAACCGACCCAACGCCGATCTCAGGGGATCGGAAAGCCCTTGAGCTTCTCCGCGACCTCAGCGGCGCGCTTTTGGCCGTCGGCATCGAGCTGGGTGAGATCGTAGATGAAACGTTTCCCACCTTTTTCAAACATCCCTTTGCTATCCTTCACGGCGATGAGCCGGGCGAACATCGCTTGCCCCTGAGCGTTTTTCCACTCCTGCTCAATCGCCCAAAGTGGCTTTGCGACCGTGAGCAGGGGGATCTCCTTCATTGCAATGCCGAGATCGAACGTAAAGGTGCCGCGCTTGTGAGCGACGATCTCGATGGCCGCGCCTTCCCCTTGAGGAACGGAGGTCGGGAGATCTTTCACGATGACAAGACCGTTTTCGAGGATCTTGGCCCCGTCCTTGTAGCCGATCTCTTTGTGCTCATCGGGAATCTCGACCTGAAGGATGACGCCGTCGGGATTCACTTGGAAAACCGTTCCTTTCAACGAGTAGGCATCGTAAAGCGCGTTTTCGAATGCCCCGGGTTTTTTGGCGCGGGCTGCCGAGACTTGCGCCGGCGTCGCTTCGGCCCAAGAGAGCGTCACATGAGCGCCCGTTTCGGTCTTGTAGATAAGCCCCTCGCGGCAGACGTCAGCCCATTCGGCATTCCGATAGGCGATCCCAGCGACGGTGATGGCTTCACCGGCAGGAATGGCAGAAACGGAAAAAAGAAAGAAGGCGGCAAAGGCGACGAGGCGGATCGGCTTTGGGTTGGTTGTCGGACCGGACATTTCAAGAGAACTCAACAAGGAGAGCACGATGGAGCGGGACGGGCTCATTGTCCCGAGACAAATTCGCCACCGGAGATCGGACCACCACCTCCAGATGCCGAACGCAAATTCTTGTTTTGCACCACTCCCTGAGTTCCGTCGGAGAGTTGGATTCCCGACCACTGCTCGCCGGGTTTGGTGACCGAAACGGAGGTCCCGACCGGGAGTGCGCGGATCTCGGATTGCATCTGGTCAGCCCCATAGACCATGAACTGAGCAGTGCTAGAAACGACGTAGTTCCCCACTGCCAGCGCACCGCTACCCGAGCCTCCTGCTCTGGAAAGGGAAGGAATCGAGGGTAACGAAAGGCTCGGCTTGGGAAGGGAGAATCCTCGCGCCTTCTCCTCGGTTTGCCCGGGCAGTAGAACGTTACCGGTGGAGGACGGTGCCGATGCGGCGTCTTCCGCGACATCGGCCACGGTCGCCCCTCCGCTGAGTTGCCCCCCTCGGGGCGCTTGATTCACGGCCCCGTCGGGGAACAGGCTGGCATCAATCCCTCCCGCAGGAGCGGCGGATTTTTTCCTCCCGAACCCGAAAAACCCTCCCCTACCGGAATCGTCGCCCGAGGCCGGGACGAGCGACTCATGATTTTCGTCGGAGGACCCGATTTTGGAGAAAAGTCCCGACCTTTTACGCTCGGGTTCAGGTGTGGCGTCGGCGAACGAGACAGGGGTAGCCGATGCCGGCGAACCCGCAAGCGCCGACGCCTGATTCGGCGGCGCCGCCGATCCGTTGACCAGCGCCGCGCCCGAAATGGTTGGCACCACACCCGGTTTGGCCGACGCAGCGGGATCCGTTGCGGGCGTGGCAAACGGCGCTGCCCCTCGGGAGGATCCGGTATTGGCGAAGCTTGGCTCGCTGGTGTCGCTGGGGGGAAGCGATGCCTCGGCAGGCGCTTCTTCACCGCCGCCGCCCAGAAAGGGAAGGCGAGGCGGTCGGATGGCACTTAGAAAACCACCGTCGTCGGGATCGTCGTCGCCACCGAAAAGTGAGAAACGCTTCTTTTCACCACTGGCTGCAGCCCTCGCGGCGGATTGCTCTTCCTCAGCAATCAGCGAGGTGATGAAAGCGTCCGGCACGTTGCGCTCGACCCGCACGCCGCCGTTCTGCTGCCAGGTCGACATGTCGTTGGCGGAGACTTTCTGCTGCTGGACCGCTGCCGACTCAAACTTCAGCCGGTTGCGCATTTCTTCTTTGATCGCCCGATTGGTGCGCGCCGTTTCCAAGGCGATGTTTCTGTTCCGCGCTTCGATCGACTCATCCGCCGACCGGGCGAGCATCGCCGCGGCAGCATCGCCCTGAGCTCCTTGCGCGGAGGCGCGAACCTGCATCATCTCCGCCTGCTGCGAGGTCACGCCGCTCGGAAGACCAGAAGTCATCCCCGCGGCCGCCGTGGGATCTACCGGGTAGGCGCCGGCCTCCGGGGTCTGAGCGTGGAGCAGGGAAACGAGCCCCCACTCTCCAAGCATACCCCACGCAAGCACGCCCGCCAGCAGGGCCAAAGGGTTTTGACGCTTGAAGAAAATGAACGTGGATCGATCAGCCATGACAAAAAAGGGGGCAAATCCTGACTCAATCATTAGCCTCTTAGAAAGATCAAGTCCAATAACGGGTTCACTTTTTATGAAAAAGAACCAAAATGCCGGAGAAATGGCGGGAAAAGTTTTAAAACATCCCCTCAGGACCCCGCTCGTAGCCGGCATTTTTCACTAACGCATTTGCGTTTACACCTCTTAGAGAATTTGATAGTCTCCGATCCATGGAATTGGAGGGAATCCCCTCGGGGCGTCAGACACCGCAGTCCGACCGGGGTTTTTTTCGATGATCCTACCGGGCTCGTTCGCCGCCTCCGGACGGAGATCCGAGTTCTGGGACAGACCAAAACCATCTAGTTTCCCCAGTCACATGAAAACGATAGCCATCCTGCTCCTGACGTCCCTGACCCTGCTTCTCACCGCCCCACTATCCGCCCAGAGGAACGCCCAAACGGTCTACAACGAGGGCGTGGCCCTTTTCAACGAAGAGAAATACGATGAAGCTCTCGTCCTCTTTGAGCAAGTGCTCCAAGCCAACCCCGGTTTTGTCTACGCGAGAAACTATGCCGCCCGCTGCAAGACGGCGATGGCTCGGAACTTGGGTCCGAAAAATGACCTCGAGGGCCGCCTCTCACGCATCATCATCCCCGAGATCGCGTTCGCTGAGGCGCCTATCGGGGACGCCCTCGATTACCTCGCCTCGCGTGCCCAAGAACTGACAAAGGGGGAGACGGTGGTGAATTTCATCTACAAGGGGACAGCCGAGCAGAGGGGCGGCACTTCCATCACCCTCTCGCTCCGCAACGTGCCCCTCTCCGAGGCCATCAAGTATGTCGGCGAGTTGAGTCGATCAAAGGTGAACTACGAGCCCCACGCCGTCGTCATCGACCCCAATCACGGACCGGAAACCGCACCGGCCACCAACGCTGCTCCCGCTCCCGCGCCTGGCTTTACTGCGCCGACTGTGCCGACGTCGAAGAGCACTTTCCCCTGATCCCGGAATTTTGGTCCCTACCAGATCCCTCCCCTTCTGCGCCGGTTGAATTCTCCTGTCGTCATCATCACCGGCGGTGCCGGCAGTCTCGCCCGCTCGTTGAGCGATGCCTTTCGGGAGACCGGAGCCGAGGTGTTTTCACCTGGACGCGAGGAACTCGACGTTCGCTCTTCCGCCGAGGCGGACCGTTATTTTGCCCGGTTCGAGCGGATCGATCTACTGATCAATAATGCCGGGATCACCGCGGACCGACTGTTCGCCAGACTTGGGGAAAAGGACTGGGACGCGGTGCTTGATACCAATCTGAAAGGGGCCTTTCTCTGCTCGCGAACGGCGGCCAAGCGCATGATCAAACAACGCGGTGGATCGATCATCCAGATCGGCTCCTACTCGGCCCTGCATCCGCCAAGCGGGCAAGCCGCCTACGCGGCCAGCAAAGCCGCACTGATCGGCCTGACGAAGAGCCTCGCCAAGGAACTGGGTCCAAGAAACATTCGCGTGAACTGCGTCCTCCCCGGATTTCTCGAAACGCGCATGACCGCCGCCCTCTCTGACGAGGCCCGAGCCGCCGCTCTCGCTCGACATGCCTTGGGACGGTTCAACACCGTCGAGGAGGCGGCTTCCTTCATCGTTACCCTAAACAAGCTGACCCACATCTCGGGTCAGGTCTTTCAACTCGATTCAAGGGTGTGAAGTCGATTGAATCGGGTGCGAAGGCGTGTAGAATGGGATCGATTCTCCGGAGTCGGTGATTTATCCTTGGAGGGGTGGTCGAGTGGTTTATGGCAGCGGTCTTGAAAACCGCCGTAGGGAAACCTACCGTGGGTTCGAATCCCACCCCCTCCGTTTTGCCCCCCCCGGCGAAAGCAAGCTCAAGGGTGGGGTTCGAACCTCGGTTCGATTTGGAGCGACCGTAGGGAGCGGAAAAAGACGGAGCAAGGCGAAGTCAATCCCACCCCCTCCGTTTTGCCCCCCTGGCGAAAGCAAGCTCAAGGGTGGGGTTCGAACCTCGGTTCGATTTGGAGCGACCGTAGGCCTCGTAGGTCTCGCACCTCAAGTCGGCTGCTCACCCCGGGCCATCACGACCTTGCCGGTGCGGACGGTCTCGATGATCTCGTAGTTGTTCAGCAGGCGCACCGAAGCATCAACCTTGTCGCTGGCTCCCTCGATGCGAATGATCATCGAAGACTCGGAGAAGTCGACGGTCTTGCCGCCGAAGTGCTCCACGATCTGGAGGATCTCAGTCCGCCGCTCGGCGTTTTCCGTCCTGATCTTGATCAGGGCGAGCTCTCGCACGACAGCGTCCTCCGGCGTGTGCTCATGGCAATGGATCACATCGATGAGCTTGTCGCACTGGAGGATGATCTGGGTCAATCCGGCAGGATCGCCACTGATCCCGAGGGTCAGCCGTGAGAATCGAGGATCCCGTCCTTGAGATACGACGAGGGAATCGATGTTATAGGCGCGGCGTGCGAAAATCTGGCAAATGCGCATCAGCACACCCGGCTTGTTATTCACATACATGCTCAGCGTGTGCCCCCCGATGATGTCGGGACGCGGCTTGGGCTTTGAATCGGTGGTCGTGATCGTGCGAGCCATGGGAAAGAGAGACGTAAAAGGTGGGAAAGTAAAAAGTAAGCGTCGGACTGGCGAACGGGAACCCTTCGGCAGGTAGCGTTTGGCGAAAAACGTTTCAGATTTCACCTTCCGGCTTTAGGAAGGGGTCAACTGGTTCCGCCGCGTCAGATCAAGTCGATCCGACGGGTTTCTCCATCTTGTATTTGGGCGGTTCGATGAGCATGTCTTCGAGGGCGGCGCCGGCCGGGATCATCGGGAACACGTTGTCCGTCTTGATGCACTCGGCGTTGATGAGGACCGGGCCGTCGTTGTAATCGAGCGCCTCCTGCAGCTTCTTGCGCACATCGGCGGGACGCTTGATGTTGATGCCCTTCGCACCGTAGGCCTCGGCCAGCTTCACGAAGTCGGGATTGCCGACGAGATCCACTCCGCTCTCGCGGTTGTCGAAGAAGAGCTCCTGCCACTGGCGAACCATGCCGAGGTAGTGGTTGTTGAGCACGAGGATCTTGATCGGCAGCTTGTGGATCACCGCCGTGGCGAGTTCACAGAGGGTCATCTGGAAGCCTCCGTCCCCGCAAACCGCGATCACCGTCTCCTTCGGACAGGCGAACTGGGCCCCGATCGCAGAGGGGAAACCAAAGCCCATCGTCCCTGCGCCGCCCGAACTGATCCATTTGAAGGAGGCATCGTTCGTGTAGAACTGCGCCGCCCACATTTGGTGCTGGCCCACGTCGGTGGTGATGATGGCGCTGCCGCCGGTAAGATCGTGGATCTCGTCAAGCACCTGCTGCATCCGGAGGCCTCCCTGCTTCTTGTAAGAGAGCGGGAATTTCTTTTTGTAGCCGTTGATATGCTCGTTCCATTCCTTGTGTTTCGCCTTTTCGACGAGCGGCAGGAGCTGCTTAAGGGCGGTCTTGGCATCCCCCACGATCTCGACATCCGTCTCGATCATCTTGCTCATCTCGGCCACATCAATATCGATGTGGATGATCCGTGCCTGAGCAGCAAACTTCGGGGCTTGGCCGATGATGCGGTCGTCGAAACGCGAGCCGACATTGAGGAGCAGATCACACTCGCACACCGCCTTGTTGGCATAGGCGGTGCCGTGCATCCCGAGCATGCCAACGGAAAGATCGTGAGACTCGGGAAAAACACCCTTGCCCAGCAGGGTTGAAGTCACTGGGGAGTCCATTTTCACGGCCAATTCCATCAGTTCGCGCTCGGCTCCCGAGAGCATCGCCCCGTGCCCGGCGAGAATGAGAGGTTTCTTCGCGAGGTTGATGAGGCGAGCAGCCTCTTCGACCGTCGTCCGATCGAGATCAAAACCCTTCTCGGGGTGATAGCCGGGCAAATCCATCTCGGCGTCCAGCTCACCAGTGAAGGGCGACTGACTGACGTTCTTCGGGACGTCGATCAGCACCGGACCAGGTCGACCGGTCGTGGCGATGTGATAAGCCTCCCGGGCGATGCGGGGAAGATCGTTGGTTTCCCGGACGAGGTAGTTGTGCTTGACGACCGGGATGGTGATCCCGAAAATATCAGCCTCCTGGAAGGCATCTTTCCCCAGCATCCACGTGACCTGCTGGCCGGTCACGATGATCATCGGAACGGAGTCCATCTGGGCGGTCATGATCCCGGTGAGGGTGTTGCCTGCCCCTGGCCCCGAAGTCACGAGGACGACCGCGGGCTTGCCGGTGGCGCGTGCGTAGCCGTCAGCCATGTGGGTGGCCCCCTGCTCGTGGCGGGTGAGGACGAACTTCATCTTCGACTTGACCGTCTCCAGGGCATCAAAGATCGGAAGGGCCGCCCCCCCCGAGTAACCGAAGACATACTCGATGCCGAGAGCGTCGAGCGTCATCACGAGAGCCTGCGCTCCGTCAATTTCTTGTCGTTTTTTGGAGGCCATAATAAAAGGAGGCTAAATTCTTCGAAACTTCGCCTTTTTCGAGAAGACCGCAATCGAAATTCGACTATTTTTCCGAAAAGTCACCAATCACCCAGATCAAAATTCACCAAATCCGTCGATTCTGGGCCAAATACTTGATTCCACGACTGAACCACCCACTGAAAATCGCTAAAAATCACACAACATGAGATTTTCTCATCCCTGCACCGAGAGCGAGTGGACGAGAGCAACCATCGCGACAGCATCGGCACACCGGAGCCGACGAGGTGCTGAGCCGCGCTTCGAGGATCGCTACGGCGACAATGAGGCTCCCACCAACCCACAGCGGTTCAGTCGCAGGAGACGAAGGAGAAGAATCAGGGTTGGGTGGATTTTTCGGGCTTCCATGACATGTAGCCGCGGTGGAGGTGGCGGATGTCCTCGAAGCCCAAGGTCTTGAGATGCTGCACCGCCTTGCGGCTGCGAAAACCACCGGCGCAGTAGACGAGGACGGGGCATTTGCGATCGAGCCGCCCCAACTTCGTCCCGAAAGAGGCATCCCCGACCGAGATATTCACCGCGCCCGGTAGCGCGCCGCCGGCGTGTTCGCCCTCCGAACGCACATCGATCACCTGCGTCTCGGGATGGTGCCGCAGCCAGTCGGCCGCCTCGTCGGCGCTCAGGTTCACACAAGACTTTCCCGGTTCCGCCCTGAAAAGCCTGCGGTCCCATTGACCTTCGAAAAGATACCAGCCGACGACCACCACCGCGATCGCGATGGTCGGTATGAGAAAGAGAGTCCAATTCATGATTCAGGATGCGACTTCGCGTTCGCCATGAAGTAGATCACCGGCACGGCGATTCGACTCACGAGGAGCGAGGCGATCTCTCCGGCCATCAGGGCGATGGCAAGACCTTGGAAAATCGGGTCCATGAGGATGACGCCGGCTCCCACGACCACGGCCAGGGCGGTGAGGAGCATGGGCCGGAACCGAACCGCACCCGCATCGATCACCGCCTTACGCAGGGGCATGCCTTGTTTCAAGCGCAGCTGGATGAAGTCCACCAGAATGATGGAATTGCGAACCACGATACCTCCCCCAGCCATGAACCCGATCATCGAGGTCGCAGAGAAAAACGCCCCCATCAGGCCGTGCGCCGGCAGCACTCCGATCAGTGAGAAGGGAATCGCGACCATGACCAGAAGAGGAGTGACGAAGGATTTGAACCAGCCCACCATGAGGATGTAGATGAGAACGAGGACGACTCCGAACGCGATGCCGAGATCGCGGAAGAC
>Ga0172376_10006721_pt1 | contig 12430 bp, 6 predicted proteins | sample Lak35m_FD_121114 | JGI IMG/M metagenome (GOLD analysis project Ga0172376, IMG submission 121114) | Freshwater microbial communities from Kabuno Bay, South-Kivu, Congo - kab_092012_35m | ecosystem: Environmental > Aquatic > Freshwater > Lake | place: Democratic Republic of the Congo: South-Kivu...
AGCCTGTCACCAACCAGCATTCAACCGATCAAACAACTTTCGGGACACTGACTAGCGAATGGAACATCGGGCCGTCAGAATCACTCTGCCGAGCGGGCTGAGCGGCCGCTGCGGGACCGGGTCACCGGTTCCCGGAGAGGAAAGTCCGGGCTCCGCAGGACAGGATGGTCGGTAACGCCGACCGGTCGTGAGACCAGGGACAGTGCCACAGAGAACAGACCGCCGATGGCCTCTGTCCGCAGAGGATCAGGCAAGGGTGAAACGGTGCGGTAAGAGCGCACCGGCAGTCGAGGTGACTCGGCTGGCCAGGTAAACCCCATCCGGAGCAATGCCAAGCAGAAGACAGAGCGGGTTCGCCCGCCGCGGGTCGGTCCGGTCCGTACCAGTCTTCGGGTCGGCAGCTGGAGGTGCCGGGCAACCGGCATCCTGGAGAAATGGTCGCTCTCGACAGAACCCGGCTTACAGGCCCGCTCGGCTTTCTTCTCCCGTGACCGGACAGGTTCTCACCTTCAGCAGGTGAGGAGACCACAGCCGGAATGCGGAACTGCGACGGGGGAAGTTCAAAGGCTGACGTGGCACGATCAAGCCGGCGAAGGGCAGACGCCCGGCGAATCAGCAGACACCCTGCCCGCCGCTCCAGTGATCCGATTCGTCTTCGATGAGCGCGTCCGCCGCGCCGCAATCGAGGCTCTCAATCAGAACGGCAACTTCGCGTCCTTCAATATCCAGCAGGGTGACGACGGTGTCCCCGATTCGCAGAGTGTCACCGATATTGAGTTCGATTTCGTAGTGCTCGCGATCATCAACCACGTTCAACCTCCGTGCGGTATCAGGCCATCGACCAGCCTGAAAACTGAGATCATGCCTGTGCGGCCCACGCATCCCTGCGAGCGGGCGGGAGTCTATCGGTGGTCCTTCGGACTGGCTACTGCGGATGAAGGCAAATTGACCCGCCCGGCGAACATGCGCCGGGATCATGGTCCGTGACGTTGCGGGACGGACTTTCTCCAGGCAGGATGGATGCACTGTCCGGCCCGCCGGGCGGTCGCGTCCTGCTGCTTCCGGCGGACCTCTGCGTTGTGTGCGTGGCAGTGCTGTGTGCGTGCTGATGGCGACACTCACTGCCGGATGAAGTCCCGGTGTTGATTCCGCGCAATCAACCGGGACTGACCACAGAGTCTCACAACATGAAGGGAGCGGTAAGGTGACAGGCTATCGAACGGAAGACATCCGCAACATTGCTCTCGTCGGTCATGGCTCAACCGGCAAGACGACTCTGGCCGATCTGTTTCTGGCCAGAAGCGGCGCGGTGAGCCGGGCTGGTTCTGTCGATGACCGCAACAGCCACTTCGATACGGACGACGATGAGAAGGAACGGCATTCCTCCATCACTTCCGCGGTCGGCCACTTCGATCACAAAGGGCACCGCGTCAACGTCATTGATACTCCCGGCTATCCCGACTTCATCGGCCAGGTGGGCGGTGCTCTCGCCGCCGTCGAAGCGGCCGTCGTTGTGATCAGTGCCACGGCGGGTGTTGAAGTCAACACCCGCCGCGTTTTTTCCATGGCTGGTCAGGCCGGCATCGGACGCATCCTCGTGATCAGCCGCCTCGACGGCGACAACATTGATTTCGTCGCGCTGCTGGAACGAATCCGCGAGACCTTCGGAAGGCAGTGCATCCCGGTCAATGTTCCCGACACAACGGGTTCCGGCATCTTGCGCGTGATCAGCACGCTCAGTCCGGACGGCCCCGGAGTTGTCGATCCCGCGTCGTTCAATCAGCCGCTCATGGACTGCATCGTCGAAGCCGACGAATCCATGATGGAGCGTTATCTGGCCGGCGAGACGCTGTCTCCCGATGAACTCGCGGCGGGAGTCGAACATGCCATCGCCGAAGGCACGCTGATTCCGATCTTCTGCGTCTCTGCGAAGAAGGGGGTCGGCATCAATGAGTTGATCGACGGCATCGCCGTCTGGGGTCCATCGCCGCTCGATCTGCCGCGCCGGGATATCAACGGAGAGGCATTGCCGCCGACCGCTGACGCTCCGCTTGCCGTGCTGGTCTTCAAGACCCGCATCGACCCGTTCCTCGCGCGCATGAACTTCGTACGCGTCTTCTCCGGCACGCTCAAGAAGGACGTTCCGGTTCATCACGACAACACGAAAGACTTGAAGTTTCACGCGATCAATGAAGTGCAGGGACACGAACTGCATGCCGTCAACGAGCTGATCGCGGGCGACATCGGGGTGGTCGTCAAAGTGGATGGGCTTTATACCGGTGATTCACTCGGTGACCGCATTCTGCCCGCGCCGAAGTTTCCTCGTCCGATGGTCGGCTGGGCCGTCGAACCGAAGACCACCGCCGACCAGCAGAAAATCTCCACAGCCCTTCACAAGCTCAGTGACGAAGACCCCACATTCGTGACCACGCGCGAAGCTCAGACGCACGAGATGGTCGTGTATGGCATGAGCGAACTGCATCTGCAGGTGCTGCTCGACCGCGTGCAGAAACGCGACAAAGTCGGAATGACTCACAAGCCGCCGCGCATTCCGTATCGCGAAACATGCAGTGGCGCGGCCGAGGGTTCTTACCGGCATAAGAAGCAGTCGGGCGGAGCCGGCCAGTTCGCCGAAGTGCATCTCCGCGTGTCGCATCTGCCGCAGGGCATCACGCCGGAGGAATACTTCACGAAAGACCGCTTCGAGAGCATTCGCGAATACCACTACGACCCGGTGCTCAATTCCGCTTTCGTGGATCGCGTCAGCGGCGGTTCGGTCCCCAATCAGTTCATCCCCGCTGTCGAGAAGGGCGTGAAGGAACGCATGGAGAAGGGCGCGATCGCAGGCTGTCAGGTGCAGGATGTCTGCGTCGAACTTTTCTTCGGCAAGGATCATCCGGTCGACAGCAACGAGAACGCCTTCCGCACGGCCGGCAGTCGCGGCTTCAAGGAAATCTTCGCTCAAGCAAAGCCGTCGCTGCTCGAACCGATCGTCCATCTGGAGATCACGATCCCCGCCGAGAAGCTCGGTGAAATCACCAGCGACCTCAATACGCGTCGCGGCCGGATCGAAGGCATGGAACAGCTTCCAGGCAATCTGCAGATTGTGAAGGCGCACGCGCCACTGGCCATGGTGCAGGACTACTCGCGCGGGCTGTCGAGCATGACCGGCGGGCAGGGTTCCTTCACCTGCGAGTTCAGTCACTACGAAATCGTACCCGCGAACGAACAACAGAAGATCATCGCCGCCGCGAAGCACGAGGAAGAAGAAGACTGATCGCGTCTGTCTGCGATCGTGAGAAACACGGGACCGACGACGAGACACGGATCAACGCGGATCAGGAGTGACTCCTCTGATCTGTGTTGATCCGTGTCTGTCTGCGGCTCAGTTGTATTGCTGCTCACTGCCGGGCGAAGCCCGGCCTACCCATGACTCACGGTTCGCCGCCGGGGAAATGCTGCAGGCGCTGCTGGAACTGGCGCTCTTCCAGATGCTTCCAGCCCAGCGACTGATACAGCTCACGGCGCTTCTCGAAGAACCAGTACCGCGGCTCGGTGTCCGGGATGGACTGGTTCAGCCACTTCAGCGATTCACCGAACTGACCCTTGCGAGTCGCCCGGCGGATGTGCAGCAGGAAATGCGTTTTCGCAGTCGGATCGGTCCAGCGTTCGAGGTCGGCATATGCGGACTCAAACGCGATGTCAAAGGCCTTCGGATCGGCAATCGGCTTCTTCGCGATCACTTCGGGAAGCTCCATGTGTCCGAGCGCGCGGCCCTTGCGGTACAGCGTGTCGATCAGCAGCGCCTTCAGCTTCTCCACACGCGCCTGCTTCTTTCCAGCCGCATCGTCGTCGGATGGAACCCGCAGGCCGAGCGTCATCAGGATCTCGTCCCGGTTGATCTGACCGAGCACCGTATCGCAGGACGCCACAATCTCATCCAGTCGCTCTTCCCGCTTCTTCTCGACATCCAGCTTGTGGAGTTTGAGCACAAGCGCAGGCAGCCAGTTCGGATGCTTCGCCAGCAGGTCAGCCAGCACGCGATCAAACAGTTCGCGCTCCGAATCCAGTGACAGGGACTGCAGCAGAGTGAACTCCGCATCGCGCACGGCGCGAGCGATCCGCTCCTCAGCCGTCTTCGCGGTTTCGATGTCGTCGATCGTCCAGGCGAGACTCGATGAAGAACCCGCTGATACGGCCGGCTCTCCACCAATCACAGCACTCAAGGAAAATCCTTCCGGCCGGTCTCCGGAACCGCCGTGAGTGCCTTTCGCCCCGAACCGGATCGTACCCAGCAGGACATCGCCAGGACGGGTGCCATCCACTGATGCCGGCGGCACCAGGAAGAGCTGCTGATGTTCGCCCGGTTTCAATGTGCGCGATGCCATCCTCGCGCCGTTGTTCTGCGCATCAAACGGACTGACATGCACAGCCACGGAAACCGGACTGCTCAGCGGTCGGTCAATGGTCAACGGCAGCGACTTCAACGCATCCAGCTTCGAGCGGTCCAGATGTCGCAGCCAGACTTTCAAGGTGTGCTTTCCCGCGCCGAGCGAAATCTCGTGCGGCCAGATGTCGTCCGTCGCAATGCGCCGTCCGCCCGCTGTGAACGTGGCCCAGACATGACCGCCGAAGTCCGAGTCGTACAGCAGATCATCCAGCTTCAGGACGCGCGGAGTGATCGAGCCGGGACCGTCCAGTTCGTAAGTCAGTTCGAGCTGATGGAACAGTCGCTGCTCATCGAAGCCATCCCGTTCGGCGGACAGCGTGGTGATCGTCGCGCTGGATGGCTTCTGCTGTCGGCGGAGCGTATTCAGCGTCGCCGCGGGAGCGAGCTGTTCGTGATGATCGCCAGTGGCGAGATCCACGACCGCATACGCTTCACCGGGATTCAGCCGCACTTCGCGCTGATCGGGCTTCAGACCGTGGAAGACCAGTTCCCAGTCATACGAGCACTCGCCGAGGCTGCTCCAGAACTGAGCGATGACCAGTTCCATCGTCCGGCCGGGATGCACGGAGAAGCTCAGCGTCTTCTCGACATCCGCCTCGAACACCGTCGGCATCTGATGTTCGCCGTCGCGGTAATGGAATCCGGGCAGAGTCTGCACGGTGTGAATCATGAACATGCGGGTGCGACCGGTTCCGTCTTCCGGATGGACGGTCATCCGCAGATCGGCCCAGGTGGCCCATTCCGGAATCGCGACAAAGCGTCGCGTGATCGTGTCGCGATCCACAGTCACTGGTTCATCGTCGTGAAGATTCTCCGACAGCTTCGTGACGGTGACGGGGATGCGGACCAGCGGTCCGCGGTCTTCGGAGTCGGCATCGAAGCCCAGCACCTCCGCGAAGTGAACTCCGGGTTCCAGCCCCTGTGGATCGACGAGCACGTTCAGCATCTGTCCGTTCGCGGTCACGGTGGTGAATTCGCCGGAGCGAACCCAGTCGGCGGTGCTCTCCAGCCGCAGCCGCATCTGATACGCGACCTGTTCCTCGCTGGTCGCGGCGGGGGCGAACAACGGCTTGAGCTGCACGGCGATCTCCTGAGCCTTCGCCTCCGGGCCGGCTTCGTGCGGTTCGCGGAGATAGATGCCGCGCGCCTGCTGACGACCGGGGACAGCGACGGTGAGACGCAGTTGTTCCCCGCGTTTGTCCGCATCGCGCAGCAGTGCTTCGACTGCCGCGTCCGTTTGAATCAGCCCGCGCCCCTGTGCGAATACGTCGATCCCTTCGAGTCGTTCGGCTGTGTTTTCAAAGGCGCGCTGCACACTGGCCGGCGAGTACCGGATCTTCTGCGCTTTGAGATGAGACAGCGCCAGCGCGATGTTGCCGCAGCAGTTCGGTGAGGCCATCGACGTGCCGTTCATGCGCTCGCTGCGGTCCAGCGTCCAGCGTGGCACGCTGGTGATGGCGGCTCCTGGAGCACACACGTTGACGCCGGCATCGCCATCGAACGTCGGTCCGCGCGAGGTCCAGGTGAAAGGCAGACCGTCGAACGGTTCGCGCAGCGCGTACTGAGCGGCCATCATCTCGGGCGAGACATACGCGCCGACGCCGATCAGCCCGGTGGTCGTTGCTCCCGGCGCGCCGACGGTGGAAAGAGCAGGCCCCGAATTACCGGCACTGGCGACGAAGATGACTCCGTGCTTCTCAACCAGTTCCTGAAAGAAGCGAATGATGAGACCCCGGTTTGGAGTCTTCGTGGGTTCGCCGAAGCTCATGTAGACCAGATCGCAGTGATTCTCGACGACGGCTTTCGTACCGCGGATCAATGCCGCGCCGGTCTCCATGCCATCGAGATACGTGTCGCCGATCTTGACGGAAACGATCTGCGCGCCGGGCGCGACGCCGTTGCGTTCCGGGCTTTCCGGAAAGTTCGCAGCCACAATCCCCGCCACGTGCGTGCCGTGCGGATTGCTGTCCACGACCAGCGACAGCACGCGGCCATCGTCGTAGATGTTGGCCGCAAAGTTCACGAGCGACACGGAATCGAACGTCGCGTACTGCCGTTCGGTCCGGAAGTTCGTCAGCGGTTTTTCCTCAGCGAGATCGCCGTCCTCATCGGTATCCACGACCGCGCGCCAGTGCGTGCCGTCATGAAAGACCAGGCAGTCGAAGACCGGACCGGGATCGTCCATGTTCTTTCCGGCAGCCAGCAGGGCGGCCAGTCGTTTTTCCAGCTCCGGCTTGTCGACCGGCGGATTCGCGGCCTTCGCCTTCTCCGCGTCGAAGTGTTCGATCTGCTCGCGCAGCGCGTGTTCGAGCACTCGCTGCTGCTCATCAAAGAGCTTCTGTCGATGCTGCTTCACGCGGGGAAGAACTTCTGGCGGAAACAGTTCAAAGGCGGACTTCATTCCCAGGCGGACTTCGCCGGAAGGAATCTTCCAGGCGGGGCTGAGCTTCAGAACGCGTCCTGTCAGACCGGTGACCTGATGATTCTCCAGCTTCGCGGTCTTCGTCATCGCGACATCGCCGGAGCCGGTGGCATCGACCAGATCAACGATCTTCGGCCGGCCATCGGAAGTGGTCTGCAGTCCGGCGGCGGCCGGGTCCACTCCTGTATCGAAGATGGCCACGATGGTGCCGCGGCCGTCGGAGTCCGGATGAGCGTCCAGGAACCGGTCGGCTCCGGTTTCCACTTTCGGAACCGGGGCCAGCGCCCGGTCTTCCTGAGCGATCGCCGCTGTCAGGCCATCGCAGCAAGGCAGTTCGCCGCTCAGAGTGAGACTCAACGACACCCACAGCCAGTAACGTCCGCCGGTCAGCTTCCAGAACATCAGAGGTGCTCGCTTCCAGGAGTTCCATGCCGGGATGTCCCCGGTTCTCAACGCCGCGCGGAAGCATAGGTCGGAATGCCCGGAAGCTCGCAACTGTCAGCCGGAACCGGCTCACAGCGCCAAGCCTTGCGAATGATCTGATCCGATCATGCCGGCTGTACGGCCAGAGCTTCGTAGAACCGGTCGCAGTGGACTTTCAGTGGAATGTGATTCGCCGATTCCAGCGCCTGGCGCTGATAGTCCTCATAAACCAGTTCGGCGGTCTGCTTCAGGTCAAAGGCTTTCCAGGCAGTGCTCAGTCTGCCGAGCATCTCCAGTCCGGCGGGAGTCTGTCGCAGGGGATCGGGAGCGAGGGACGCCAGAGCGACGGCGGCTGCCGTGGTCTTTCCGGCTTCGGGATGAGCCAGCAGCGACAGTCCCTGGTGATGGAACAGCACGCAGCAGATCAGATCGTCCGGAAAGCCCCAGCCGAACATGACGCGTGCCCCGGCTTCGGCGTGATTCCAGCCGAAGACCTGCTGCTCGAAGTCAATCAGGTCGATCGGCTGGCTCTGCTGCATCCGCAGGAAGTCGCAGTACTCCGATTCCAGTTCGTTGGTCAGCACCGGCAGAAGAAAATCGACCAGCAGTCCGGCGGCGAATGCCAGTGTCTCATCGCCTCGAAACAGCGTGGCCATACGCTGAGCGAAACAGGCGCGTTCCAGATTCGTGTTCCAGAACAATCCCAGATTGATCAGTTTCAACTGCCTGGCCGGCAGGGCTTCGTGCAGGGCTGCGGTGACCAGACACAACCGCGTCTTGCGGATGCCCAGCGTGGTGATCGCGTGCTGAGCCGATCCGATGCGATGCTTCAATCCGCTGGTGCTGGCGTTGACGATCTTGAGCAACTGGCAGGTCAGCCCGGCATCCGATTCGACCAGAGCCGCCAGCTGCGCGATCCGCACATCCGGATCATCCGCCCGCTTCGAGAATTCGCTGATGACCTGCGGCAGCACCGGCAGCCGGACATCAGGCAGCATCGACCGGCCCGGGCGTTCGCCGAGGATCGACTCCCGGATCCGGGACCAGTTCACTGTCGAAGATAAAGTTGTGCTCATCGTGCTTCAAAGAGTGGCTCTCCGCCACTGGTGTTGAATCGTGTGTTGAATGAGCGGCAAGGCGCCAGCCGCCGGTGGAGAAAAACCCGCGGCTGGCGCCTTGCGGCTCACTTCAGTTCAAAGCGAATGACGGGAAGCCCGATGAGTCATTCCGGCCTGATCGCCATGTGGCCTGCGATTCTTCAACCTGGTTCAGGATTCTGCGTCAGACCACCGGAAACAGCAGTTCATTCCGCAATTGCGGGAAGAACCTGCCGGGCCGGCGCGAATACGTCACGGGACCGCGTTGATGAAAGCCATCAGAAATGTCTGGTGCGTCGTTCCGGGCGCAACTGTCTCTGCAGTGTGGCCGAGCGGCTCACCAGTGATTGAATGGCTGAAGTGGAGGTTGTTCCCGAGTAAAGCTGTCGCGCGTATTCGCGATACCAGTCGGCGGCTTCCGCCAGCGTTCCTGCTTCGATTGCACCGGTGACGGCAGGGGAGTCGGAGTGAGATTCGATTGCCGCAGCAACCGGCGTCCGGGATTCGAGACGCGCGGCAAACTGATCCGGAGTTTCCGATGAGGCCCGCGCGGCAACGAACTGCGCGAGCACTCGATCCAGCGACAGCAGCGCTCCGTGTAATGACCGCCGCTCCATCGGGACGACAAACAGCGGTGCCGCTTTCTCCCGGCGCAGCCCTCGGCCGATGCGCACCGCCAGCCAGAGACCGCTGATGGCGATCAGTCCGATTCCAGCCGGTGTCAGCAGCAGTTGAGTCAGCAGAGATCCCAGCCTGGCCAGGCCCTGATGCCGTATCTCGACGCGCAGCCGCTCCCATTGATGGCTCATGTATTCGGAGAACTGACTCCAGAGACCGGATTCTGTCGGCGCGGGGACTCCCGCATCCGGCGTTGCCTCGACAGTGATCCATCCCCGGTCGGGAACCCATGCTTCCGCCCATGCGTGAGCATCGCGATGCCGGGCCATCCACTCGCCGCTGAACTGGTTCTGCTCGCTGACCACGAACCCGACCGCATACCGCGACGGCACGCCTCCCATGCGCAGCAGAATGGTGGCCGCCGACGCGAAGTACTCACAGTGGGCCGCCGGTCGAGCCTCCAGAAACCACTCCAGGGGATCGCGAACGTGTCCCGGCACCGACACGTTCAGGCTGTATTCAAACCCGTCGCGGAAGTGCTGCTCGACGGCTCGGATCTTCTCCGTGTCCGAACGGCAGTGACGAAACAGATCTGCGGTCAGTTGCTGCACCGCGAGGTTGTTCGTCAGATGCTGCGGGACATCCAGCAGATCAATCAGATACTCATCGCCGGTTGCGATGAGCGGCGATGAAGAGACTGGCGAAACCGGCCCGACAAACAGCGAATACGGCTCGCCACCGGCATCCTCATCGGTGCGGATCACACCGTGCGGACTGATGCTGATCTGATCCGCCGGCGCGTGGAGCAGGCAGCAGCGCAGAGGTGCGAAGCAGGTGCCGGCCAGACTGGAATCGGGCCACACTTCCATGCGGACTGCGTTTGCCAGCGGTGGTTTCGCCTGCCATTGATACCAGCGTCCCGGATGAGTGCCGGACTGCACTCCCTGAGGTGGCTCCGGCTGCCCGGCGGGAATCAATCCCCGAGCGGACGTGGTCCAGCGGCGGTTGCGATAGATGTCGTAAACCCGGCCGCGCAGATAACCGGGCGGCGCGACGGAGAGAACTCGCAATGCCGTGCCCGGTTGCGATCGCGCGAGGTTCAACGCCGCCGAACCCAGTCGCGAAGTGTCGCCGAAGCCAACCGCACCCGAACCGCCGTAGTCTTTCTCCAGCAGTTCGCGCATCAGGCGGTCCACCTGCTGTTCATAGCGATGCATCGCCGAGGCTGTCACCCATCCCGCGAGCGATGTCACCAGCAGCACGGCGGTGATCGTCGTTGTTCGACCCGCGCTGTGGCGGCGCGCAGGTGAAATGAAATGCCGGGATACATCGCAGTACAGAGCGGACAGGATGGCGAAGATCACTGCCGCCAGTTGAAAGCCGAGACGTTCGCGGGGATTGACTTCGATGATCGCGGCACAGGCCAGAGCAATCACGCCCATGCCGGGAAAAGCGAGCGGCAACCGGTCTCCGTTTCGTCTCTGAAAGAACAGCAACGCCTGCAGCGTGAGAACGAACAGAGCAATCTCCAGCGCGATCTTCTGACTGGCGAACAGCGATGTGTAACGCGGATTGTCGTCCAGCAGCATGTACCGGCCAAGATAGATCATCGCGGTCAGCGCGGTGATGTCGTAGACCCTCTGTCGCGACAGTTCGTAACGCCGCAGGCTGGAAGCGCCGATCAGCGCGAGGCCTCCGATCAGCACAGGCATCACCGCCGTGCGAGACAGACCGGCGATGGTCAGCGCTTCCAGCAGCACCATGATCAGCGCCAGACTGCGCTGCGGCGACAGGCCAGGCAGAGCGAGGAGCATCACAGTCGATCGACCCTCCCGTTCTGAATGCTGTCCGGCGTGAGTTGCTGGATCTGCAGGAAGTCGTTCGGAAGAGGCCGGGTTGGTGGAGCGTCGCGAATCACGAACACTTTCAGTTCGCTGCCTGCGTCGAGCACCGTGCGGGCCAGTTGCTCACGAGTCTCATCCCAGTCCAGAAAGATGCAGATCGTCGTGGTGATGGAATCGAGTTCCTCGGCGACTGCGGGCGTGATTTCCAGGAACGGATCGGTCCGGCTGTGTTCCACTCCCGCGAGGATTTCCAGCACGCTGTCGAAATGCGCGAGCTGCCGGCCGGCGCGAAAGACATGCAGTTCCGGTCCGGCGGCGAAGATATCAATCAGGTATTCGGTATCGGCCAGCCAGTCGGCCAGCGATGCCGCCAGACTGATCGCCGCTTCCAGAGCGGGAAAGCCATCCGGAGGAACGCGCCGCGCCGGCTGCCACGTATCGAGAATCAAAGCGATGCGGCAGTAGTACTCTTCCTGGAACTCGCGGACGACCGGCCGTCCCAGCCGCGCCCATGATCGAAAATCCAGACGCCGCGCGGGCATCCCCGGAACGTACTCGCGATTCCCGATGTACTCGGGCGATTCTCCCACGCGCGCATCGGGAGCCACTCCCCCCGGCTGATAGCGCAGTCCGGTCGGTACATCGAAATACTCCAGCGGATGAAACCTCGGCAGGACCGTGAGCGGTCCGACAGCCACCGGCTCCTTCCGGCTGCGCAGCAGATTGAAGGGAAACGTGCTGTGCGGCAGCAGGTCCGGCAGCGCATGAATTCCACGGCGTGACGGACGCAGTCGCAACGGGATCCGTCCGGATTGACCAGGAGCCAGTCGCGACAGTGCCACTTCGGCGGAAAGAAGCTGAATCGATCGCGGCAGGCCGGTGATCCACAGCATCAGGTCATAGGCCGGCCACCGCGAACGGTTGGTCAACAGAAACTCGACCTGAATCTCATCGCCGGCTGTCACGCGGCGCGGCAGTTCGCCCTCGACACTCAAACGGGGACGCAGCATCCGGTTGGTGACTGCGACCGCGATCGACAGTGACGTCAGCACGCAGAACATCTGATAAACAGAGATCTGCACGGTCACCGCGCCGGCGGCCGTGAATGCAATGCTCCAGAACAGAATCCGACCGCCCGGCGTCAGTTTGTATCGCCACAACCAGCGGAAGAACTGAACCGTGACTGGCTCCCACGTTCTTCGCGACAATACTGGGGGGCGAGATGCATCGGCCATTCCGGACTGACTCCCGACAGGTAACAGCTCGAAACCTGCTCCATTTCCGGCTCTGAAGGTTCGACCGATGAGGCTTCAGCTGGAACTTTCCGCGGCAGGCTTTTGAGGATGATCGCCACGAGCGAACGCTTCCGCGCGCATCGTTTTTCGATCCGGCGTGAGTGCCTCGCGACGCCACTCTTCGGCTTCAGTCTGACAGTCGAGCACCGCCTGCCGCACGAAAGAAATCAGCTCCGCCTCCTTCCCCCGATCGCAGAGAGATTCCAGATCCGAACGATAAATCGGCGGACCGAACACCACGCGGACCGGCCGGCAGTTCAACCACAGACTGCGCCGCGGCA
>Ga0172376_10006722_pt1 | contig 12429 bp, 8 predicted proteins | sample Lak35m_FD_121114 | JGI IMG/M metagenome (GOLD analysis project Ga0172376, IMG submission 121114) | Freshwater microbial communities from Kabuno Bay, South-Kivu, Congo - kab_092012_35m | ecosystem: Environmental > Aquatic > Freshwater > Lake | place: Democratic Republic of the Congo: South-Kivu...
CAACATCGGATTTCCAATCAAATCGCCAATTGCATAAATGCCAGGAACAGCCGTTTCCATTGAAGAATTCACCTGAATAAAACCTCTCTCATCGGCCTGAAGACCTGCTTTTTCCAATTCCAATTTATCGGAATTGGGTCTACGCCCTATGCACAACAATACTCGATCAAAACGGTCAGAATGCACGCCTCCAGCATTTTCATACTCAACCACAATCTTTTTACCAGCTTCTTTTAAGCTTTTCACCATGGTTTTAACCATCACAGCCTCGAATTTTTCACTGAAATGCTTTTCTAAAGGCTTAATAATGTCGCGATCGACTCCATTAGCGATTTGATCCAAGGCCTCAATCACAGTGACTTTAGAACCCAAACTCGCATAAACACTGCCAAGTTCCAAGCCAATCACACCACCTCCAACCACCAAAAAGCGAGCTGGAACATCCGCTAACTCTAAAGCACCGGTGGAGTCCATCACACGCTCGGATTCAATTCTAAGTGGCCCAGGCACAACCGGCACTGAACCCGTGGCAATGATACAATGCTCAAATTCAAGCTCACTCACACCTTTTGAATTCTTGATGCTGAGTTTGTTATTGGCTACAAACGTGGCAAAGCCATCGATCAAATTGACTTTACGCGCTTTCGCCAAAGTCCTCACACCACCTTTAAGTTGGTTTACAACGCCATTTTTATACTCGCGCACCTTTTTAAGGTCGATTCTTGGTTCTTCATAAAAAATGCCCGCCTCACCTGCATGACGGGTTTCCTCGAGCAATTTAGCAATATGCAACAAGGCTTTGGAGGGAATGCAACCCACATTTAAACAAGTGCCACCAGGATGTTCAGCTTCTACTAAAGTGACCTCCATACCGCAATCAGCAGCATAGAATGCCGCCGTATAACCGCCGGGGCCAGCACCAATGACCACGAGATGAGTTTTATCAGCCACCACTTAACCTCCGAGTAGGGTGCGCTCAATGTCTTCGAGTATCTCAGACAATCGCACCATAAAACGCGCACCATCCGCACCGTCGATCACGCGATGATCGTAGGAAAGCGTCAATTGCGTCATCATTCTCGGCACGAACTCACCATTGCTATACACAGGTTTGATCGTTCCTTTGCCAACACCTAAAATCGCCACTTCAGGCCAATTGACAATCGGTGTAAAATGTGTCCCGCCAATGCCACCAAGATTTGAAAGCGTCATGCTGCCACCAGCTAAATCAGCAGGTGTGACCTTGCGTTCACGTGTGCGTTCAGCCAATTCCTTGAGCTCTTTGCCGATATCAAATATCGTCATTTTATCCACACCTTTTAAAACGGGCACGATCAGTCCTGTCGAAGTATCCACAGCTACACCTATATTGATATAATCCTTGTAAATGATCTCGCCACTGCCTTCATCAAAACTGCTGTTAAATTGCGGAAACTCACTCAAGCAAATCGCCATCGCTTTGATAATAAAGTTGGTGGGCGACACACTGCTACCACGCCCTTTAAAATCGTCCTTATAGCGTTTTTGAATCTCTACAATCTTTGTAAAATCAACCTCATTGAATTGAAAAACATGCGGAATGCGATTCCAACTCGCACTCATGCGATTTGAAATGATATTACGCAAATTGCTAACTTTTTCTTTGCGAATGGGACCAAATTTTGAAAAATCTGGCAAGGGCTCCCAATTGGCAGCAGCAACAGTTCCACCCATCTTGGAGGTGGCTGGTTTACCTTTCAGATTCATGCTTTTGACGTAAGCTTTAACATCCTCAATTGAAACCCGCCCACCGCGCTTGCTTCCAGCAACTTCAGCTAACTCAATTCCCAATTCACGAGCCAGTTTTCTGGTTGCAGGGCCTGCCGGAACAACCGTTCGAGATTTTACCACTTCCGGCCTGCGCACTTGAGTTTTGGCAACTGGCATCGCTTTCACTATTGGCTCAACCACAGTAGCTTGAACTTCTGGCGCGCTGCTTGAAGCCGAATCCACACCGACACTCATGTTGGCAATCAACTCACCCACGGCAATTTTATCACCAGCCTTCACCGCAATGCTCAAAACCTTGCCAGACACAGGAGCGGGAACAGGCAATACAGCTTTATCGGTTTCAATTTCAATCAAAGCATCGCCTTCAGATACTTCATCACCAACACTCACTGAAAGCGAGCTGATAATGCCACCACTTACACCTTCACCCAAATCCGGTAAGTTAACGCTAAAGGCTTCCGTTGCTGCAGAACTTTTCGCAGCAACAGGAACGCTCTTTGTCGCAACGGCTTTGGGTTCAACGACAACGTCAGCGCCTTCGAGCTTCACCAAAGCTTGACCAACCTCAATTTTATCGCCTTCTTTAACTAATATTTTGATCACTTTACCACCGATATTTGAAGGCACCGGCAAAACGGCTTTATCTGTTTCAATTTCCATCAACGTATCGCCATCGTTGATCACATCGCCCACTTTCACTGCAAGTGAGGCAATGATTCCAGAGTTGACACCTTCTCCAAGGTCAGGCAAGACTATAGTCGACATTCTGAACCTCCGAAATTAAAGTGGAAAAGGATTTGGTTTATCTGCTTGAAAGCCCAAATCAGCCACCGCTTTTTTAAGCAATTTCTTATCATATTCACCTCTCTCAGCCAAAGTGGTCAAAGTTTTCAACACAATTGACTCGGCATCAATTTCAAAGTATCGACGCAACTCTTCACGCGAAGAAGACATCCCATGACCATCCGTTCCCAAACAAGCCAAACCGCCGGGAACCCATTTGCTGATGCCCTCAGGCAAAATGCGCATGTAATCAGAAGAGGCAACAAAAACACCTTTCTCATCCTTTAGCATCTCTTCTACATAACTGACTTTTGATTTATCGCCAGGGTGCAGCATGTTGTGCCGTTCAACTTCTAAAGCTTCACTGCGCAAACGCACAAAAGAGGTCACCGACCAAATATCAGTCGATATTTCATACTGCTCTTCTAAAATTTTCGCAGCGCGAAGCGACTCTTTCAATACCGCACCAGAAGACATCAACTGCGCTTTCAATTTAAATCTACGCGCAGAGTTTCTAAGTTTGTACATACCTCGAACAATACCTTCTTCTACCCCTTCAGGCATAGCTGGTTGTTCGTAATTTTCATTGTATACGGTGATATAATAAAAAACCTTCTCATTATTCACATACATGCGCTGCAAACCATCTTTAATAATCATAGCCAATTCATAGGCATAAGCAGGATCGTAGCTCAACAAATTGGGCACGGTGCTGTTCAATAGATGTGAATGGCCGTCCTCATGCTGCAAACCTTCACCATTTAAAGTGGTTCGTCCCGCAACGGCGCCAATCATGAAGCCTTTGCAATTCAAGTCCATCGCCGCCCAAACAAGGTCTCCAATGCGTTGGAAACCAAACATTGAATAGTAAATATAAAAAGGCACCATGTTGAGATTATTGTTGGCATAACTCGTCCCCGCCGCAATGAATGAACACATCGCTCCCGCTTCACACAAGCCCTCTTGCAGCAACTGACCATCAGTTGCCTCACGATATGACATCAAGGACTCTTTATCCACAGGCTCATAAATTTGGCCCTTGCTCGAATAAATTCCAAACTGACGAAACATCCCTTCCATTCCAAAAGTTCTAGATTCATCGGGCACAATTGGCACAATATGCTTGCCTATTTCTTTACTTGAAATCAAACCTGTGAGCAAAGTTACAAAGCCCATTGTCGTTGATACTTCTCGACCAGCAGAGCCTTTTGTAAATTTTTCATAAAAACCCGCATCGGGAGTGTTGAGAGGTTCAGCGTCTTCAAAACGAGCCGGTAAAAAACCGCCCAATTCTTTGCGACGTCGGATCAAATACTCCATTTCCTTCGAGTCTGAAGAAGGACGATAAAAAGGCGTCTGAGTGACTTCCTCGTCGGAAAGAGGAATGTCAAATCGACTTTTGAAATCAATCAACTCTTGTTCGTTCAATTTCTTTTGATTGTGCGAAGTGTTTCTACCTTCACCGCTTTCACCCAAACCATAGCCTTTGATCGTTTTTGCCAAAATCACCGTAGGACCATTGTTGGACATCGCTTGAGCGTAGGCCGCGTGGATTTTCAACGGGTCGTGACCACCGCGCCTTAAACGTTTAAGCTCTTCATTAGATAGATTCTCAACCAATTTAGCCAATTCAGGTGAACGGCCAAAAAAATGTTTGCGAATGTAAGCACCACTTGACGTTGAGTATTTTTGATAATCGCCATCTACAGCTTCGCTCATCGCTTTTAGCAATTCACCGTATTCATCTTTCTTGATCAACTCATCCCATTCACTGCCCCAAATCACCTTGGTGACATTCCATCCCGCACCGCGAAAATTGCCTTCAAGTTCTTGAATGATTTTTCCATTACCGCGCACAGGACCGTCAAGTCGCTGCAAATTGCAATTGACCACAAAAATCAAATTGTCTAAATGCTCACGACCAGCTAGGGATATCGCACCTAAACTTTCTGGTTCGTCTGTTTCACCATCGCCCAAAAAGGCCCACACTTTTGACTGACCCGCTTTAATTAAATGGCGATTTTCCAAATATTTGTTAAAACGAGCTTGATAAATGGCCATGATCGGCCCTAAACCCATTGAAACGGTGGGAAATTGCCAAAATTTAGGCAACAATTTTGGATGTGGGTAAGAGGGCAAACCGCCTTCCTTATTTCCCGACATTTCACGGCGAAAATGGGAGACTTGCTCTTCACTCAAACGCCCTTCCAAAAAAGCACGTGCATAAATACCAGGGGAAGCATGGCCTTGAAAATAAACCATGTCACCAACATTAGTTGGGGTACGGCCCCTGAAAAAATGGTTGAACGCGACTTCATAAAGATGCGCCGCTGAAGCATAAGTGGAAATGTGCCCACCAATGCCTGGACTTTTAGCGTTACCCGCTATCACCATGGCCATGGCGTTCCAGCGAATGATGCTCGTGATCTTCCTTTCCAATACCAAGTCTCCGGGATAAACAGGCTGATCTTCTGGTGGAATGGTGTTGATATAAGCGGTATTTAAGGTCGATGGCAAAGCTGCGCCCATGCGCTGCATTTGATCGGTTAATTTTTTAATAATAAAGAACGCCCTGTCAGGACCTGTTGTCTTAATTATTGCCTCAAGTGACTCAAGCCACTCCTGTGTCTCTTCTGGATCGAGGTCCGGGGGGAGCTTATTGTACAAGCTGATCATAAATTCTCCTTAATCGCAAAGGGTCTTTCAGGGGAAAGCTTTCGCCTGAAATCCCGTATGGAATTGGTGGTGAACGGAAAGTAAGGCGGCCATGTTAACTGAGCAACCTGAATGTATAGTTGTTTCATTTTTCGCGCTAATTTTTTACCAAACGACATTTAAAATATCCTCCTTGACTCAGTTGAACTTTTGACTGTTGCTTATCATCATTTTTCTTTTTTCCAAACTGCTCAGCCCTGAACAACAATAAAATAGGACAATACCGAATCCTGCGCGAGATTGGTCGCGGCGGCATGGGCACTGTTTATCTCTGCAAAGACATCAACCTAAATCGCGTGGCAGCAGTTAAGTTGATGCGCAAAGACCTCTCTTCGGCGCGCGGTCAAGAGCGCAAGCGTTTCATTCGCGAGGCCTACACCACAGCCCGCCTACAACACCCAGGAATTCCGCCTGTTTTTCACATCGACAGCACCGAAGAAGGCCAACTTTTTTATGCCATGAAACTCATTGAAGGAAATTCACTGGATGAAATCTTAAAAAAACTCATTCTCGACGACCTAAAATTTAAAGACACCTACCCCATCCATCGTTTGATCGAAATTTTAAGAGACGTCTGTCAAACACTTGAATACGCCCATCACCAAGGCTACATTCACCGAGACTTGAAACCTTCCAACATCTTTGTCGGAGACTATGGCGAGGTCTACATCATCGATTGGGGCTTGACCAAAAAAATGCCGCATGGAATTGATCAAGAAGAATTGCCCGAAGAAACAACCATGATTTCCGAAATTGAAATCATCGACCCTGACCTAAAGCTCAAGCCAGAACTTTTGGTCGAGGAGAATTCCAATAACGAAACCGATCTCACCGTTGCAGGCGATGTTTTGGGCACCCCTTCTTATATGGCACCGGAACAAACAAGTAAAGACATCAGCAATGTCGGCTACGCCGCCGATATTTATTCCTTAGGCGTCATCCTCTACCGTATCCTGACTCTCAAGCTTCCTTACAAAATCAAAAGCTTAAAGGAATTGGTCAAAGCCAAACACGAGTCAAACATTCCCAAACCAGAAGACATGAATCCCGATCGCGATATTCCACCAGAACTATCTGCCATATCCCTATTAGCCATGTCGGTTGAGCAAGAAAATCGCTACAATACCGTAAAAGAGTTTAGGCAGTCGCTTGAATTTTGGCTCGAAGGTCGCACACAATTTAGACGCTTTCCGGTGGACAGTTTTGCTGAAGATAGTTTCATCTTTGCCACAGAATCCACTAAAGATCGTTGGCGCATTGAAGCCAATTCCATTAAGTCCACTTCAAAGGGCAAGGGTGAAGAATCCATTATTTTCCTGAAAGATCCTTTCTATGGTGACATACACCTGAGTTTTCGTCTGCGCATCCTGCATAACAATTTGCGCGAAAACCCCGAAAAAGTAAAACGCTTTGGCATTCTCTTTAAAGCCAGCGATCCCAATGATTCTAATCGTTTTGATCACTATGGTGTTTTCTTCGGCAGCAATAACAACTCGCGCATGATTCTGGTCAGAAACGGAACCGTGTTGGGCTCAAATGAGCATGTCATACTTGAGACTAACAAAAAATACAATGTTCGCATAGAGTGCAATCGCGGCGAAATTAAAATCCGCCTGAACGATTATATTGTATTAAATGTCATAGATCGCAGCCCTATTGCCGGTGCTTGGATTGGTTTTGTTCATCACGGTCAGCCTGTGCTCTACTCTCAATTTAAAGTCGAAACCAGAGGCCTTCCTTTAAAAACCGACACCCTGCAAATACCCGAAACGCTTATGGCTGAAGGTTGTTACGAAGGAGCTCGTCGTGGCTTTATGGATTTATACCGCAACCACCGCAATCGTTGGGTTGGGCAGTGGGCCGCTTATCGAGCAGGTATAGCTATTTATAGGGCAAGTAAAAGCATTGAGGATGCAAAAAGTGTCTGGGTCAATTTTCGTGGCACTCAATTTGCCTTGCTTGAAAATTTAGGTCTAGCTCGTATTGATCTCTTGAGAAACAAACCGCTCAGTGCCGTCGAACATTTGGAGAGCATTTTACAACAAGGTGCACCTATGGTGCTGATGGAAGCCTTGGGTGATTTTATTCAAGAACACATTCAAGCTCTCTTGATCAAAGACGAAGAGGGCATCGTCGAATGGGCTGCCACCGATCGCTGGATTCGACTTGCTTTGGAAATCGACCAACGGCTTAAACGCTACGATTCGGTCACCATTTCATTGTTCTGGCAATGGATCGTTAGAACCTTCAACCGCTACCCTGACCGTTTAGAAGATGACGTTCAATTCATCCATGAAAATTTTGGCAAAGGCAAAGGAGAGTTCAGAGAACTCATCACCGATCGTGAGCAACTTTATTTGCTATTCAAACGCTCGCTGTCCATGAATCACCATCCCTTTCTCATAGATAAACTCATGTGTTTGGTGCTTTGGCATGAAGACCCGATTCAAGATTTGGAAACCTTGGGACGTTTCTACTTAAATTCAGGTCATGTTCGAGTTGCGCTGCAGATTTTTCAAAAGCTGGTGGTCATCTGTCTTGAAACCGGCAAAACTGTTCCGCCATGCCCCATCGCTTATGTAGCTTGTTTTCACTGGGTTCACGGCGAATTCGACAAAGCCAAAAAAGCCTTTCTAGTTATGGAACGACATAGTGAGCGCTGGGGACCAAGCGATGCCAAATTCTTTTTAGGACTGGAAGATTATCGCACCAAGATAGGACTCAATGCCGTGCAACGCTGGATGAATATCAAAGATGGTGCAAAACGCAACAACGACATTCGTTCACTCGTCGCAGATGGGTTGCTCGGCAATGCTCCTATTTTTCACAGTGAAGCGGGCATTCCCGATCGTGCTGACTTTCAATTCCTCTACAGCATGTTCATCGGTTTTAGAATTTTAGTCGATTGGGAAAACAATGGTCAAGAACAGGATCGACAAAAAGCCATCGCGCTGTTTCAAGAGATGCATCGACTCATGAAACCCTCTTACGACATTTATGCCTCCTGTGAACTATTCGCAAGATTACCTCTAGAAAAATTAGGCGTGTACCTACCCGATCAGGAAAAAGCTCATGTGCTAAATGATGCGGAAAAAGAATGGATTAAAAAACTCATTTTTTCAGTGAATCGAGAACTGGAACCTTTCACTTAAACCATGTCAGATCAATTGTGGAGGGCTGAATGGAAATCAAAACATCTAAGGGTGACCTTAGTCGAGTGCAGTCAATTGACCCAACTGCTCGCAAAAAATCATCGTACTCACGGCTGGATGAGCAACCTCTATTCCAAAGCTCTTTGTGCCGGGTTACTAACGTCCCCCCTTTTAGTTGAAGATGAACGCTACACTTTGCGTTGGCAATACGAAGGAGAGCTGGGAACCATCACTATTGACGTTGGCAGCAAAGGTCACATTAGAGGTTTTCCGGCCCACATCTACATCAAAGCCAATGATTTAGAGGGCATTTTTGGAATGGGTGGCAAAGTCGGTTTGGTCAAATCCAATTCCAAACGGCGTTTGAATTCAGGCATGACTTTAGCTGATCGATGCGATATTGGTTTGGATCTAGCCACTTGTTTCACCTTGAGCGATCAAATTCCAACCTCCATTTTAATTGACGTTAAAACCGAACCTTGGTGTGTGCGTGGTTGGATGATTCAAGCGCTTCCCAACATGAGCTATAACGAATTTGAAACCCTACGACCTCAGCTTGAAAGCTCCTATGTGCATGAACACTTTTCAAAACTTGAAAGTCTAGAGCCCTTCTATGTTGAAGAATTGTTCAAAGGCTTAGGTCTAATGGAACAAAATCACAAATTGCACGTTCACGAAACGCTCACCCCAGAGAGCTTTTGCGAGTGCAACCTCGATAAAATCAAGTTCGTTTTGCACAGTTTGCCATTGAATGAATTAGAAGACATGATCAAAGTCGATGGTGGTGCTCAGGTCGACTGTCAATTTTGCAATCAGGCCTATCGCTTTGAAGCACACGATTTAAGAATAATCATCGACCAAAAAATCAAACCCAAGCATGACTAACACTACTCACCCCGCTCTCCTTTATGCTGCAGCACAGCGACAAACATGGCTAAATGATTTGATAACTTTGGCAAAAATCCCCAGTGTCAGTTTCGACGGATACGATCCGCAAACCGTTCAAGCTTCAGCGGATTGTGTTGTAAACTTAATGATAGAGTCTGGTCTTGAGCAAGTTCGCCGCTTAGAACTCGACGGCGCCCACCCCTATATTTATGGAGAGTGGTTGCATGCCGAAGGACAACCCACATTATTACTTTATGCTCACCACGACGTACAACCCCCCATGCGCGAAACCTTGTGGAACAGTCCACCTTTTACACCAACCGTCAAAGCTGGTCGACTTTATGGTCGCGGTTGTGCTGATGATAAGTCTGGAGTGATTGTGCACTTAGCCTCAATTAAAAGCTTTTTAAAAACAAGCGGACAATGTCCTGTTAATATCAAAGTTTTAATCGAGGGTGAAGAAGAGATCGGCTCTCCACATTTAAAACAATTTTTAAATCACTATGCTAAAACATTAGCCAGCGATGCTGTAGTGGTGATGGATCTTCAAAATTACGCCGCTGGCACGCCCACTCTCACCAACAGCCTTCGCGGTATGCTCGCCTTTGAAATTGAATTACGCGGTTTGGAACAACCCCTGCATTCCGGACTTTGGGGCGGCCCATTGCCCGACCCCGTTTTGGGTTTAACACGATTGCTCAGCTCTCTCTCGAACGAGAAAGGTCAGGTCTGTCTGGAAGGTTTTCACGACGACTTGATTGAACCGAGTCCAACTGAACTTGAAAGTTGGCGTCAACTCGACTTTGACGCTTCTTTATTTAAGCGTCAAGCCGGTTTATTGCCTGATTGTCACTTTCCTAATGATGCCGAACAAGTCTTTAAAAAATTGTGGCGCGAAAGCACCCTCACCATACACGCCTTTGAAGCAGGTTCACGGCAAATGTGCGGCAATGTCATTCAAGACAAAGCTTGGGCTCGCGTCGGAATACGTTTAGCTCCAGCTATGGACCCCATCAAATCCCAAAGTATCGTTGAACAACACCTAAAATCCCATCTACCGTGGGGACTGCACTTAAATTTAAATTTTGAAAGCCCAGCTCGTCCATGGTTAGCTCCGACCGACCATCCTATCGTCAAACATCTGATGACTGCCTTGGAACAAGGTTACCAAAAACCAGCCGTCTTTGCCGGATGCGGAGCCACCATTCCACTAGCCGAACCCATGTCCAACGCATTGGGCGGCGTACCCGTACTATTAGTTGGTATAGAAGACCCGGATTCCAAAGCCCACTCAGAAAATGAATCCCTTCTCATCAGTGAATTTGAAAAAGCCATCAAAAGCCAAATCTTGTTTTTTTTGGAACTGAGTTCCAAACCACAATAACTTTACAGATTATTTTTCTTTATTCTCAAAATCAACTATATTTACACACCCTTTCACCTTGAACATACGCTTATCAAAAGTCAACGTCTCATTGGTGTGTAGTATATTTCAATAATCACTAAATCAGATACTATATTTTTTTTCACCCAATTGATGAGTTAATAAAATCTTATTTGTAACTGCTCTCCCCCTATTTTTTTGACAGGATTGACATGATTTACATAAAAACAAAGAACAATGCGGGCATCATGGTCACAGTAATTCAAAAAATCACGTTAATCAGGTAAATCCTGTCAAGAAATCTTCGACAGAGTTTGTCTTGGAGGGATGAGTAGTTATTCTTATTTTTTGCAATCCACGCTTGTTTTTCCGGTTCATTAATAAGAAGCCTGAGCACAACAGATGTATCAATTGCAATATAACTCATTTAGAAAAATCTTTCTTCTTTGCTATGCTTTCTCGTATTGAATTCATATCGTGTGTTTTGCCTTTTCCATAAATAGACAAAGATCCCATCCATGAATCGTCTATTTTAAAAGGCCTTAAAGTCCAAACCTTTATTCCATCTATAACTGCAGGTACCACTTCAAATGGGGATAAGAAAATTTTATCCATTTGGTTTAGAATTTATAAAACGCTCTTGGATTTCTGATTTCATTTTGAGCAATTTTAAATCTTGTGGGGCTATTTTTATACCGCGATCGAGTGTCTCTATCGCTCTGATCCAATCTTCTGTAGCAACATGAACTTTTGCTTCTAAATAGGCCAGTTTCTCATCGTCTGCTTTTATCTTGATCAATTCAATCAAATTCAAGGCTTGGGGATAAAGCTTCAAGTTGATCAAATCCAAACACTCACGACGAAGTGAATCCAAATTGTCCGGACGAACCACGCGCAAACGATGCTCTAAATCTAAAGCTTCCTTGATAAAACCGCGTTTTCGAAATTCCGTACCCAACATTTCATAAGCCAATTGCAATTTTTCTTTCGTCGTTTCTTGATACTTTTGATTGTGATAACTGAGTTCAAAAGCGCGTACAGCACGGTTTAAGTCGTTGATTTTTAAAGCGTTTAAACCAATTAAATTAAAAGCGGGAAGATAAGAGGGGAAAATGCCCAACACATTTTCAGCTAGACTAGAACTCTCTGTCATTCGCCCCAAACTTCTCAAACAATACGCCAACAACATGATATGATCGACTTGTCTTGGCTCTAGCTCAATCGACTTTCTCAAAAAAGGCTCAGCTTCCTTGTTGCGATTGGCCAGCATATAACTCATGCCCATTTTAGCTTCATAACTAGCTTGAAGCCTTTGCCACTGATGAAAAAGATGAAAAGCTAAACAACAGCTCACCAAAACTTTGATGAAACGACGTTTGGGAATAGCTAAATTCCAAGCAGGTTGGAAGGCATCCTTTTCGATAAATAAACCTAGCAAAATGGCTACGATCATTTGAGTTTGAATAACTTGAAATGGAAAATTGACGCAAGCATTAAAAAGTTGAGCTAAAATAGCCCACCAAAGGGCGAATTGCATCCAGTTGTTCTTTTTAGCTTTAACCATGATCAACCATAAAATCATCAATGCCAATAACAATCCAACCGGACCTAATTCAGCTAAACACTCCAAAGGGTCGCTATGAGTGTTTCTGAGTATCAAACGATCACTATAGTGCTTATCGGGCACCCAAGAGTTTAGATATTGACTATACTGAATGGCGAAATTGCCTAATCCCA
>Ga0172376_10006723_pt1 | contig 12429 bp, 6 predicted proteins | sample Lak35m_FD_121114 | JGI IMG/M metagenome (GOLD analysis project Ga0172376, IMG submission 121114) | Freshwater microbial communities from Kabuno Bay, South-Kivu, Congo - kab_092012_35m | ecosystem: Environmental > Aquatic > Freshwater > Lake | place: Democratic Republic of the Congo: South-Kivu...
ATCGGGATCATCGCGATGCTGATCGCGCTTTTGCTGCCGGCGGTGCAGTCGGCACGCGAGGCGGCGCGACGGGCCCAATGCGGTTCGAACTTGCGCCAGCTCGGCCTGGCGGTGGCCGGTTATGTCGATTCGCATCAGGTGCTGCCGATCGGCCGGATGCCGCTTTATGACCCGCGATACGGCGGAGCGAAGCCACCCTGCACGACGACCCTCATCGACAAGGGCCCCCTCGTCGGCATTCTGCCCTGGCTGGAACAGCGGGCCCTGTTCGATGCCGTGAACCACGACACGAGCGTCTTCGCCATGGAGAACACGACGATCTTCACCGTCCGGGTGGCGACTTATCTGTGCCCATCGGATCCCGGGGCACAACAGATGATCCGGATGCCCGTGGGCAGGCTCGAACCCATGGCGCCCGACCCGCCCGGCGGCCCGTGGCTGGTTTCGGGCACGAATTATGCCGGCAGTTTCGGGTCGGCGGACGTGATCGCCCTGCCCTGGCGATCGGCCGATTGCCGGGTGCCCGAGCGGTTTCGGGCCCAGGCCGACGGGACTTTCACCGACGTGCATCCGATCCGCCTGAGTGCGGTCAGCGACGGGCTGAGCCACACGATGTTCTTCGCGGAGAAGTCGATCACGACCTTCGCGGGCCTGGAGCGGACGAACCCGACGGCAAAAGACTCCAGCGGCTGGTGGTTCACGGGCAATCTGCCGGATGCGCTCTTCACGGCCGCTTATCCGCCGAACGCGTTTCGGCGAGTATCTGTTTACGCGGTCGAGGCCGTCACGCGGGGGGCTTCGTCCATGCACCCGCAGGGATTGCATGCACTCATGGGTGATGGATCGGTGCGGTTCGTGAAGGAGTCGGTCGAAAGCTGGGCGATCGAGCCGGTCAAGGGGGAACCGGCCGGTGCCGTGATGCATGCGGGTGGTCATTGGGAGCAATTGCCCAGGCGCGGAGTGTGGCAGGCGATGGCCACACGCGCGGGGGCAGAGACCGCGGGGGAATGAATCGCCCGGATTCGGCGGCAGTCGTCTTCGAATCCGCTGCCGATCGATCTTTCGTTCAGGGATTCGGCTTGCGATGCGGCTCGGCGACGTAATCGGTGCCCTGCAGGACGAGCTTCATGAAGGAAGGATTGGCGAGCGGCTCGTTTTTGTCCGGGCCGAAATCGCGATGGCCGAAGACGGTGTGAAAGACGCGGCCCTTGCCGTAATCGAGCACCCAGGCGACGGGCCAGGCCTGGCCTTCGACTTCGACGACGGCCAGCGGATCGATCGGGCGTTTCATCTGGAGGTGGTAATAGAGTTCGTCCTTGAGCGGGAAGTCGGAAACGCCTTGCGTGACGGGATGATCCTTGCCCGTGATCTTGACCTGGAAGTCGCCTTTTTTGGTTTTCGAATCGGGCAGGCCGATGTGGGAGAAGACGCCGCCGAGCATGTCGCGCCATTCGGGCAGCCAGTCGGGCGCGGCGTTGTCGGCGCCGTGGATGGAGACGTAACCATGGCCGGAGCGGACGAATTCGAGCAGGGCCTTCTGCTGGTCGAGCGTGAACTTGAATTCAGGGTCGCGGCGATCGACATGAACGATCAGGACGTCGTATTTGGACATGCCTGGTGAGGTGAGGATCGAGCCGTCTTCGCAGATGGTCACTTCGTACCGGCCACTGTCTTCGAGGCCGCGGGCCAATACCAGGGCTTGATCCCGATATCCGTGATGTTGCCGGGCCCCGCCGGAAAGCAGCAGGACCTTGACGCCGTCCGGGGCTTTTTTCTGAGCGTGAGCGGGCGATACGGCGAAGAGAAGCAGGAGCGTTCCGAGTGTGGCGAAAATCGGAAAAGTGCGTCGTGCCGGCATGCGGGTGAATCCTGAATCGCGGTGGGCGGGCGTGGTAAACCGGCGGCCGCGAGACTGGGCGACCGGCCTTCGGCAGACTATCATTGCGGGGAGAGGATCGCAAGCCGTGATCCACGAACCGAAACGAACGTTGTTGGGGAGAATCGTCGAGCATGCAACGCCGCACATTTCTGGCCTCCGGATTCGTCATGGGAACCACGTCACTGGCCGGTTCCAGGCTTTCCGCCCAAGACAAGAAAACGAAAACCGTCAATGGCGGCGGGCTGAAGTTCGAAGCGCCGGCAACCTGGAAATCGGGTCGGCCTTCGAGTTCGATGCGTCGTGCCCAATTGGCGATTCCGGCTGTCGAAGGGGACAAGGAGGATGGCGAATGCGTGCTGTTCGCTTTCCCGGGCGGTGCCGGATCGGTCGATGCGAATATCGAACGCTGGGCTGGCCAGTTCCGGACGGAAGCCGGAACGCCACCGAAGGCGCAAGTGACGAAAGCGAAGGGCAAAAACACGGATGTTACCGTCGTGAATCTCGGGGGCCGTTACGTGGCGCCGATCGCTCCGGGCAGTCCCGAGGCGGTGGACAAGCCTGGCTTCATGCTTGTGGGCGTGATCGTGGAAACGCCTGAAGTCTCGTATTTTCTCAAAGCGACGGGTCCTGAAAAAACGATGAAGGCCGCGAAGGCTGACTTCGATGCCCTGATCGCATCCATGAATGTCGAGAAGTGATCCCGGATTCCTTCAAGTTGGGAATTCCCGGAAGATTCCGAAAAAAACGCTTGGACGGCTCGACCGGATCGGCTAACTTGCCGATGATGGCTGTGCCATCGGTTCGTCGGCGGGTGTGTCGGCGGCCCGAACCCCGAGTTTTCGGAGAGTCTTTGATCATGCGTTCCTGGAAAGCGTTTGCCCTGGCGTTCTTCGCCACTGCCACTATCATGCCCTTGACGATCGCTCAAGACGGCAAGGCCATCAAAAAAGCCATGAAGGAAGCGATGAAGGGCGGTCTGTGCAAGACCGTGGCTTCAGGCGAAGGAACTGCCGAAGACAAGAAAAAGCTTTACGAGCTTTTCGCCGACATGTGCAAGGAAATGCCGCCCAGGGGTGACAAAGCCTCATGGGACGAGAAGGCTGGCGCTCTGGCTTCCGCCGCCAAGGCCGTGCTTGACGGCACGGAAGGCGCGACCGCACAACTGAAGAAGGCCGCGAACTGCAAGTCCTGTCACGAAGCCCACAAGGGCAAGTGATCAAGGTCAGTTCGGTCTCCTGAAGCACTGAGGGACGGACGGTTTTCGAATCGTCCGTCCTTTGTTTTTCGAAAGCGGCAAAGCTGGCTGGACGATTCCTGTTCGTTCCGAAAAGTCGAGGCGGCATCTTGCCGCCTTCGAATTTCCCCATCACCTCGATCGAGCGCGATCCGCCGGTCATTTCTTCTCGCACTTCATTCGACGTGCGAGAAGCGGCGAGACGCCGCTTCGACCGGACACGGCCCCTTCGGCCCACAGGCCGTCCGCCGACGCGGAACCATGATGCCGTCGTCGATTTTCAGAAATGGCTTATTCTTCGGGTGTTTCCGTCGAAACTTCATTCCACCGTTCGATTCATGGCGACACTTTCGCGTTCTTGATCCGATCGCCCCTGAACTCCCATTCCATCAAACCTCGCAGCGGATCGAGCGACTGCCGACACGCGAGGAACGATTGACGATCAGCTACCTGATTCATCTCGAATTTTTCTGTCAAAAACCGGAAGAGTACACGGAAGACTATGCCTGGCTGAATGTTCCGTCAATCCGTCGCTGGCGAGAGCCCGGTCCGTTCCGTTCCTGGTGTTGCCCAGCCAGGTGTTTAGGCTTCGAACGAACGTCCGATCGATTCCCGATCGGTTTTAGGGAAAAAGCTCGAAATTAGTTTCGAGGGGAGCGAGATTTCGCAGTTCCCGGATTCGAACACGTTAAGCCCCGAAACCCAGCGCATCGGCAGGAACGAAAGCCCGCGAAAGAGTTAAGATGGAAGGGCAAGAGAGACCTGACCGCAAGAATTGGCCTCAACTGATCGATTCCCTGTGGTCCGGTCTTGCGTAGAGGCTTACAATGATGGTGTAGTGGATGTCCCACCTGTCGAGCATCCCATATTCGCGGTCATGACCGGCCGTGTCACTGACGATCGAAAATGTCCAAATCCAAGAAGGTTCCCAAGCCCTCGACAAGTCCTCAGCCTCCTGAAGCCGAGGTGGCGCCGTCGCGTGTACCGATCAAGGAGCGTGAGGGCTTCTTCTACGACGTCTACCGGTTTCTGGCGTCACTGAAACTGGCTGTGATAAGCCTGACTTCGCTGGCCGCGATTCTGGCTTATGCGACGTTTTTCGAATCCTGGTACGGGACTGAAGCGGCACGCGCCTACGTTTACCGCAGCCCCGTGTTCTACATCATCAATCTTCTTCTGTTCGTGAACATTCTCTGTGCGGCAACGATCCGGTATCCCTGGAAACGGCACCAGACCGGGTTCGTGGTGACGCACCTGGGGCTGCTGACACTGATCGTCGGTTCTCTCATCAGCCAGAAGTTCACGGACGATGGTCAGTTAGGCCTTTCCGAAGGCGAATCGTCGCGTCAGCTCATTCGCACGCAAAAGCCGGTCATTCGCGTCCGGGTGCCGGAAAAGGACGATTCGGGCCAATTGACGGCGATGCAGGAATATGAGCTGGACATCATGCCCGGAGTCTTCCCCTGGAAACCAGGGCGAACCGAAAAGGCGACCCAGCCGGGAGATCCTTTCCAGTTCGAGGTGATCGGATTCCTGCCGGAAGCCATGCCCCGGTTCGTGCACGACAAAGTCGCGGACGGGCAGCCGATGATCGACGCCCACTTGATGATTGCCGCACCGAATCAGCTGGAAGCGCAGGACGTTCTCGGCGACGATATCGGCCGATGGCTCAAGGTCAGGGCGGACCAGCGATTCGGCCGTGTGGCGCGACCGATCGGCCCGGCGACCATCGCGTTTCAGTACGTTCCGTCGGATGATCCCGATGCCGCTGAAAAACTCGCAGACTTCCTTCAGCCGCCGAAGTTGACGACGCCCGACGGAACTGCGCGCCTCCATTATGTGGACAAGGACGGCAAGAAGCGGTTTCACGACTGGGTCGTGGATGGCGTCGCCCGCACGGAAACGCTTCCGGACAGTGACATTACGGTCGAATACAAGCGAACGCGGGAGGATAAGGTCGTCCTGGATATGCCCACGCGGCTGGGTGCGGAAGCGGGGGGAGGTTCCAACGACCTGCTCTTCGACGCCACGGCCGAGGAGGAGTTGGGGATCGTTCAGTTCAAGGTTTCCAAGGGTGGTGGCAATGCCTATGACCATTATGGCTGGCCCGATCTGGTTCAGGCGCCAAGCCTCGTCCCCGGCGACGCTTCGCGGGGTGGCACGCAACTCATCCGAATTTCCTACTTGAGACCCCGGCCGCAAGGGCTTTTCGGTTACGTGGAGGTTCTTGGCACAAGCGACGGCAAGCTGTACTATCGGGTTTTCGGCCGGGAAGGCTTCAGGACAGCGGCGGAACTCAAGCCAGGCGAGACCGTTCAGGCTTTCGCGGGCGGCGGTGGCATGACGGGCAAACTGCGGGTGGACGAGTTTCTGCCTAGCGGGGACGAAAAACTGATCTATGTCCCCGCCAATTTGCCAGTCGGGCAGAAGGGAAACGGCCTGCCGGCGATCCGCGCGAAGATGTCGGTCAACGGTCAGGACAAGGAATTCTGGGTCCGTCGGTCGCCCGACCTGAAACCGCTGTTTCAGTCCGTTCGGTTCGGCAGCGATGTGTATGAAGTGGCTTATGACGTGGACCGGATGGATCTCGATTTCGAGATCAAGCTGGTCGACTTCGAGGCCGGTGTCGATCCGGGAACGGAACAGGCGTCGAGCTTCGAAAGCCGGATCGAGCTGACGGACTCGAAAAGTCGAATCAACCGCAAGCCGGTGACGATTTCGATGAACAATCCCCTGATATGGCGTGGGTACACGTTCTATCAGTCGAACTACATTCCGGGCACGGATGCTTCGGGCCGTCGCACCGGCGAGTTCATTTCGGTGTTTCAAGTACGTCATGACCGGGTCTGGGGCATCACGTACCTCGGCTGTCTGATCATCGTCCTCGGGATTTTCCTCCAGTTCTACATGAAGAGCGGGCCGTTCAAGCCTCGTTCGACCGTCACCGAGCGGGCAGTCTCGGAGCCCTCCAGGGGCAAGCGTCAATTGGAGCCCACGCTATGATGTTCTCGTTGCGAACTCGCTTCGGATCCCTTTCCTCCGGTTCCTGTCGACGGACAATGTCTGGCGTACATGGACTTCTCTGGAGTTTTCTGGCGTCCACGATTTTCTGCGGAGCCGCGCATGCCACGGATCCCGCGGCCGCGGCCGCGCTCGGCGATATCGCCGTGATGGAGGCGGGCCGCGTCAAGCCGCTCGATACCGTCGCCCGCCACGAAGTCAAGCAGATCTTCGGCCGGGAGACGCTCAAACTGACCGGCCCTGACGGAAACGTCACAAGCTGGGGTCCGGTTGCTGCATTCATCGACTGGCAGATGCCGACACGTGACGCTTTCTGGGACGAGCAGTCGTTCATCCTTGCCGAGTTCGTTCCGCTCAAGGAACTGATTCTGGCCGATACGGTGAAGAAGGCGATCCGGGCCGCGATCGAAGATCCTGCGACTGATTCGGCCGCGAAGGCGGCACTTGAGCCTTTGACCAAAGGCGAGACGGTTGGGCATGAAGAGTTCAAGCGGGTTCTTGCGACGATCCAGTTGCCTGCTGCCCGCAAGACGGAGCTTGAGGCATACTCCCGCAAGCTCGACGCCGGTACGAAATGGCTGTCGCCGCAGGATCTCGAAACCGCGAACGTGGCGGTCGACGGAAAAACGATTTCGTTTCAGGACTGGTTCCGCAATCTGGTCCGCAAAAAGAACCCGGGCCAGATGGCCCAATATGCGACCAAACTGACGGAGGTGGAAAATCGGGCCTACGAGGTCGGCGGTCGGCTTGCCCATTACAAGGGCATTCGGGATCGTACCGGCATCGGTTCCGCCCCGATTTATGCGGCAGTGCCGCGGCCAGATTCCGAGGCTTACATCAAGTTCGTGGGCGCGTCCTTGAAAAAGGCGATCGATGGCCAGGAATCGGCACTGAGTCCGCTGGAGCGGGACGCCCTTTCCGCCATCGACCGGTATTTCGAAGACATTCCGAAGTCGGACCGTGCCATGCCAGGCACGGATGCCGAATTCGACCGCAAGTTTTCATTATGGCTCGGCTCCAGATCGCCGTGGATTCCGCTTTTCACCGTGATCGAAACGGACGACACGGAACTGGCCAGCGCCGGTTTCCCGAGCGACAAGACCTCGGCCATGCGTGACAAATTCCGTGCGATCGAGTCGGAAGCCCAGAACGACACGGGCATCTCAACTGCAACCGCAATGGCCTTCGCGACCGCGGTGCGTGGACTTGGCGATTCGGTCGCCTCGGGGCACTATCCCGGTGTGGCTTCGCTCGCTCGTGAAACGCACTTCAACAAGTTCGCCCCGTTTTTCAAGGCTCCGTCGGTCTATGGGGCGGGTTTGCTGCTTTTGCTCCTGAGCCTGGTCTTCACTGGCATCGGTGAATCGACGAAAGGCACATTCGCGAAAATCGGCAAGCTCACTTACTGGGCCGGCATGGCCGCGTTCGTCGGCGGCATCGCTCTGGAAATCTACGGTTTCTATCTGCGAGTGATGATTTCAGGCTGGGCGCCGGTCACGAACATGTACGAGACCGTCATCTGGGTCGCCCTGGTTACGGCCGTTCTCGGCTTCGTCATGGAGTTGATCTACCGGAAGATCTACACGGCGACGGCCGCATGCGGCATGGCGCTGATGGCGACCTTGCTGGCGGCGAACGTCACCCTGCTCGATCCGGAAATCCGCAGTCTCCAGCCCGTTCTGAGGTCGAACTACTGGCTGACGATCCACGTGCTGACGATCGTTTCCAGTTATGCGGCTTTTGCGCTGGCCCTGGGGCTTGGTCTGCTGGCGACGTTCCATTACCTGACGGCGACCTATCGGAGAAGCCCCGGCATGTTTTCTCTCGCCCTGCCGGGCATTGCAGGTCTGCCGTTGATGGCGATCGGTTATCTGGCGTCGACCGGATCGGCAGGCGAATTCGCCAAGTCCGACACCGGGTTCTATCTTTCCGTGCTGGCTGGCCTGGCCGGAATGACGATTGTCCTCGGATCCGTTTCGGCCTTGGTCGGCGAGCTGGTCGCGCGGGCCTTGTTCCGGCGCTATCTCGGTACCGGATCGGCAGTGACGATCGCCGAATCGGAAACCCTCGAACACGAGGAGCAACTGCTTCGATCCTCGTCGGTTTCGAAAACCTTCGAAGTGGGTGGCTCGGGCGTCGCGGTGCTCGATCCTCCAGTCACAGCGAAGGCCGCGCCGAAACCTGCGAATCTGATCGAACAGATCCGCAAGGGTTTTCCCGAATTTCAGCCGGTTTCGCCTCGTGATCGATCGATGCATGACACGGCTGCCCGCATCAAGCCTCTTTCCAACTTCATTTACCGAGCCATGCAGGTGGGTGTTCTGCTTGTCGCGGCGGGAACGATACTTGGCGGTGTCTGGGCAGACTATTCCTGGGGCCGGTTCTGGGGCTGGGATCCGAAGGAAGTCTGGGCCTTGATCGTTCTCCTGGTTTATCTGGTGCCGTTGCACGGCCGTTTCGCCGGATGGTTCAATACGTTCAGCCTCGTCGGCTCGTCGGTCGTCTGCTTCATGAGCGTGATGATGGCATGGTACGGCGTGAACTTCGTCCTGGGCGTGGGCCTGCACAGTTACGGCTTCGTCGAAGGGGGCAGTCAGGGCGTGGTGATCACGGCCTGCTTCGCCGTGTGCTCGCTCGTGGCCGGTGCCTGGTGGCGACGGTATCTCGGCCAGACACGCACCGCGTAATCTGCCCGATGCATGTCACACGCATCGGGATGATTTTCCAGAGCCCGCTCTCCGAACGGGCTCTTTTCGTCACGTGGTCCAGAATTCTCAGGCGATCACCGAAGTCGAAACGACGTGAAGATCTTTCGGAGCCATTGTCCGGTTCGCGGCAATTTCGCCTTTGCTTCGATCGCCAGCTTTTGTTATCAAATACTTCAAGGCCTTCCCGAACGAACGACGCCTCCCACCCTCATCCGATTCCGCTCAGTTGTCCCCTTCTCAGGGCTCATCACATGGTTCTTCCGTCGGATCAAACGATTGCCGGTCGAATTCGCGTTTTCGCCGCGGCCTCAGTCTTGACGTTCGCTTTTCTGGCTCTCGTTCCGGCTCTTCTCTCGCAGGATTCCGGCGACGATCTGGCCAGTGAGCTGCCGCGCATTCCCGCCGTCGAGCCGGACAAAGCCCAGGCGACTTTGGCGATCCAACACGGTTTTCGTCTGGGGCTATCGGCAAGCGAACCGCTGGTGGCTGATCCTGTCAGTCTGATTTACGACGCGCGCGGTCGCGCTTATGTCGTCGAAATGCGGGGCTATCCGTTTCCGGAAGAAAAGCCGACCGGAAAAGTCCGTCGGCTTGTTGACCGCGACAGCGACGGCGTCTTCGAGGAAGGCACCGACTTTCTCACGGGACTCGATTGGCCAACGTCGGTCGTTCCCTACAAAGACGGCGTGTTCGTGGCTTCACCGCCCGAGATCATTTACGCGAAGGACGATAACGGCGACGGCATCGCCGACACTCGCACCGTCATGTTCAGCGGGTTCGGCACCCAGAATGTCCAGGCCCTGCTCAACGGTCTGATCTGGGGCACGGACGGCTGGATTTACGGCTCCGGGGGCGGTAACGGCGGCGACATCAAAAACCACGCCAGACCCGACGCCAAACCGGTTTCGATCCGTGGACGCGATTTCCGGTTCAAGCCGGACGGTTCGGCCTTCGAAGCCATCTCCGGCGGCGGACAGTTCGGCCACTGCCTTGACGACTGGGGCCACCGGTTCGTTTCCAACAACTCGAACCACATCCGACAGATTCTCGTTCCGGCGCATTATCTGGAACGAAATCCGAACGTCTTCCAAAGCTCGGTTCTGCTCGACATTCCCGCCGAAGGTGCCGCGGCACCCGTTTATCGGACCAGCAAGGCGGAACCTTGGCGCATCGTGCGGACGCGCCAGCGGGCCTCCGACCCTGAATATCGCAAGAGGCTGCCAGCGACGGAACTCGTCGCGACCGGCTTTTTCACCTCGGCCACCGGCGTAACGATCTACCGCGGAACGGCCTACCCAGAGCCTTTTCGAAACAACGCCTTCATCGGCGATGTCGGTGGCAACATGATCCACCGCAAGCTGCTGAGCAAGGACGGCAGCCATTATCTGGCCAAACGGGCCGATCAGGGAATCGAATTCATCACTTCGACCGACAACTGGTTCCGGCCCGTGAATTTCGCCAACACACCACACGGCACGCTGATGGTGCTGGACATGTACCGTGAGACGATCGAGCACCCGTTTTCGATCCCTGAACCGATCAAGAAGCATCTGGATCTGACAAGCGGCAAGAACCGGGGCCGCCTTTATCACCTGCTTCATGAAGGTTTCCGCCCACGTGCGGTGAAGGATCTCGAGACAGCGAAGAGTGCCGATCTCATCCCCCTTCTGGCGGACCCGGACGCCTGGTGGCGTGAAACGGCTCAGCGGCTCATCCTGGAACGAGACGACAAGTCGGTCGTCCCGCAGCTCAAGCAGATGGCTGTCTCGTCCGGAGTCGACCTTGGCCGTGCCCACGCTCTCTGGACATTGGCGGCCCTGGGAGCCCTCGAACCGGCTACTCTGGCTCCGGCGTTCGCCCATGCGAACCCGTTCGTCCGGGAACAGGCCGCGAAACTCAGCGAGCCGTTCCTCAAAACCGATGCCGGGACCGCTGCGGCGCTGACGAAACTCGCTGAAGATCCGGACGGATTCGTACTTCTTCAGGTGGCTTTTTCGCTCGGCGAGATGCCTGGCTCCGAAGCCACCGCCGCTTTGGCGAAGCTGGCCAGGACAGGGGGCAGCGACTCCTGGATCCGGTCCGCGATTCTGACTTCGCTCAAGGATCGGGAAATTCCGTTCCTGCACGAACTCGCCAAGTCAGGTGCTTCATCGGACCTGATCGCCGATTGGGCTGAGCAGGTGGCGATCCTGGTCGCAGCCAGGGGGAACGCGTCCGAGATGACGTCGCTGCTCGATTTGGCCTTCGACGTCGGGAACTCGGAGAAACTGGCCGATCCCGTTCTCAACGGGCTCTCTGCCGGTGCCGATCGAACCGGCAAGAATTTGTCGGCCCTGATTCCCGCGGATCGTCGGCCGCTGTTTCAATCCCGGATCGACGCGGCACTCGCGACTTTGGGCGACGTGAAGGCTGCCGAATCGAAACGACTTGCAGCGTTCCGCCTGGCGAGACTCGGATCCGCCGATGCGTTCGCCGGGGCATGCGAAACCATGCTCGGACGCGAAAATTCGCCCGCGATCCAGATGGCCGCTGTTCGTGCATTTTCAGGCTCGAGTTTGGCTGATGCGGCGAAACGGCTCGTCGCACGTTGGGGCGACCTGGGGCCAGCTCAGCGGAGGGAAGTGATCGAAGCACTTCTTGCCCGGGCGGACCGCTTGACGATTCTGCTCGACGCGATCGAATCAGGCACGATCGCCCCGACGGAAATCGATCTGCCCCGGCGTCAGCAACTCGCGAAATCGAAATCGGCCGGAATCGCCAAGCGAGCGACGGCGATCTTCGGTGATCTTTCGAACAGTTCACGTTCGGAAGTTCTGGCCAAATTCGCTCCGGCTCTCAAGCTCGAAGGCGATGTCAAAGCCGGCGAAGCCGTTTTCCGAAAAGTCTGCGCCACTTGCCACAAGGCCGGAACGTGGGATGGCGGTGCCGACGTCGGCCCGAATCTGCTGACGGTCGTCGCCCGCAGCCCGGAGGATCTCCTCGGTCACATCCTGGACCCGAACAAGGAAATCGCCCCGCAATACGTCAATTATAGCGTGGCATTGACCGATGGCCGCGTGCTGACGGGCTTGATCGCTTCGGAAACGACGAACAGCCTGGTCCTGAAAAGGGCCGAAGGCGTCACGGAAACCGTGGCCCGCAGCCAGATCGAAGAAGTTCGATCGACCGGGCAATCGATCATGCCTGAAGGCCTGGAACAGGGCCTTCAGGCCAAGGATTTTGCCGACCTGATCGCATTCGTCAAAAGCCTGGGCGGGAAGTGAATCGAAAGACCTGACGCCATCAAGGCGTCTCCCGAACGAGTGAAAGTGCCGACTTCGAACGTTTGACAGGACGAACCTGAGCCCACAGGGCTTGTTCGAGATCGAATTCGAAGCCTTTCGGTCGTTGACTTTCGGCGAACCGGGTCGAACGGTTCCTTCATCGGAATCGTTCGACTCCATCAACCGCAAGGACCGGACCGATGAAACCCGAAGGACATTGGGAGACTGTTTACGGCAAGAAATCGCCGACGGAGGTAAGCTGGTATCAGCCGCATGCGGAGCTCTCACTTCGGCTTATCCATGAAACAGGTGTGCCGAAAAACG
>Ga0172376_10006725_pt1 | contig 12428 bp, 9 predicted proteins | sample Lak35m_FD_121114 | JGI IMG/M metagenome (GOLD analysis project Ga0172376, IMG submission 121114) | Freshwater microbial communities from Kabuno Bay, South-Kivu, Congo - kab_092012_35m | ecosystem: Environmental > Aquatic > Freshwater > Lake | place: Democratic Republic of the Congo: South-Kivu...
GCGGCGGAGACGAAGGCCATCGAGGAGGAGGCCAAGGCGCTGCAGCGCAACGTGACGCTCGGCGAGTGGGGCGCGGTGAAGACCTACCTCGCCTCGATCGACGCGGCCGAGGCGCGCTTCGCCTACGAGCGCCTCGTGCAGAACCTGCTCGAGGGGCCGCCCAGACCTCAGTCGCCCTTCCAGCAGTACGCCGAGAAGAACTTCTTCGCCGTCGAGGACTGGGTCGGGCTGACGGCCGCCGCGCCGGTCGCGCCGGCCAAGACGCCGCTCAACAACCTCGGCGCGCTGCTGCGCCAGTGCGTCGATGGCGGCACGCTGATCGAGGTCCTGCTCGAGCATGCGCGCGCGCTGCTGGCCGATGCGCCGAAGGTGACGCGCGCAGATTTCGCCGCGATCCTCCTGGCCGCCAACCAGCCGCTCGAGGCGGGCGAGTTCCTGCCGACGCTCGACGAGGCGCGCAGCGCGAACGACCGCCGCAGCCTGAACCTGCTCGCGCGCCACGCGCTCGCCAAGCACGAGAAGGAGAAGAAGGGCGGCTGGCTCGAGACCGCCTGGGGCGCGCTGCAGGGCGTGCTCGCGGCGGGCGAGGTCGCCGACGAGGAGAAGAACGAGGCCATCCTGCGCGCGGTCGAGCTCGCGCCGAAGGTCTCGGCCGAGCTGGGCGCCGCCTGGCTCGAGGAAAGCTTCACGGCGCGGCCCGAGCGCGGGCTCGAGATCCTGGCCGCGATCGGGCAAGGGGCCTCGAAGGGCCTGGTCGAGAAGGGGCGCGAGGCCGACTTCCGCCAGCGGCTCCTGCGCCTGCAGACGACCGCGGCCGAGGCGCTGCTGGCCCGCGCGCCGGAGCTGGCCGACACCTGGAGCGACACGCTCACGCTGCTGGCCCTGAACTGGCTGCGCGAGGCGGAGTTCAGCTACCAGTTCGACACCTCGACCCAGCGCTCGAATCCGCCGCGGCGCGACGCCTACGGCAACATCTTCTACTGGGACTGGAACCAGAACCGTCAGAACCCGAACCAGCCGAGTGCGCTCAAGACGGTCGAGGTGCTGGCCCAGGAGCCGAGCGTGGCCTGGCTCGCACGCGTGGCCGACGGACTCCGACCGCGCATCGAGATGGTCGTGGCGCAGCTGCTCCTGAAGCTCGGCGAGGAGCGCGAGGCCTTCCCGCACATCGAGGCCCTGGCGCGCACGCACAAGGCTCCGGCCAAGGTCCTGGCCGAGGAGTTCCTGCGCGTCTGGACGACGAACCACGATCCCAACGACTCCAACCGGCGCACGAACCCGTACATGTTCATGTACGGCTACGAGCAGCGCGCCAGCGGGATCCCGCTCACGCGCTCGAAGCAGGAGCGCAACCTGGTCGACCTGGCGGAGTGGATCGGGAAGCTCGGCGCGCTGGAGCTGGGCGAGCTGGACGAGGCGCTCGTGGCCCAGGCCTTCACGCGCGCGCACTCGACGGCCGAGGTCTACCGCATCGAGACGATCGAGGGCGTCTTCGGCGCGCTGGGGGGGCTCGGGCCGAAGACCCTGGCCGAGCTGGTGCAGACCATGCGCACGAACCTGGCCGGTGTGTGGCGCAAGCCCGACACCCAGGAAGAGGCCAAGACGAAGCGCCGCCAGAAGGACATCGAGGCCGAGGTCCTGCGCGGCTACGAGGTCGCGAAGGAGGTCACGGCGAAGGCCCTGCACGACCATCCCGACGACTGAGGACTCTTGCTGGCCGAGGCCGCCGTGCTGCACGACGAGAACAACTTCCGGGCCGAGCTCGAGAAGTCGGCCGAGTTCAGCGTCCGGCGCCAGGCGGCCTTCGCGCAGTTCGCGCGCGCGGCCGAGGCCTACCAGGCGGCCCTGCCCACGCTCGAGCGCGAGCACGAGAGCACGCGCGTCCACGAGCAGTGGTTCTACGCCGCGCTCGGGGCCTGCGAGCTCTCCGACGTGTCGGCCGACACGCCGCTCGCCCGGCCCGAGATCGAGAAGGTGCGTGCCGCGCTGGCCGCGCTCGAGGGCGAGGTCGGCGAGCGCCACCGCGACCTGTTCGCCAACGCCCTCTGGACGCGCATCTCGAACGTCGCGCCGGCGGTCAAGTACCGCTACATCGAGAACGGTCTCGAGATCCTGCCCGACTCCGAGCGCACGCGCGAGGCGCGCGCGCTGTTCGATTACTACCGCGACCTCGTGACCGAGATCCGCCTCGTGACGCGCCTGGACGGTCCGGTGCAGGTCGGGACCGACCCCTTCGGCGTGTTCGTCGATCTCGAGCACACGCGCGAGATCGAGCGCGAGTCGGGCGGCTTCGGCAAGTACCTCGTGAACCAGAACGCGATGAACTTCTCGTGGAACTACGGTCGTCCGACCGAGGACTACCGCGAGAAGTTCGAGGAGCTCGTGCGCGGCGCGCTGTCCGAGCACTTCGAGGTCAAGTCGGTCACCTTCCAGGTGCCCGAGGTGAACTCGCGCGCGCTGGCCGAGTACGGCTGGCGCGTGACGCCCTACGCCTACCTCCTGCTCGCCGCGCGCGGGCCCGAGGTCGATCGCCTGCCGCCGCTGCGCCTCGACCTCGATTTCCTGGACACGAGTGGGTACGCGGTCCTGCCGGTCGAGTCCTCGGCCCTGGCGCTCGATGCGCGCACGGGCGCGGCGCGTCCCTTCGAGCGCCTGAGCGTGACGCAGACGCTCGACGAGCGTCAGGCCAAGGAGAAGAAGCTCCTGCTCGAGGTCCAGGCCAAGGCGCGCGGGCTCTTGCCCGCGCTGGGCGACCTGGTGGACCTCGCGAGCCCCGGCTTCCGCGTGACGAAGGTCGATGATCAGGGCCTCTCCGTCATGCAGTTCGACCCGGAGGGCGAGTCGAGCGGCATCCTGGCCGAGCGCACCTGGCTCGTCACCCTGGAGGCCGAGCCCGAGCTCAGGGAGCTGCCGCGCGAGTTCTGCTTCGGCAAGGTCGCGACGCCGGGCGAGCTCCACTACCAGCGCTTCGTGGATGCCGACCTCGCCGCGGTCGAGCCGGTCGTGTCGCTCGAGGCGACCTACGGTGAGGTCGAGCGCCCGCTCTGGCCCTGGGGCCTGGCCGCGCTGCTGGCGGGCGGCGGCTTCTTCGCCTGGCGGCACCTGCGCGGCCGCACCGCGGCCCGCACGGGACCGACCGCGCGCTTCCGCGTGCCCGAGCCGGCCACGCCCTTCAGCGTGATCGGGCTCCTGCGCGAGATCCAGGGCAGCGGCGGCCTGGCGACGGACGAAAAAACCGAGCTGGAGAGCGCCATCGCGGCCCTCGAGCGGGACTACTTCGCCGCCGCAGAGGCGCAGGGCGGGGCCGATCTCTGCGCCCTGGCCGAGCGCTGGGTCGCGCGCGCGCGCTGAACGAGCCTCTTGCTTGCCCGCCGGGCGCCTTCGGATAGCCTCGGGGGATGAGCGCGAACGTCCCGCACCTGCCTGCCCTGCGCTGGGGCGAGGAATACGCCAGCCTGACCCGTCTCCCGCTGAAGGACCACCGCACGGGCGCGGCGGTGGGCGAGCTCTCGCAGGTGAATGCCGGGCTCGTGCGCCGCGACCTGAAGCGGCGCGGCGAGGGCGGCGCGGCGCTTTCCGCCCTGAGCGTCCCGGCGCGGCTCGCCTGCGCGCGCCACGCGGCCGAGCTGTTCCTCGAGGGCGAGCTCCCGCTCGGTGACGGACGCACGCAGACGGCGGCCGAGTTCCGCGCGCAGCTCTCGGCCACCGGCGGTCTGCCGCAGGCGCTCGTGCGCGCGAACCAGGAGAAGGTCGCGGGCGTCCTGCGCGAACTCGAGACGGTCGCGCGCGGGCTGACGCGCGGGCTGCCGCTCGAGGCGCTCGCCACGGGGGCCTTCGAGCACGAGGGCGTGCCCTACTGGTTCGCGCCCCAGGCGCGTGCGCTCGGCGCGGTGCTGCCGAGTAACTCGCCGGGCGTCAACGCGCTGTGGATCCCGGCCCTCGCCTTCGGAGTGCCGGTCGTCCTGAAGCCCGGCTCGACCGATCCCTGGACGCCCTTCCGCCTGGTGCAGGCCCTGATCGCGGCCGGCTTTCCGCGCGCGGCCTTCGCGCTACTTCCGACCGATCACGAGGGCGCGGCCGCGATCCTCGACGGCTGCGAGCGCGCGCTCCTGTTCGGCGACGCGCGCACGACCGCGGCCTGGGCCGGCAAGCCCTCGGTCGAGATCCACGGCCCCGGGCGCAGCAAGGTCTGGATCGGTGCCGACGAAATCGACCAGTGGGAGCGGCACCTCGACGTGCTCGTGCACTCGATCGCCGTCAACGGCGGAAGGAGCTGCGTGAACGCCTCGTGCATCGTCGTGCCGCGCCACGCGGACGCGCTCGCCGAGGCGCTCGCCGCGCGTCTCGCCGAGATCCATCCGCGCGCGGCCGACGATCCCGCGGCGACGCTCTCGGCCTTCGCCGACGCGCCGCTCGCCGAGCGCATCGATGCCGCGATCTCGGCCGCGCTCGAGACGCCCGGGGCGCGCGAGGTCACGGCCGCGCACCGCGCCGGGCCGCGTCTGGCACGCTTCCAGGACGCGACCTACCTGCTGCCGACGCTCGTGCGCTGCACGAAGCTCGACCATCCGCTGGCGAACAGCGAGTACCTGTTCCCCTTCGCGAGCGTGGTCGAGGTGCCGGATGCCGAGGCGCTGGAGTGGATGGGGGACACGCTGGTCGTGAGTGCGATCACGCGCGATCCCGCCAATCGCGCGCGGCTGCTCAGCTCGGCGCGCGTCGGACGGGCGAACCTCGGGCCGATCCCGACGCCCTCGGTGCGCTGGGACCAGCCCCACGAGGGCAACCTGTTCGACTTCCTGTACGCGCGCCGCGCGGTGCAGAGCACGCATGGATTCTGAGGCCCTGCTGCGGCCCTTCGACCTCGCCGGCCAGACGCGCGTGGTGTTCGGTCCGGGCGCGCTCGCGCGCCTCCCCGAGCTCGTGCGCGAGCGTGGCGCGAAGAGCGTCGTGCTCGTGACCGATCGCGGGCTGGTCGAGGCCGGCCACGCGCGGCGCGCCGAGGAGCTGCTCGCGTCGACCGGCGCGGCCGTGCTCGTCGAGGCCGACGTGAGCGAGGATCCGGCCGCGGAGGAGGTCGCGCGCTGCGCCGCGGCGGCGCGGCTCTTCAGCGTGGATCTCTTCGTCGGCCTCGGCGGCGGCAGCGCGCTCGACACGGCCAAGGCCGCGGCGATGCTCGTCACCTCGGGCGGGCGCATGCAGGACCTGTGGGGGCACGGCAAGACGCGTGCGCCGGTCGTGCCGACGATCGCGATCCCGACCACGGCCGGGACCGGGGCCGAGGTGCAGCGCTACGCGCTCGTCACCGACGAGGCGAGCGACCAGAAGATGGCCTGCGGAGCCGCGGATGCCGCCCCGCGCGTGGCGCTGCTCGATCCGGAGCTGACGCTCTCCATGCCGCGGCGCGTGAGCGAACACACGGCACTCGACGCCCTCGGGCACGCGCTCGAGACGGCCGTGACGAAGGCGCGCACGCCGCTCTCGGATCTCTTCGCGCACGAGGCCTTCCGGCTCCTCGCGGGGAACTACGAGCGCGTCCTCGAGCGGCCGAGCGACCTCGCCGCGCGCGCGGCCCTGCAGCTCGGGGCCTGCTGGGCCGGGCTCGCGATCGAGCACTCGATGCTGGGCGCGGCGCACTCGCTGGCGAACCCCGTCTCGGCCCGCGTGCCGCTCGCGCACGGCTGCGCCGTCGGCCTGATGCTGCCGCACGTCGTGCGCTTCAACGCCGAGCTCCCGGCCGTGCGCGCGCGCTACGCGGAGCTCGGGGCCCTGCTTCCGGGCGAGGGCGAGCCCTTCGAGCGCCTGCTCGCGTTCCTGGAGCGCGCCCTGGAGCTCACCGGCGTGGCCCAGGCGCTCTCCTGCCAGGGCCTCGGCGAGGACGACCTCCCCGCCCTGGCCGAGATCGCTGCCCGCCAGTGGACCGCGCAGTTCAATCCGCGCCCGGTCGGGCGGGTCGAGTTCGAGCGGATCTTGCGGTCCGCTTTGCACGGCGCGCGGTCAAAGCTGTGCTAGGCGAGAGGGCGGCCTCGCCTCGCCCGCCCGGTTGCTCCACAATGGAGCGACCCCCCATGAGCGTTCCCGTCGTCTTGTTGCTCACGCTGGCCCAGACTCCGGTTCCGGCGCCCCTGGCCTCGGCGCAGTTGCCCGCGGACTGGCCCTCGCACCGCGGCGATCCGGGTCTGACCGGAGTCGCCGCGGGCACGCTGCTCCTGCCGCTCGTCGAGCGCTGGAGCTTCCAGGCCGGCAAGGGCATCGTGCCCTCGCCGGTGGTCGCCGAGGGGAAGCTCTTCGTCGGCTGCGACGACCACAAGCTCTACGCGCTCGATGCCGCGAGCGGCGCGCTCTTGTGGGCGCACGAGACGAAGGACATCGTCGAGGCCCCCGCGCTCGTCGCCGACGGGCGCGTGCACGTGGGCGTGACCGACGGCAGCTTCCTCGCACTCGACGCCGCGACGGGCGCCCTGGCGTGGAGCTTCCAGACGCAGGACAAGATCCTCGGCGCGGCCAACCGGGTCGTGCTCGCGGGCGAGCCGCACCTCGTGGTCGGCAGCTACGACGCGAAGGTGTACTGCCTGCGCGCCTCGGACGGCGCGCTGCGCTGGACCTTCGAGACCGCGAACTACGTGAACGGCACGCCGGCGGTCGAGGGCGAGCGCATCGTCTTCGGCGGTTGCGACGCGATCCTGCACGTGCTCGACGCGCAGAGCGGCAAGGAGCTCCAGGCGCTCGAGCTCGGCAACGACTCGCAGGTGGCCGGCTCGGTCGCGCTGCGCGACGGGCGCGCCTACTTCGGGCACTACGGCAACGCCTTCGTTTGCGTCGACCTGGCGAAGAACGAGCTCCTGTGGAGCTTCGCCGATCCGCGCCAGGCCTTCTTCTCGTCGCCCTCGATCGCCGGCCCGCACGTGCTCTTCGGCGGGCGCAACAAGCAGCTGCACTGCGTGGACGCGGCCAGCGGCGAGCTGCGCTGGAAGTACGCGACGCGCCGCAAGCTCGACCAGTCGCCGATCGTGGTCGGCGACGCGGTCGCGCTCGGCACGGCCGACGGCAAGCTGGCCGTGCTCGCGCTCGAGGACGGCAGCGAGCGCTGGAGCGCGGACCTCGGGGCCGAGCTGGCAGGCTCGCTCGCGCTGGCCGACGGCTGGCTGTTCGCGGCCGACCTCGACGGACGCGTGCGCGCCTTCGGACCGGCCCCGCTGAGCGTGCAAGGAGGCAGCGGCCAGTGAGCGAGAGCAGCGAGAAGACCCGCGCGGGCAACGTCTTCGTCTCGAACTATCCGCCCTACGCCTACTGGGGCGCGGACCAGGTGCCGGCGGTCGAGGCCATGCTCGCGCGGCCGGCCGCGGCCGGCACGAAGCTCGGGATCTACGTGCACATCCCGTTCTGCCGGCAGCGCTGCGACTTCTGCTACTACAAGGTCTACACCGACAAGAACTCGAAGGAGGTGCGCCGCTACCTGGCGGGCCTCGCACGCGAGCTCGAGCTCTACGCCGCGACGCCGCGCCTGGCCGGGCGCAAGCCGCACTTCGTCTACTTCGGTGGCGGCACGCCGAGCTACCTCTCGGCCGAGCAACTGAGCGAGCTCTTCGCCGCCGTGCGCGGGGTCTTCCCGTGGGACGAGGTCGACGAGGTCGCCTTCGAGTGCGAGCCGGGCACGCTGTCCGAGGTCAAGCTCGCGGCCCTGAAGGAGCTCGGCGTCACGAGCCTCTCGCTCGGGGTCGAGAACTTCGATGCCGGGCTGCTCGAGCGCAACAACCGCGCCCACCGCGCGGCCGAGATCCACAAGACTTACCGCTTCGCGCGCTCGGTCGGCTTCCGCCAGATCAACCTCGACCTGATCGCCGGCATGGTCGGCGAGACGGACGACAACTGGCGGCGCTGCATCGACGAGACGCTCGCGCTCGCGCCCGAGAGCGTCACGATCTACCAGATGGAGGTGCCCTTCAACACGACGCTCGCGCAGCGCATGAAGGAGTCGGGCAGCGAGACGGCGCCGGTCGCCGACTGGGACACGAAGCGCCGCTGGCAAGAGCAGGCCTTCGAGCGCCTCGAGGCGGGGGGCTACACGATCGGCAGCGCCTACACCGCGCAGCGCGGCGCGGGCACGCGCTTCACCTACCGTGACGAGCTGTGGCGCGGGGCCGACCTGCTCGGGCTCGGCGTCTCGAGCTTCTCGCACGTCGGCGGCGTGCACTTCCAGAACGAGCACGAGTTCGAGGACTATCTCGCGCGCGTGGACCGCGGCGAGCGCCCGATCGGGCGCGCCTACGCGCTCTCCGGCGAGGAGCCCTTCGTGCGCGAGTTCGTGCTGCAGCTCAAGCTCGGGCGCGTCACGCGCGAGTACTTCGTACGCAAGTTCGGGATCGACCCGGTGACGCGCTTCCCGAGCGAGCTCGAGGCGCACCGCGCGGCCGGCTGGCTCGTCTGGGACGAGCGCGAGGTCCGCACGACGCGCGCCGGCCTGCTGCGCGTGGATTCCCTGCTGTGGGCGTTCTTCCCGGAGCGCCACCGGGGTTCGCGCTACGCCTGATGCGGCTCCTTCAGCTCACGGCCGGCACGGGCAGCTTCCACTGTGGGACCTGCCTGCGCGACTCGGCGCTGGTGCAGGGCCTGCGCGCCCTCGGGCACGACGCGCAGCTGGCGCCGCTCTACCTGCCGCTCGTGCTCGAGGACGGGCCCGATCCGCGCGCGGTGCACCTCGGCGGGATCAACGCCTGGCTGGCCGAGAAGCTGCCTTTCCGCCTGCCACGCTTCGTGGCCGACCGGCTCGACGCGGCGCCGCTCCTGCGCCGCGCGGCGAGGAAGGGCGAGATGACGCGCGCGCGCGAGCTCGGCGAGATGACGGTCTCGATGTTACGGGGTGCGGACGGACGCCAGCGGCACGAGATCGCGAAGCTGATGGAGTGGGTGGGCGGCGAGAACCGCCCGGACGTGGTGCTGCTCTCGAACGCCCTCCTGCTCGGGCTGGCGGGACCGCTCGCACGCGCGCTCGGTGTGCCGGTGCTGTGCACGCTGCAGGGCGAGGCACCTTTCGTCGACGCCTTGCCCGAGCCGTACCGGGCCGAGGCCTGGGCCCTGGCGCGCGAGAAGGCGCGCGACGTGACGCGCTTCATCGCCGTGAGCGAGTACACCGCCGGCCTGATGCGCACGCGCCTCGAGCTCCCACGCGCGCAGGTCGAGGTCGTCCCGAACGGCATCGATCCGACGCCGTTCCGCCCGGCCGAGCGGCGTGGTCCGCCGACGCTGGTCTTCCTGGCGCGCCTGTGTCGTGACAAGGGCCTCGAGACGCTGGTCGAGGCCTTCCGGCTCTTGAAACGGCGCCCCGAGCACGGCGCGCTGCGGCTCGTGGCCGGCGGCACGACCCTGGCCTACGACCAGGCGCCGCTGGCCGAACTCGCTGCCCGGCTCGCGGCCGACGGGCTGGAGAGCTGCTCCGAGTTCCGTCCGAACCTCACGAAGGAGGCCAAGCACGCGCTGCTGGCCGAGGGCACGCTCTTCTCGGTACCGGCCACCTACGGCGAGTCGTTCGGGCTGTACCTGCTGGAGGCCTGGGCCAGCGGTCTTCCGGTCGTGCAGCCCGAGCATGGCGCCTTCCCCGAGCTCCTGAACGCGACCGGTGGCGGGCTGCTCGTGCGGCCCGACGATGCCGCCGCCCTGGCCGAGGGCTTGCACGCCTTGCTCGTCGATCCCGCGCGTGCCGCGGAGCTCGGCCGGCGCGGCCGCGCGGCGGTCGAGCAGCACTTCACGCTCGCGCGCATGGCGCGCGACGTGGCGCGGATCGCTACGATGCCCGCGGCGGTTTCCCGCACCGCTCCCTGACCCTCGCGCGCTCCCGAATGGCCTCCACCTTCCGCGACCGGCGCCGGATCGAGTTCTACGAGACGGACATGGCCGGGATCGTGCACTTCTCGAACTACTTCCGCTTCATGGAGGCGAGCGAGCACGCCTTCTTCCGCTCGCTCGGCTTCACGCTGCACCGCGAGGAGGAAGGCAAGATGAGCGGCTGGGCGCGCGTGCGCGCGAACTGCGAGTACCGCCTGCCGCTGCGCTACATGGACGAGATCGAGGTCGAGCTCGTGGTGCGCCAGAAGAAGCGGAGCTCGCTCGCCTACGATTTCATCTTCCGTCGCGTGGCCGACAAGGCTGGCCCGACGGTGCACGACGAGGTCGCCCTCGGGCACCTCGAGGTCGTGCACATCGAGCGCTTGCCCGGCGGACGCCTGAAGGCGACGCCCATGCCGGCCGAGATCGCGCAAGCGATCGAGGTGGCGGCCGAGGCCTGAACGGCCCGCGCCTCGCCCCGCTTTCAGACCGATTCCCTGCACCCCTTCGCTCCTCCGATGAGTTCCACCTCCAGCTCCAACGTCTGGCTCGCCTTCGCTCTCGCCACGGTGCTCTCCTGGGGGCTCTACGGCGTGCTCCTGCACCTCGGCCAGTCGAACATGGCCGATCCCGCCAACGGGCGCATCAAGGCCTTCCTGATCGTGGGCGTCGCCTACGTGCTGGTGGCCGTGCTGGCGCCGCTCGCGATCCTGCTGGCGGCCAAGGCGAGCTTCACCTTCCCGGCCAAGGGCCTGTGGCTCTCGCTCGCAGCCGGCACGGCCGGCGCGATCGGCGCCCTGTGCGTGCTGCTCGCCTTCGGCGCGAAGGGCAACCCGGCGGTCGTGATGTCGATCGTGTTCGCCGGCGCGCCGGTCGTGAACGCGATCGTGGCCTTGCTCGTGCACCCGCCGGCCGGTGGCTGGAGCGCGATCCGCTGGCCGTTCGTGCTCGGCATCGTGCTGGCGGCCTCGGGCGGCCTGCTCGTGATGCGCTACCGGCCGATGCCCGCGCCGGCCGGCGCGCCGCCGACCACCGGCACGCCCGCGCGATGAACGCCGGGCCGAGCCTGCTCGAGCTCTCCGGCGTCACGAAGACCTTCACGCGCGGAGAGGAGACGGTGCCCGTGCTGGCCGGGCTCGAGTTCCGCCTGGCGCAGGGCGAGACCTGCGCCATCGTCGGCCCCTCGGGCTCGGGCAAGAGCACGCTGCTCGCGCTGCTCGGCGGGCTCGAGGCGCCCACGCAGGGCAGCGTGCGCTTCGAGGGCACCGACCTCTACGCGCGCAGCGAGAAGGAGCTCGCGCGCCTGCGCAACCGCGCCTTCGGCTTCCTGTTCCAGGCGCACCACCTCCTGCCGCAGCTCTCGGCCCTCGAGAACGCGCTCGTGCCGACGCTGGTCCAGGGCGGTGAGGCCCTGCGTGCCGAGCGTGAAGAGCGCGCGCGCGAGCTCTTCGGGCGCGTCGGGCTGGTCGCGCGCCTCGCGCACCGGCCGGGCGAGCTCTCGGGCGGCGAGCGCGCGCGTGTGGCGCTCGTGCGCGCGCTCGTCAACCGTCCGCGCGTCCTGTTCGCGGACGAACCGACCGGCGCGCTCGACGCGCGCACGGCCGACGAGCTCGCGGCGCTGCTCGCCAGCGTGCACGAGCGCGAGGGCACGGCCCTCGTGGTCGTCACGCACTCCGAGCGCCTGGCCGCGCGCATGGGCCGCACGCTGGCGCTCGAAGGCGGCCGGCTCGTCGCGCGATGAGACGCTCGACGCTGGTCCTGCGCGGGCTCGCGTTCCACGCGCGCGCGCACGCGGCGACGCTGCTCGGCGTGGCGCTCGCCTCGGCCGTGCTGGTGGGCGCGCTGGCGGTGGGCGACTCGGTGCGCGCGAGCCTCGCGCGCGCCAGCGAGCTGCGCCTCGGCGCGGTGCGCGGCACGCTGGGCGACGGCGAGCGCTGGTTCCGGCGCGCGCTGGCGGCCGAGCTCGAGGCGCGCCTCGCGCAGCAGGGCCTCGCGCTCGCCTGCGTGCCGCTGATCGAGCTCCCGGCCACGGCCGCGCGCACCGACGGCTCGGCGCGCACGGACGACGTGCGCTTGTTCGGGGTCGAGGCGGAGTTCTTCACGCGCCTCGCACCGACACGTCGCGGGCCCGCGCCGAGCGGCGACGGGGCCTGGCTCGGCCCCGAGCTCGCGCGGCGCCTCGCGCTCGCTCCCGGCGACGAGCTCTTGCTGCGCACCGAGCGCCCGAGTGCCCTGACGCGTGAACTCGCGCTGGCCTCGGCCGAGGAGACGATCCGCCCGCTGCGTTTGCGAGTGGCCGGCGTGCTGGAGGACGAGGAGGGCGGCGCGCTAGCCCTGGCGGGGGGCCTCGGTCCGCCGGCGAACGTGTTCGTCGACGGGGCCTGGCTGGCCGGGCGTCTCGAGCGCGAGGGCCGCGTGAACCGCGTGTACCTGGCGGGGGCGGTCGAGGCCGAGCGCGCCTCGCTGGAGGCCGCACTATCCGAGGTCTGGCAGGTCGAGGACCTCGGGCTCGCCTGGCTCGAGCAGGCGAACGGGCTCGAGCTGCGCACGGACCAGCTCTTCTTCCGCGAGGAGCTGCGGCGCGCGCTCGTCTCGGCCGGCGTGCC